>Ga0209594_1000165_pt1 | contig 50164 bp, 44 predicted proteins | sample AshMeaCrysSpring_FD_184126 | JGI IMG/M metagenome (GOLD analysis project Ga0209594, IMG submission 184126) | Groundwater microbial communities from Big Spring, Nevada to study Microbial Dark Matter (Phase II) - Ash Meadows Crystal Spring... | ecosystem: Environmental > Aquatic > Deep subsurface... | reverse complement strand
ACCAGGTTAGTCAAGGCGTATAGGGTGTTTTTGACTGCACCAAAGCGATATTTTCTACACGAGAATTTATGTAAAAAATATCGAAAAAGAGTGGAGCAATTTACGGCGAAGCGCCTAAATTGCGACATCCTTTTAGAATCCCCGCCTATGCGCGAGCGAGGGAGAAGTCAATCTCACCCTCTCCTCTTTGATACTGTTTTAATCCTAAAAAGGGGTCAGATTTGACCCCCATAATGTTAAATTTATATTTTTTCAGGCAGAACAGCTCTAGTAATATATACTTATGAGCCTAGTTAAACCTAAAATTTAATCTTTTGCTGCTCACTAATTTTTCTCATTATGCTGTTTCCAACCAGTCATATATTTTGTCTAGTTCATCTAGTGTTACTAATCCGTATTGCCAGAGAACCATTGGCAGCACACTATGATTGTCTGCTACAGCTTTTTGAGCGATCGCTATTGAATTATTTGACAGAGATATTTCTTCTTGTAAAAATTTAATGAATCGAGAATAGGTTATAGGTTGCATAGCTTTTTGTCCATCCTTGTATTTACAATGTTTTTTGATATTAAAATCTGGGTTTTAATTTTCTTTTTCTGAGTCTGATCAAACGCAAAAACTTAACCCCAGACTGAATTTCAGCCTAAATTTTTCTTAGTTAATTTTTCTCAACAAGGGTCAAATTTGATAGTGGATTCTGTGTAGTTTAACCAATCAAAAACTCAACTACTTAAAGGACTTCTGGTTATTTTCTATACTTCCCAGACTTTTAAATTAAATGATCAAGTAACGCTATCAACCTCACACCAAAAATAATTAACTCCCTCAACAAGAGCGGAGCTAATATATTACGTTACAAAAACTATAATTTAACAAAATTAGACCTTTAAACAGATTATTATAATTAATCTGCCTGAGTATCTGCCAAGTGATAGTTATTAAATTCTGCCACAAATTTTTTCAACTTGACATTTTATTTGCAAATCTTATAAATTATGTTAAAATTCTCAATTTTGTAGCTTTTTGTTGGATGAAATGTTAAATTTGAGAGTTAATCTTGAAACTCAACCACCACCCGATCGCCTACTGTTAAACCCAGTTCTGTAGCTCTACCACCGCGTAGTTCAATAACCTGGTCAATTACTGTATTATCTGGTCCGTAGGTTGAACAGGTGTTACTGTTACAGGGAGGAACCTGAGAAGCGATCGCCTTAATTTCGCCATTGAACAAAAACACCATATCCAGGGGTATTTTTACATTTTTCATCCAAAAACGCACTGGTCGTGGCGGTGTAAAAGAAAACAGCATCCCCCGATTATCTTGCAATTCTTCGCGAAACATTAACCCTAAAGCTTGTTGTTCTGGGGTTTCAGTCACTTCTAGTGCTATTTTTTCTCCCCCCATAATGGCGATCGCCTTTATTGGTAGCATTTGACCTTGATTTTCTTGTGTTAGTTGAGAGAATAACTCAAAAGCGGTGGAGTTGGACTGAGCGAGAGGATAAAAGAACAAAAACCCCAACAAAATCACCAAAATACTGCATTTACTCAGCTTCAAAGTCAATATCCTCCGATAATTTAAGTTTCCCTTAAAACATAACCCACACCTCGTACTGTTTGAATGAGGCGTTTTTTCCCTGGTTGATCTATTTTTAGCCGCAAGTATCGTATATACACTTCTATCACATTAGATTCTCCATGAAAATCGTAGCCCCAGACATTTTCCAATATCTGTTCCCTACTCAATACTTCTAAAGGATGGGACATAAGATACTTAAGCAGTTCAAACTCTTTCACTGTCAAGTCTATTTTTTCTCTCTCGCGCAGTACCTGACGGGTACTCAAATCTAACACCAAGTCACCAAAGTGCAATTGTTCCGTAGCTTCTTCTTCTGGTTGCAGGTAAAGATTGAGTAGCTTAAAAAACTTTTCAGAATCATATGGTTTGAGTAAATAATCATCTGCACCTGCTTCTAGACAAGCTACCCGTTCTTCAACTGTTGCTTCATTTACCAACATTAGCACAGGAACGCGACTCCCCAAATTTCTTAATTGACGGCAAAAATTTATTGGTTCGTCTCCTACTTCATGGTCGATTACCACCATTGCTGGTTGTAGCTCTTTTATTTGGTGCAACCCCAGGAGAGAGTCAGAAATTACCAAATAACCATACCCTGCTTCTTTTAGGTCTAAACTTGCTCGTCTTGTAAATATTTCATTTGTCTTCACCAAAAATACTAATTTGTTTATGTTTGAAGTTAGAAGAGGCATAGGTTGAGCTTCTGAGTATTAATACTTATCCCTTTATTTTTAACACAAAGTTTTGACTTTTGATTAGCCAGCTCGTTTTACCAATACTTTTATAGTTTGTGACGAGACAAGGGGCTTAAGCCTGGGGTGTTGATTATTTATCAAGTTACAAATTTTCAAATCAGACAATTTTTCTTTGTAGGGTGGGCATTGCCCACCCTACTTAAAATAAAAAGTGTATGAAATTACGTTGTTAAATTTGAGCCAAAATCAACACTCCAGCGCGGATCCTCTTGTCTCGACTTCGGTAGTCCCCTTGTCTATTTTTGCTTGATCACGAATCATAAAGAAATGGCTAGCTCAAAAGTCCTTGACGAAGACGAATAAAGGGTTAAGGAAGTTCCACAGAAGTGGGTTTAGCGATGTGAGGCAGCCCCCAACCCAATTTTTCCCGTAAAATGCGGAAAAACTCTGGGGGTTGTAAACGAATAAAACGGGCTTTATAGGGGGATTTTTCTATATGAACTCGATCTTCTGGTAAGATATAACACCCGCCATTGCCATCCACCACCAACACCATCTGCTGGGGGGTAGCTGGAAAAATATTCACTTTTTCATTATCAGAAAATACCAAAGCGCGAGATGCGAGGGAATGGGGACAAATGGGAGCTAATTGCAATACTGGCACATCTGGTGTTACTACTGGCCCCCCTGCACTGAGTGAGTAAGCGGTTGAACCTGTAGGAGTAGATACTATTACACCATCTGCGGCAATATCCACTGCAGCGTGTTTCCCGATTTGGATTTCAAAATGACACATACAGGTCAATGGTTCTCGATGGATTACCATTTCATTGAGGCAAAGTGCCTCCCATAGTAAGGTATCCTCACGCAACACTTGAACTGTCAACATTGACCGTTCTTCTACCTCATATTCTCCTGCTAGCACTTTTTCGAGGGCGATAGGTAACTGATTGAGATATATTTCTGTGAGAAATCCCATGTGTCCTGTATTTACAGTTAGTAAGGGTATGCCACAGGGAGCTACCTGACGGAAAGCTGATAATACTGTCCCATCTCCTCCCAAAACAATGGCAAAACTCATTTCTGAATTGAAATTTGGCGGGGTTATTTGTTCTATGCGAGTATGACACACTGGATGTTCGGGGCGAGAATATCCCAAGATGCCCCCAAACCCCGTTGCTAGAGATATTTCCCAACCATTAGCTATTAGCTTGTTTTGCAACTCTGTTGCTACTTTACAAGCCATTGGTTTGATATCGTTATAAATAATGCCTGCTTTGGGCATCTGTTATTCTTCCTGTTTCAGGTTTGCTGGTTTATGATACTTAAGTTTTACTTTTAAATGGGGTTTTTTTCTTCTTTTTGCTTTTGTTTTTCTCGTAATCAATTTCTTTTAGCTTTTTCAAAATCCGATTAAAGTATTCTTCCATATAAGCTTCTAACTTTGTTGAGGCTTGTGGCTCAATTCCAAATATTTGATACACTTCCTCCATTGGTGCATCTAATGGCTTTCCACTGGCGATCACTTCAGCAAAGGCTAACCTATCTGAGGCATTTTGACTCCACTGGAAGAAACGAGTAAACCGCCGCATCAGCTTTAAAAAACCTAAAGGCAGTCGGGATATTTTCACCTCTTTTTCTGATAACCGTTCACAAAGACCAATAATTTCATCTGCTGTCCAAGCACGAGGCCCTACTACTGGAAATGTACGTTTTTCTGTTGCTGGTACTCCTAATGCTGCTACTGCAAATTTAGCGATATCTTGGGTATCCATATAAGCAATGGGGGTACTTTCTCCTGTTACCCACACTACCTGATTATCTAATATAGGTATGGCATATTGACCGATTAATCCTTGCATAAACCCACAAAGTTGCAAGGTTGTATATTTTAACCCTGTTTCTGCTAAGAATAACTCTGTGCAATGCTTGATTTCCATTAAGGGTACATTGGGGTATTCTGCAGCATTGAGGATTGAGAAAAATATATATCTTTCTATACCTGCTTGTTTCACTGCTTGTATTAGGTTTACTTTCCCTTGCCAATCTACTTGTTTTATGGTAAGGGAATCTGTAGCTCTTGCTGTTGCTGCATCAATTACTGCATCAATGCCTTCTAAGGCTGCTGGTAAAGTACTAGCATCACAAATGTCACCTTTTACCAATTCTGCGCCCCATTCTTTTAAAAAGGCTGCTTTTCTGGGGTTTCGTACTAAACAGCGCACTTTATGCTCTTTTTCCAGAGCATGACGCGCCACCTGTCTTCCTAATGTGCCAGTAGCACCTACTATTAATAAATTCATTTATTTTGTAAAGTTTTTTAAAGTTTCTCTCAGATTCTACCATGTTAATTGCAAAGGAGAGGTTATCCAAAAATTTGATGGAAACGAGCTACGCAAGGGTTACCTCAGCTCAAACAAGTTGGTTTCCACTGCGCAAGGGTTACCTCAGATAAAACAAGGTGGTTTCCACTTGCGCCATACCACCAAATTTTATCTGAGGTTCGCTAATTTCTACAAAACTTTACATTGAGCGTGATGGCGCAGGAGATGATCGCATAAAACTAAGGCTACCATTGCTTCTACCATTGGTACTGCTCTGGGTAAAACACAGGGGTCATGTCTTCCTTTTGCTGCTAGGGTTGTTTCTTCTCCTGTGTTATTCACGGTTTTTTGTTCTTTACCAATGGTGGCTGTGGGTTTGAATGCTGCACGAATAATGATATTTTCCCCATTGCTAATACCTCCCTGTATTCCTCCTGAACGATTGGTTACAGTACGGGTTCTTCCTTGTTCGTCTATATAATACTCATCGTTGTGCTGACTTCCTGTTAGTTGGGTACCTGCAAAACCTGAGCCTATTTCAAAGCCTTTTGTTGCTGGGAGTGACATTACTCCTTTGGCTAAGTCTGCTTCTAATTTATCAAATACTGGCTCTCCTAACCCTACTGGGACGTTTTTGGCTACGCATTCTACTATGCCACCAATGGAGTCTTTTTCCCTCCGCGTTTGTTCGATTAATTCAATCATTTTTTCCGCGTCTTTTGGGTTGGGACATCTGACTATATTACTTTCTACTTGTTCTAAAGTTACGCTATTTGGGTCAATTATGGCCTCAATATCTTTAATTTTCTTAACATAAGCCACAATTTCTACCCCAGCTACTTGGAAAAGGATTTTTTTTGCGATCGCCCCCGCTGCTACTCTTCCTATGGTTTCTCTTGCTGATGCTCTCCCGCCTCCTTTCCAGTTACGAATACCATATTTAGCGTCATAAGTTGCATCTCCATGGGAGGGGCGATATTTCACAGCCATCTCATCGTAATCTTGAGATCGCGCATCCTCATTTCTTACTAAAATTGCAATACTTGTGCCCAGGGTTTTTCCTTCAAACACTCCTGAAATAATCTCACAGGTGTCTGTTTCTTTGCGAGGTGTGGTTATTTTACTCTGTCCTGGTCGTCTTCTGTCTAATTCAAACTGTATTTCTTCCGCTGAAATTTCCAGTTTTGGCGGACATCCATCTATGACTACTCCTACACCGCCACCGTGTGATTCCCCAAAGGTTGATATTTTCAATAAATTGCCAAATGTACTACCCATTACTGTTTTGCAACTGCTCACAAAATTCTTATTTTACCATATCAAAATCACCTGACTAAGTAAATATATGTTTTACTTATAATTTGTTAGTTTTGGGTTAATTTCTGATGAGTATAACTTACAAAAATATTATCTTGGTAGAAATATGAAATTTCCTGAATGTGAACAAGGCGATCGCTTTTTATTGCTCAGTACTTTTATTTTTTTCCTATTTCTTATCAGTATTTTTATCATTGCTTATACTGGCAATTTACCACCTCAGTTAGCTAAAATTCCTTTTCACGATACTATTGCTCATTTTATCCTTTATGGTATTGCTACTTATTTAGGTCATCAAAGTTTAAAACGCCGCCAAATAAAACTGTTGGGTATATTTTTCCCTTTATGGCCATTATTGTTTGGTATTTTTACCATTACTGAAGAATGTTTTCAAGGGTTTTCCCCTGTACGCACTTTTAGTTTTTTGGATATGACTGCTAGTATGTTGGGTTTGTTTTTTGGCTATTGGTTAGCGGAAATTTCTCAACAAAATCATCCCTCAGATTGATTTGTAGTTTTATTTTTTTTCTCCCCCCAATTTAATTAAGTAAATGGTTTGATTCTGCTTTTTTTCTAAGTTAAAAGGGGGGGAAGGGGGGGTTAACACTACTTCGCAGCTTTTGGTCTATTATCTGAGACTAGGTTTAATTTCTTAGAAATACTCGCTACTTCTTGACCCCAAAAAATAGGTTTCAAGCCTCCTCTTTTAAGAGTAAAAATTTAAAATAAATTCCTATTTTCTTGCCTCTGACTTCAGGCTGAGTTACTGCTTACTGCTTCATGCTACGTGCTCACTGAAATGATGAAAAAAAGCCAATGATTCTTCTGTTTTTAGTTATTTTAAAAATAACTCCTCTAACCAGGAAATTTTAGATACAGAAGCTCAATTTGTTGTAAAATATCTCTAACTTTTCGCAAGTTTCCCTGTTTAAGTCCAGAGCGAAATTGAGAAGAGCGCCACCAATTTATTAAGGGATTAATCATGACCAAAACCTGCTTGTTCTTCCATAATTTCAAGAGCGGGAACCATAGAAGGATCTGTTACCGTACTTAAATAGATACTATTTATCAGGATTGTTCTTTTTCCAGCGCTTTAGTTCTATATCCAATAATTCAGCCGCCTTGTCCTTAACTATCACCCAGTTACCCCAATTTTCTCGCATCTGGGAGTTAGGGCGAAAAGCTGCCCCATAACAATAACTACAGCAATATTTACACCCCTGTTCACCGTTCAATATCTAATATACTGATAGTCTAAGTTGGGCAATAGGTGAATTTATATTTACTGTATTGCTACATTGAATTGATTTATTATCAGAGCTGATAAAATGACTGCTGTGCCTATTCCATCCTGGCAATACCAAGAAAACACTGAACCAACTCCAATTATAGCATTGAAAGAACTGGTAGCAAACCTCCAGCGAGAACAAAACAAAATTCAAAACTTGTTAAGTTCTTTAGGGTTTGCACTGCGCAGCTTCAATAACTTAAATCAATTTTTGGAGTTAACTCCCCTAATGGCAGCAAGAGTAACAGATGCTGATGGGGGAGCATTAATTATGTTTGACTCTAAAAAAAATATTCATCTTGAACAATTACATTGTCACGATAGTCAAACTTGTAAAGAGCTGCGCAAGGCGCTAGAAAAAATCGCGGAAAAAATCAATCTTGAGCAGCAAAAAAAGACACCAGAAGAAAACCAGAAATGTTTATCAGACTATCTCGATGAGCAAATTAAGGATTATCTTGGAACAGAAGTGCAAGTGTTTGGGACCCAAGTATGGGTGAAAAATGTTGAACGAGGAAGACTTTATGTTATTAGTCGCAACCAAGAATATATATTTACGCCAACGCGACGGAAGTTAGTACAATTAGTAGCTGATCAAACAGCAGTAGCGATCGCCAACCATGAATTAACTGTTGAACTGGGTCAGAAAGAACGTACTGATCGAGAATTGGAAATAGCCTCAGAAATTCAGCTACGGTTACTGCCAAGAAAATGTCCTAGAATTAAAGGGGTTGAATTAGCTGCTAAATGTAAAACAGCTAGTCGGGTAGGAGGAGATTATTACGATTTTATTCCCACAAACTATGACCAATCAAACAGTCACAGAAAATCTGTTCCCTGGAGCATTGTGATCGGGGATGTCATGGGTAAAGGAGTTCCCGCAGGCTTAATTATGACCATGACCAGAGGATTTCTTCGAGCTGAAGTACTAAACCGTCACTCACCAGGTCGCATTCTCCAACATTTAAACCGAGTAATGTACGCTGACTTGGAAAACTCTCACCGCTTTGTTACTTTGTTCTATTCAGAATATGACCCTGAAACCCAAATACTATCTTATAGTAATGCAGCCCATAATCCTCCTCTATTGTGGCAAGCTAAAACTAAGAAAATTGAGCGCTTAGATACTTTGGGAATGTTGGTGGGTTTAGAAATGGATTCAGACTATGAAGATGGTAAAGTAAAATTAAACCCAGGAGATACTATTATTTATTATACCGATGGTTTTACCGATGCTATGAACCCCAACGGCGAGATCTTTGATGAAGAAAATCTTACTGCAGCTTTTAAATGGGCTTGTGAAAATTGTAGGGGTACTCAAGCAATTCTTAATCACCTTTTTGGAGAAGTCCAACTCTTTATTGGTTCAGGTAATAATAATAGTGATGATATGACCATTATCGTCATGCAAATCCAAGAAAATTATTCATAACCGATTTTCTAGTATAGGAGAAAATACAAATGATGATTGTTAATCTCATAGCTAATTTTCCAACTCAGGAAAGTTTAGAAATACTGCAAGGAGAAATAATGCCAGCAGTGACTGTTTTAGCGCAAAATTTTAAAGATAATGCAGACTTGTTTGGTCAGATGGAAGAAGCATTCAAAAACTTTGTGGAAACAGGTCAGGTATGGGCACTGTTAATTGGTATGTTCTTCGGGTATATGTTTAAAAGTCTAACAGGTTTTTAACATTGTCAAGAAAAAATTGTAAGTGGTAAAGATAGATAAATTGTGAGTGAAAAAAAAACTTGGAGCGATCGCTTTGAAGGCACATTGCATCCAGCGATCGCCAGATTTAACGCGAGTATCAGTTTCGATATTGAACTAATAGAATATGACTTGACAGGTTCCATAGCTCATGCAAAAATGCTAGCCCACACTGGAATAATATCCCCAAGTGAGGGAGAACAATTAGTAGCAGGGTTGGAACAAATACGTAAAGAATATCGAGATGGAAAATTTAACCCAGGAATAGATGATGAGGATGTCCATTTTGCTGTGGAAAAACGCTTGACAGCAATAATAGGAGATGTGGGAAAGAAATTACATACAGCGCGATCGCGTAACGACCAAGTAGGAACAGATATTCGTCTCTATTTACGAGACAAAATAGAGGAAATCAGAAAAAAGTTACGTGAGTTTCAAAAAGTACTGTTCTTCCTCGCAGAAAAAAATGTGGAAACTCTCATACCAGGTTATACCCATCTCCAACGGGCTCAACCCATAAGTTTAGCCCATCATCTTTTAGCTTATTTCCAAATGGCACAAAGAGATTGGGAAAGACTAGGGGAAATAAAAGCAAGAGTGAATATTTCACCCCTGGGAAGTGGAGCACTAGCGGGAACAACTTTCCCCATAGATAGACATTACAGCGCCAAAGAATTAAATTTTGCAGGGGTTTATGGTAATAGTTTGGATGGGGTAAGCGATCGCGACTTTGCCATAGAATTTTTATCTGCTGCAAGCATAATAATGGTACATTTGAGCCGTCTGAGTGAAGAAATTATTCTCTGGTCATCCCAGGAATTTAGGTTTGTAACACTAAAAGATAGCTGTGCAACGGGTTCAAGTATTATGCCCCAAAAGAAAAACCCCGATGTGCCCGAACTGGTAAGGGGAAAAACAGGGCGTGTATTTGGTCATTTGCAAGGAATGCTAACCCTAATGAAAGGACTGCCCCTAGCTTACAATAAAGACTTGCAAGAGGATAAAGAAGCTATTTTTGATGGGGTAAAAACAGTAATGGCTTGTTTAGAAGCAATGAGTATACTCCTCGATGAAGGCTTAGAATTTAAAAATGAACGCCTCCAGGATGCAGTAGCAGAAGATTTTTCCAATGCAACAGATGTAGCTGATTATTTAGCAGCTAGGGGTGTACCTTTTAGAGAAGCTTATAATTTAGTGGGTAAAGCAGTAAAAGAAGCCATGAACAAAGGGAAATTGTTGTGTGATTTAACCCTGGAAGAATGGCAACAGTTGCACCCTTTCTTTGAGTCGGATATTTATGAGGCGATCGCCCCTAAACAAGTAGTAGCAGCTCGCAATAGCTACGGTGGAACAGGTTTTGAACAAGTACGCCAAGCTCTTGAGCGAGCCAGATCTCAATTATAGCAAATATTGGGAAGGTTAGGAAACACTCGTGCTACGCGTTCGTGTCCTGATCGGTTATTGAGTATAGTCGAAATAACCGTTTTAACGATCCCTTTCTCTGTTATAAATTCAGATAAATTTTAGATGAATTTGCCTTAAGATCTTCTCCCTAATTCTTATGTTTTTTTCCATGTCCCCAATTAAATCCATACGTCGTTCTGGACAGTTTATTTCCAGTGTCTTGAAAATTATTTTTCGCCATCCCATACCTGGTGCAACTATTATTCCTGTTTTACCAGATGGGAAAATTGTAATGGTGCGTCGTCAAGATACAGGACAATGGAGTTTACCTGGGGGTATGGTAGATTGGGGAGAAGATATTTATACTAGCGCACGTCGAGAATTAGAAGAAGAAACAGGATTAGAACTGATAAAAATTCGCCGTTTAGTTGGGGTTTATTCATCTCCAGAACGTGACCCAAGAGTTCATTCTATTTCTATTTTGATTGAAGCAGATGTTAAAGGAACAATTCAAATTAAGGATACTTTAGAAATATCAGAAGCGCGAGCCTTCGCTAAGGATGAATTACCATTAAATGAAAATTTGAGTCACGATCATAAACAACAGTTACAAAATTATCTGCAAGGCAAGACAGTTGTGGCTTAAGTCAGTGATCAGTGATCAGTGAGCAGTGAGTATAATAAGGTTTTAAGGGTTTAATTCCTGTCAATAGACCAAAAGCTAAAAGCTGCGACCCCCCCTTAACCCCCCCCTAACCCCCCCTTAATAAGGGGGGGAAAATTACCAAAAAACAGACATTTCCCCCCCTTATTAAGGGGGGGTTAGGGGGGGTTTAAAAATTTTCGCAACAGGTCTAATTAATCAAAAATTTGTAAATTATAACCAGATAGCAACGGGTTGAAACCCGTTTTCACTAACGCAATGGGTTAAAACCTCTTGTCTATCTCCTAAACTAAATGGGTAGGGATTTCTTGGTTGGTTGAAAAAAAACTAATCTAAAACGTCTAATACACTTTTAGGGGATAATTTGTTTTTAAACCAAATGATTCTAGCTGGTGTATCAGGAATTTTAACGCCTGCTTTCTCTAAGTTAAGTCTTTCGGAAACTGCCAAAATTAAATTATCTGCTTCAGCATTGCGCACTTGCCAGAATTTCTTTTGTAAATATTCAGGTCGCCAGTAACCGATTATTTCCAGTAAAAATTCTCGCCCATCTGGGTGCACTAAACGAAAATCGGGAATCATTACACTACCTGGAAGTGGCACTAAATCTACTTCTCGCTCTAAAACCCAGTCGGTTTTGGTTTTTAACCAGCGCTGGACAAAGGAGGCTTCTAACATGCTATCGTAGGGTTTTCCTGGTGGATAATGACTGACTAACCCACAATGAGAGTCAAGGCTAAAATATCCTGTTTTCTCTTTCTTACTATATTGGTCGAAACTTTGTAACTTGGCTTTGAGACTCCATTTACTTACATGGAGGAGAGCTGGTAAAACTTTGGCGATCGCTAACCCATATCTGGTGTTAGCTTTAAATAAACTGGTGGGTCCATCAATGGTAATAGTAAACCCAGTATCTGCATCTCCTTCGATATATGCCATTAGTTGAAAGAGTTTGAGATAACGAAATAAAAGCTTATATTGTCCTGGTACGTTACGATGGGCGTTAATAATAATTTGACTTGCTTTATAAAAAACGCCTTGCATTTGGGAAAGGTTATAACGGTGAATGAGCGCTTCTGGAGTGGGTGGCTCAAATTCTGTGAGCATCCGATTTTCCTGTAAATCGGCATATAATCCCTTTTCTACCTGATGGGGTAATATTTCTTGTTTGAGTGACTCACTGAGGCTACTGGCTATGATTTCTAAGATTTTACTGCGGTTTTGGGGGATGGGTACTGCGTTGGCTGCTGCTGCAAAAACTTGCTGGCGTAATAATTCTGGTTCGATGGGGCTGATAATTTCAAAGGTAGAAAAGCTGTTTTTAAGTAGGTGAACTATTCCTCTTCTGATGCGGTAGTCTGGGTTATCTCCTTCTAATTCTTTCAGTTTTTCGTTTAATTCTCCTGCTGTTTTACCAAAATATTCTTGAAAACAATTGATATAGGTGGTGGTAAGAGCGATCGCCTTTTCTGATAATACTAATTGTTTAGGAATTACTGTTTCACCATTATATCTGTGCATTAATAATTCTGTTGGCAACATTTTCTGTTTATTAAATAAATCTTATTTATTAGTTATTAGTCATTAGTCATTAGTCATTAGTCATTAGTCATTAGTCATTAGTCATTAGTCCTTAGTCATTAGTCATTAGTCCTTAGTCCTTAGTTATTAGTTATTAGTTATTAGTCATTAGTCATTAGTCATTAGTCATTAGTTATTAGTATGCCTTCTAAAAACTTTTTAATTTTTCTTAAAATATCATAACCTTTAGCTAATAACTAATGACCAATGACTAACACTTCGACGGAGTTTACCCTGAGCGCAGTCGAAGGGCTCAGTGCAAGTGACGTTTTGACCAATGACTAATGACTAATATTCTTTGTCGGCTAGTGTGCCGTTTACTTGTCCTAGTTGTTGACGTACATCATCTATTGCTAAATTTAATTGACTGATTTTTTCTTCTAAACTTAAACGTGCATCTTCTATATTTTCTTCGGTGGTGAATTTGTTATCTTTTAGTAAAACTTTATCTTCTTCTAACTCATTATTTTTGCGGGAAGTTAGAAGACTACCTAGTATTCCTCCAACTATTCCCCCCACAATAGCTCCTGCAACAAATCCTCCAGAAAATCCTTCTCGATTACCCATTTTTTTTCTCCTTTTTTATTTTAATCAAGTACCAAAAGCGCGATCGCCTGCGTCTCCTAATCCTGGTACGATATAACCTTTACTATTTATTCCTTCATCTATTATTGCGGTATAAATATTTAAATTTGGATATTGTTCACTAAGTTTTTGTAATGCTGGTGGTGCTGTTACTACCGAAATGATTCGCATCATTGCTGGCTCTGCGCCTCTACTGGTTAATTCTGTCATTGCTTTGAGGATTGTTCCCCCTGTTGCTAACATTGGTTCATAGATTATTATCCTTGTTTCTGGTGCTATTTTTTCTGGTAATTTGTTTAAGTATAAACTAGCTTCAAGGGTGGTTTCATCCCTGACCAAACCCAAATGATAAGTTGACACTTTTGGGGATAATAACAAATTTTGTGCCCCTTCTAATAGTGCTAATCCTGCTCTTAAAATGGGAATAACTGCGATAGGAATTTCAGGATTTATAACTGTTGCCTTACATTCTGCTAGGGGGGTTTGTATTGTGGTTTCTAGAGTAGGAAACCAATAGCGAGTTGCTTCATAAGTTAGTAAGTAACCTAACTCTTTGATTGCAGTTTTAAATAACGCTGAAGGTGTGTTACTATCGCGGGCAATTGTTAACCAATGTTTGATTAGTGGATGTTCGGGTACATATACCCGCATTTGCATGGTCATATTAGTTTAGTTTCCCTGGTGAATGTTATTATATCCTGCTGGGGCAATCGCCCAAGTATGGTAGTTTGAGGGGGGTTGCTGAATTGATTTATGGATTATATTTTTACAAAAACTACTAAGCAAATTTCCGTCATTCTCTAATCCAGCAACGCCGTTTGCGGGGGGCGATCGCTGATCGATACTAGCTTACTTGTCCTTCTTCTTGTAATATTTTTTCTTTGGAGTCGCCCCAGTAAGCACTGCAAGTCCAGGTTTCATTATCTCCTGATGTTTCTACTTTCCAACGATAAATTGCTGATTTTGGGTTTACTCCTACTTCTATTAGTTTTGCTCCCATATAATATTTCATTTGGTCTTTTTTCTGGTCTTTAAATGCTTGGGTTCTTCTTTTGCTCCAGGTTTGGGACATATGGGCTTGTGTTGGTTTTGCCATATTTTATCTTACCTTATTAATTAATCGTTTTCTAATTTATCTTACATCCACTATCTAGCTCTGGAAACGAGGCTTTAAGAGGCTCACAATTCTTGTTGGGACTGCTTTTCAGCTTCTGATCAAAAAATTATTGCAATTTTTTCTCAATTTTGTTGACAAAGTTTACTAATAAGCTTATATTAGATTTTAGTGTTCTCCTCTCAAGGATCGGCAGGGTAGCCCCAGGGTAGAAAAAAGGTGGCTTCCCTGTTTTTTTTTTGTGACAGCTAGTGTGGCTAAGGATTGAAATTCCTGGCTACCTTTTTTTTGTGTAGGGAGAAATTTCAATGCCTTGCCATTGAAATGCCCAGTTAAGAAAGGTAAACTAGAAAGTTAGAAACTCCTTGATTTTACTAATGTTATGAGTGAGTATGATGTAATTGTGATTGGTTCGGGTATTGGCGGTTTGGTGAGTGCTACCCAGTTGGCGGCTAAAGGTGCAAAGGTGCTGGTTTTGGAGCGGTATCTTATCCCAGGGGGAAGTGCTGGATATTTTGAGCGAGAAGGTTATCGTTTTGATGTGGGTGCATCTATGATTTTTGGTTTCGGGAAACAGGGAACTACTAACCTGCTTACTCGTGCCCTAGATGCTGTTAATGTGAGTTTGGAGACTATCCGAGATCCTGTTCAAATTCATTATCACTTGCCAAATAACTTGGATTTGAAAGTACATCAAGATTATGAGAAATTTTTAGAAGAATTAATTGCCTATTTTCCTGAAGAAGAAGAAGGTATTCGTCGTTTTTATGGTGAATGTTGGAAAGTATTTAACTGTCTCAATGTAATGGAGTTACTTTCCCTGGAAGAACCACGTTATATTATGCGGGTATTTTTCCAACATCCATTAGCTTGTCTGGGTTTGGTGAAATATTTGCCTCAAAATGCTGGGGATATTGCCAGTCGTTATATTCGTAATCCCCAATTACTCAAGTTTATTGATCTGGAATGTTACTGTTGGTCTGTTGTACCTGCTGCAAAAACACCGATGATTAATGCTGGGATGGTATTTAGCGATCGCCATTATGGTGGGATTAACTATCCTCAAGGGGGAGTAGGTAAAATTGCTCAAAAGTTGGTAGAGGGTTTGGAAAAGGCTGGGAGTGAAATTCAATATAAAGCTAGAGTAACTCAGATTTTAATGGAAAAGGGAAAAGCAGTAGGAATAAAGTTAGCAAATGGGAAAGAATATCGCGCTAAACGTATTGTTTCTAACGCTACCCGTTGGGATACTTTTGAGAAGTTATTACCTCAAGAAAATCTGCCTGTTGCTGAGGAGAAATGGCAACAACGTTATCAAAAGTCGCCGAGTTTTTTAAGTCTTCATTTGGGGGTAAAAAAAGATAGTATTCCGACCGATAGTGAGTGTCATCATATCTTATTAGAAAATTGGGATAAAATGGAAGCAGAACAAGGTACAATTTTTGTTTCTATTCCTACGTTACTTGACCCTAGTTTAGCTCCAGAAAATCATCATATTGTCCATACTTTTACGCCTAGTTGGTTAGAATATTGGGAGGGTTTATCTCCCCAAGAATATCAAGAAAAAAAGGAAGTTGCTGCGGAAGGTTTAATTAAAAGATTGGAGGCAATTTTTCCAAATTTAAGTGTAGGTTTAGACTATCAGGAGGTGGGAACACCTCGCACTCATCGTCGTTTTTTAGGTCGTAAGGATGGTACTTATGGTCCTATTCCTCGTCGCAAATTACCTGGTTTATTGGGTATGCCTTTTAATCGTACAGCAATTCCTAATCTGTATTGTGTGGGTGATAGTACTTTTCCTGGTCAAGGTTTAAATGCTGTGGCATTTTCTGGGATGAGTTGTGCTCATCGTATTGCTGTAGATTTAGGATATGTTTAAAAGGGAAAAAAACTTGGGTATTGAAATCCCTGGTTAAAAAGTAAGAGAGCAAAAATTTAATCATGCAGCATAGCAGAGAAAACTTTTTTAAAAGTTAGCAGGTAAGAAAATCAAGATGAACCAGTATCATATTTTTAGCTTCAGTAGCATCAGCGATCGCCGCTTGTTTGAATTGTTCGCGCAAATCTGGGATTACGGCTAAAGCTCTTGTCCAGTCAGGGATTTGAGTACCTGCGGGGTTTAAAAAGTATTCTTCCCCAGCAGAGGCGATCGCTGCTTCAAATAATTCTGTGATCACTTCTTCTTGATGGCGGTCATAAATGAGATTATTAACCCAAGCATCAACAAAGTACTGACGGGTATAATCTTGAGCTTCTCTACGGTATTTAATTCGCAGTGTGTGGATATGTTCGCGAGTAATTACTACTTGTTCAGTTTCGGTGATGGTGCGTAAAATGGAGCGCAAGATATCGCGACACATTTTTCTAAGTCCTTCATCGGTAGTTTTACCAACTGCTTGATGTTTGTGGTCAAATAAACCCAAATCAATTTGAGCGATGCGTTTTTCTGCAACATTACGATAAACTTCAGCTAATAGGCCAATTTCTAGACCCCAGTTAGCGGGGATACGAATATTTAGGGCTAAATCGCTGGTGAGAGCAAATTCACCTGAGAGGGGGTAACGATAAGCGTGGAGGTAACGCAGATAATTGCGATAACCCAGGATTTCTGTTAAAGCTGTGAGTAAGGGAGCGACAAAAAGACGAACTACTCTCCCATTGAGAGTGCGGGTATCATTTCCAATGCGAGCATAGTAAGCTTTATTAAATGCAATACCGAATTCTTTTTCTAAGAGGGGGAAAAGGAGTTTAAGGGGGTAGGATTTGTCATAGGTAATGATATCTGCATCGTGGAGAGCGATCGCCTCTGCTTCTAAGGTAGCTATTCCAAGTCCTAACCAAACTGCTCTACCTTTTCCACGACAACTGAGTAAGTCCAACCCTTTATCCCGTAAGTTTTCCAAAATCTGGGTAACTTTTGGACCATTTTCCCAAATTACGAAAGTTGACTGGGGTAATGGTTCAAAAAATTGTACTGCCCTGGCGTATTCTTCTTTGTTTTGTGCATATAGACATACGATTACTGTTTTAACAAAAGCGCAATCTTGAAGGTGTTCGCGAATTTTTGTCAGAGCGGGTCGTTCGAGTTCTTCATAAAGTGCTGGAATAAGTACAGCAGTAGGGGACTCTTCACTCAACTCAGTTAATCTTGTTTCCAAAAATTCCAGGTCGCAACCAAAATCATCTTCCGCCCTCCTTTCGGACCCCGTTAAATCGGAAGACCGATTTAACGGGGTCCGAAAGGAGGGGCAATGTCTATGCTGCATAAAATTTACTCCAAGATTAGTTGAAAGTGCAGGTTTTTTGATTGGAAACCTGCAAAACCAACTCCCAAAACTGGGGTAATGTTAGCTTAGACAATGTTATAAGAGCTTGTTCGGTCAGCAGCACTGGCTTAACCCTCTAAACCTGTTTAACCACTGACGACAGAGCAGGGAACTAGCTACGCATTCAAGTAGTGTCGTGACTCAAATAACGTAGTTCAGTAAAGAACTTAGTCTGGTCAACTAGGGCTGTATTTCAAGCCCCCACTAAATCGGTAATCCGATTAGTGGTGGGTTATTGACGAATAGTGGTGATTAACTCTTGTTTATAGTCCATATTAAAAGCTACCTCCAAATAACAACTTAATTATGCAATAAATTTTAAAATTTTGTGTTGGTATTGATACAAGAGTTATGGGTTTTATGTTAGTTTAAATGAATAAGTGTAGTTATTTGGGTGCAACTACCGCGAATAACAATTAATGCTCTACATCAGTATCGGTAACTTAAATTATGACCGAAACCACAATTGACAATGATTTGTTAATTCCTTTACCAGATCACACCCAATTACCAGATTCAGATGGTACTTTTGTGAAAAATTTTCAAGAACATCCTCAAAGTTTAATTCTCACTGATTCTATCGGACCAATTTTAGAAAAATTACATCCGAATGGACACTATGCTATTGGTCAAGATTGTGGGATTTATTGGCGACAAACTGAACCGCCAGAAAGAGGTGCAGAAGCACCAGATTGGTTTTATGTGGCTAATGTACCGCCTACTTTAGATGGTCAAATTCGCCGTTCTTATGTGTTGTGGCAAGAATTTATTGCTCCTTTAATTGCTTTGGAATTTGCTAGTGGAAATGGTTCCCAAGAGCGAGATAAAACGCCTTTGATGGGGCGAGAAATTAACGGGAATGCTAATAATGAAGAAGCAAAAACTAAACCAGGTAAGTTTTGGATTTATGAACAAGTAATGCGGATTCCTTACTATGGAATTTATGAAATTAAAAATGGTAAGTTAGAAGTTTATCATTTGATGGATGGTTTTTATCGTTTATTAACTCCAAATGAGCGTGGTCATTATCCTATTTTACCTCTGGGAATAGAATTAGGATTATGGCGAGGAACTTATCAAAATCAAACTCAACTTTGGTTAAGATGGTGGGATGATCAAGGTAATTTGTTGTTAATTGGTTCAGAAAGAGCTGAATTGGAAAAACAACGGGCTGAACAGGAAAAACAACGGGCTGAATTGGAAAAACAACGGGCTGAACAGGAAAAACAACGGGCTGAACAGGAAAAACAACGTGCTGAACAGGAAAAACAACGTGCTGAACAGGAAAAACAAGCAAGACTTGATGCTATTCCACGACTTTTAGAAATGGGTTTAACTAGGGAACAAATAGCTCAAGCTTTGGGTTTGTCTGTGGAAGAAATAAGTAGCAATGTATAATATAATTTTCGTGACAGACAAGGGGCTTAAGCCCCTTGTCTTGCAGAGCTTGAGCTATTTGATAAATTTATTAAAATGGTATGAGGTGAAATAAATGGTTTCTCCCTTTCCTGGAATGGATCCTTATTTGGAAAATCCCGAATTTTGGTCAGAAGTGCATCATCGGTTAATAACGGCGATCGCTATTACTATTGCTCCTTTTCTTCGTCCTAAATATCGAGTTGCGATTGAAAAACGCACTTATATGAGTGGGGGAGAAGATGCTCTTTTAGTGGGTATTTCTGATGGAGCTATCTTGTCGGAAAAGGCGGAAAAGAAAACCCCAAAATCATCTACAATAACTTTACCTTATCAATCAGAATCAACTATTGTTACTTTACCTCAACCTCTAGAAATTAGAGAAGGTTATTTAGAAATTAAAGAAGTGGCTACAGGTAAAGTTGTGACAGTAATTGAAATTCTTTCACCCACTAATAAACGTGCAGGAAAAGGTAGGGAAAAATATGTAAATAAACGTTTAAATATTTTAGCAAGTCCTACTCATTTGGTAGAAATTGATTTACTAAGAAGCGGCAAACCAATGACAAGGGGCTTAAGCCCCTTGTTAAGTGCTTATCCAAAAACAGATTACCGCGTTTTGGTTGCTAGGGGAAATCGTCGCCCTCAAGCTCAATTATATGCTTTTTCGGTTCGGGAAGAATTGCCTAAGTTTCTGTTACCTTTACAGCCAAATGATTCTGAACCTTTGGTGGATTTACAAAGTTTGTTTAGGGGGGTTTATGAGCGGGCTGGTTTTGATTTAACTATTGATTATACTCAAGCTCCTTTACCTCCTTTAAAACCAGAAGATCAACTTTGGTATGAGTCTCTTTTACATGAGAAAGGTTTGGGTTAATGTTGAATTTTTTAAAAATATATATTTCAAAATAATAGTGAAAATCAAAAATAAAATCATAGGCTAAAGACAAGGGGCTTAAGCCCCTTGTCTCTAAATTTAGTTCGTGCAGGTGGATTAAATATAAATATCAAAAAATCTGATTTAAGAGAACAATTTTTTTTATGCAAGGTAAGGTTTATTTAGTGGGTGCAGGGCCAGGAAATATTAAGCATATTACATTGAAAGCTAAGGAGTTGTTAACTGAGGCTGAGGTGTTGATTTATGATGCTTTGGTAGATGAGAAATTGTTGGATTTAGTAACAGATAATTGTTTAAAAATAGATGTGGGGAAACGAGGGGGAAAAAAGAGTACTCCTCAAGGTGAAATTAATCGGTTGTTGGTGGAATATTGCCTTAAAGGTAAGCAGGTTGTGCGCCTAAAAAGTGGCGATCCTTTGATTTTTGGTCGCTCGACTGAGGAAATATTAGCTTTAACTAATGCAGGTTGTGATTTTGAATTAATACCAGGGATATCTTCGGTTTTTGCTGCTCCTTTGTTGGCGGGTATTCCTCTGACTGATAAGGTTTTAAGTGGTTGTTTTGCTGTTTTAAGTGGTCATCATCCTCAAAGTATCGACTGGGAAACATTGGCAAAAATTGATACTTTGGTGATTTTAATGGGTGGTAGCACTCTAGGAGAAATAGTTAGGGAGTTGGGAAAAAAAGGGCGTAGTCTTTCTACTCCAGTGGCTATTATTTGTAATTGTAGTCGTCCTGAGCAAAAAATATTTTGGGGAACTTTAAAAGATATAATAGAAAAAACAGTAGGTGTTTCTCTTTCTCCTGCTGTAATTGTTATTGGTGAGGTGGTTTCTTTGAGTTCAAAAAATATCTCTTCTGATGAGGATAAAGTATCGCAAAAGTTAACTGATTTTATTGGTTTGGAGGAAAAAAAAGGAAGTATGTTAGGAAAAACTATTTTAGTTACTCGTGCCGCAGGACAGTCAAGTAAATTTACTGAGTTGTTGGTAGCAGAAGGTGCTAAGGTGATAGAAATGCCAGCTCTGGTTATTACTCCGCCATCCAGTTGGGAAGGGTTGGATGGGGCGATCGCCTCTATTGCTACCTTTCACTGGTTAATTCTTACTTCTGCGAATGGGGTTGAATATTTCTTTGAGCGTTTCCAAGTTTTAAAACAAGATATCCGCTCTCTTGCGGGAATTAAAATTGCAGTGGTTGGCAAAAAAACTGCTATTACTTTACAAAAATATTCTCTGCAACCTGACTTTATACCCCCAGACTTTATAGCTGACTCAATGGTGGCAAATTTTCCAGAACCTCTTACTCAGAAAAAAATTCTTTTTCCTCGTGTAGAAAGTGGGGGAAGAGATGTATTAGTTAAAGAGTTAACTGCTCAAGGTGCAGAAGTAATAGAAGTTGCTGCATATGAGTCTGGATGTCCCCCAGAAATTGAGCCAAATGTTTGGGAAGCTTTACAGAAAAAAGAAATAAATATTGTTACTTTTGCAAGTTCTAAAACAGTAAAAAACTTTTATCAATTGATAACAGCTAAGGGAGAAAAAGTAGAAAATATTTTAGAAAATGTGGCGATCGCTTCTATTGGTCCAGAAACTTCCTCTACCTGTCATCAACTGTTAGGAAGAGTTGATATAGAAGCCAAAGAATACACTTTAGAAGGTTTGACAGACGCTATCATAGAAAAGTCCTTAAATTAATCAAAAAAATGTCTAGTTATCATTATCTTGAAGTTTACTTGGAAGGTAATGCAAGCAACGAAATGTTTGCATTATCTTCCGCTGAAGCTTATCAAATAGGAAGACATTCAAACAATGATTTAGTTCTAAAATCTAAAGTTATTTCACGTCATCATGCTTCTATTATTCCTATTAAAACAGATATTGAATGTGATAATTATTATTGGATCATAGATGGTGGGTTAAATAATCAACGTAGTACTAACGGATTTATGGTTAATGAAGAATCAGTGTTAGTGCATAATCTTTTAGAAAGCGATATTATACTCTTTCCAGATCAAACTAGAATAATATATAAAGTATTTGATGAGCCCTATCAAAATATAAATACTTTAAGGCAAATAAATAACAAAGCAAGTTTGAGTAAAATAACAGAAATAGGGTTAAAGACGAGCATTGATAATCGGATATTAGTTAATAATGAAGAAATGCTTTATGCAGTAATGGAAAAAGAAATAAAAAGTCTAAAAAACAAAGAGGAAAACATCAGTTTTATTTATTTATTGTATAATCTGAAAAAAATTAATAATCTCCACTTAAAATTATTTAAACTGGTAATTGCTCAACAGCTTTTAAATCTAGAAAAATGTATAATTTCTATTGGCAAATTGGATATACTTGTTATTCATGATTTGAGTAAAAAAGATTTGGAAAATTTAGCATCGCAAGTTATTTTAGCTATTGATGTTACCCGTGAACAGTTAAAAATAGAACAAGAAGAAAAATTAGTAGCGGGTGTTTATGGTCAAGCTAATTACTCAGTTAATTGTCGATTAATGTTTAAAAAAGCATATACTCAATTAAAACAACATTATACAAGTAATCAATTTTTATTTGAAGAAGTCACTTTGTAAATCAAAATTTATTTAAATGTTAGATTTGTTTGTCTGGTCATGGACAAGGGGCTGAAGCTGGGGTGTTGATTATTTATCAAGTTACAAATTTTAAAATCAGACAATTTTTCTTTGTAGGGTGGGCAATGCCCACCCTACTTGGGGATGGGCGCCCCTTGTCTGGAGGTTTTGCTATTTTTACCCTCTTGAAATTGTCCAAAAGGGAATTGATAGGGGATTGAGTTTCAGGTTATTTATACCATTTTGAGTAAAAGCGTAGTCTTTACTTTGCCAAAGTGGAATATAAGGTACATCTTCAGCAAAAATACTTTGAATTTCAGCAAAAATTTCTTGACGTTTTTCTAGGTTTTGTTGTTGTCGTTGTTGAGCAATTAATTGATTCATGGGATGGCTATAATAAAATGACCCTTGAGTTTGCGCTCCTCCTTCAATACAACCTTCTTTTTCCGAACCTTTTTGACAAGCTAAAAATGGTTGAATATAATTATCTGCATCTAAAAAATCTGGATACCAGTCGGCTAAAAATGAGGGATAAATTCCCTTTCCTAGATTACTAAATGCGGTTGAACTTTCTACACTTTGCGGTTCAAATTGAATTGCTCCTTCTAATTCTTTTTCAGCTAAAGCTTTTAATGTTTGCGCTACAATTGCGCGAGTTGTTGACCCTGATGTATGCCAAATTTCAATAATTGCTGGATTATTTGCTGAATAACCTGCTTGGGTTAATAACTCTTTTGCTTTGCTAATATTTGCCTCTCCATAAGCTGTTTTAAAAGCAGGTTGATACATTGAAAATGCTGTAGGAATGAGACTATAAACTGGTTCACCTTGACCTTGTAAAACTCGTTCATTGAGGAGATTTCTATCTATCATAGCGGCGATCGCCTGTCTTACTTTTGGGTCATTTAAAGGCTTTTGGTTGAGGTTTAATACCAAATAATTTATCACAGTTCCTGGTGCTTCGATATCTTGCCATTTTCCCTCTTTTGCTCCTGTTTTCAAGCTTTTTATTTGTTCTGGATCAAGAGATTGATAAGCTATATCTATTGCTCCTGTGAGAAAACTATTAAATAAATTAGCGGAATTTTGGGCATAAATTTGGATATTTATCCCTTCATTTGCTGGTTTTTCTCCCCAATATTTTGGAGCAACATCTAAACTAATGGAGTCTGGTGTGAACTTTGTCAATTTATATGGACCAGTTCCAATTAATTGATTGGGTAAAAATTCTCCTACTCCTATTTTATAAGCTGTGGGTGAAACTGCACTAGCTCCAGGAAATGCTAACAGTGCGGGAAATGCAGAGAAAGGTTGTTTTAATTTAATCATAATTTCATATTCCCCACTAGCTTCTATAGATTCTACTATATCTGCTAGTAAAAAAGAAGGTTTCCCGCCATTTTCCATAAATCTTTTGAGGGAAAATACCATTGCTTCTGCATTAAAAACAGTACCATCATGGAAGCTCACACCTTCTCGTAAAGGTATGGTATAAGTTAAGCCATCTTCACTTATTTTAGGCATTTCTGTTGCCAATAATGGCTTTAAATTTGTTGTTCCTAGTTCATAGGTGTAGAGAGTTTCCCCCACATTGTAAATTATATTTAAACCTGCTAATTCATAGGTATCTGCTGGGTCGAGAGTACGGGGTTTTAATGTTGTTCCAATGGTAATTCTTGCTGCCCCTGTAGTTGTTGGGTTTGATACTTGACTTTCTGGCTTGCTATTATTACAACCGATTACCAAAGTTAAACACAATAAGAATAAACCGATAAATTTTAAGATTTTTTTGCTCATCATCCTTTCTTTTTTTTTGCTTCTAACTTAAATAATATACCTTTAAAAGTACCCTTTTACTAGGAACAATAATCACTCATCAATCTAGTAATTCTAAATGAACAACAAAGAAAGTTTTTTTCATTTTCAATGATTCATTATTATTTTCAATTAAATCTGATTATTCAAAGAAAAGCTTAACCTAAGCTTAACCTAAAAAAATGGTTTAATGAGTTATAATTTGATAAAAATAAAAAGTCGCTTAACAAATTATGGTAGTGAAGGAGAATAAAATGAACTTAAAGCGAAATACATTGTTTTTAGGCGGACTATTCGCTTTAGTCGCGACAAGTGTAATTACCACAGGTAATGCGGTAAATTCTCAAAGTCGTCCTACAGTGCAGATAGATGGTTCAAGTACTGTGTATCCAGTTACTGAAGCTGTAGCGGAAGAGTTCCAAAATGCAAAACAAGGTTCTATTTTGGTGACAGTGGGAGTTTCTGGGACTGGGGGCGGTTTCAAAAAGTTTTGCTCTGGGGAAGAGTCAGTACAAACGGATATCTCTAATGCTTCTCGCCCAATTAAAGACGAAGAAATAGAAGCTTGTAAAGCAGCAGGGATAGAGTTTATAGAACTACCCATAGCATACGATGCTCTAACTGTGGTGGTGAACCCAGAAAACCCAGTAAATAGCATGACAGTAGATGAACTGAGAACCATTTGGGAAAAAGCTGGGGAAGGCACAATAACTAAGTGGAATCAAGTAAATCCTAGCTGGCCAGATGCTCCATTAGTATTATATGGTCCTGGTGCTGACTCAGGAACTTTTGATTATTTTGTGGAAGCAGTACTGGGGAAAGATAATGATATTCGTACAGATTTTACCCCCAGTGAGGATGATAACGTACTGGTACAAGGAGTTGTGCGCGATCCTAGTGCGCTAGGTTATTTTGGGTTTGCTTATTACGAAGAAAACCAAGACCAACTCAAAGCTATAGCTATTGATCCTGGGGATGGCAATCCTGTTTTACCTTCTGCAGAAACAGTGAATAATGGTACTTACACTCCCTTATCTCGACCAATTTATATTTACGTTAACAAGGCTTCCCTTGATAAGCCTGAAGTGAAGGAATTTGTTGAATTTTATCTCCAAAATGCTCCCATGTTAGTAGGAGAAGTTGGTTATGTACCTCTACCTGATGAGGATTATCAAAAAGCAACAGAACGTTTCCAAAACGTTGAAACTGGTAGGGTTCCTCTCAGAGAAGGATTATAACATTCAAATAAGATAAGTAGGGTGGGCATTGCCCACCCTACTAATTAAATTTAATCAACATTTATGATAAAAGAACAAAAAATAACAAAACCAACAACATTATCACCAAAATTAGTACGGGATCTAAGAGAAAAAATTATTGAGTTTGTGTTGTTTTTAGCAGCATTTTCTGCAGTAGCAACCACAGTAGCAATAATGTATGTTTTACTGGCTGAATCAGTGTTGTTCTTTCAGGAAGTATCACCGCTAGAATTTCTCACATCAACCAAATGGACTCCCTTATTTGCTGAAAAAAACTATGGCATATTGCCATTAGTATCAGGAACTCTAGTAACATCAGGAGTTGCTCTGCTAGTAGCGATACCTATGGGAACTATTACAGCAATGTATTTAAGTGAATTTGCACCCTCTAGACTGCGGGAAATAATTAAACCTTGTTTAGAATTATTAGCAGCTATTCCTACTGTAGTTTATGGTTATTTTGCCCTGTTATTTGTGACCCCATTTTTACAAAAAATCATTCCTGGACTACCTGGGTTTAATATGTTAGGTGCAGGGTTAGTTATGGGGTTGATGATTATTCCTTTTATTAGTTCAATAAGTGAAGATGCTATGAGGTCTGTACCTGTAGGATTACGGGAAGGATCCTATGCAATGGGAGCAACACGCTTACAAACAGCATGGCGGGTTGTATTTCCTTCAGCAATTTCAGGGATAAGTTCTGCGTATATATTGGGAGCTTCAAGAGCAGTAGGAGAAACAATGATAGTGGCGATCGCCGCTGGATTACAACCGAAACTAACCTGGAATCCTTTAGATGAAGCAGCTACCATTACCGCTTATATTGTGCAAGTAAGTCTGGGAGACTTACCTCACCACAGTATCGAATATCAAACAATTTTTGCAGCAGGACTAACCCTGGTACTAATGACTTTAGTTTTAAACATCATTGGGCATTTTTTAGCCAAGCGCTATCGGGAAATTTACTAATGTCAGATAATCTCAAAGAAATCCGCACCAATATCAAACGTCGTCAACTGATCAATAAGATTTTTGCCATTATCGCTTTATTAACTATTTTTGTGGCATTAATTATCCTCTTGGGTTTAACCCTCCAGTTGATAATTCAGGGTGCACCCCGCTTATCTGTGGAGTTTTTAACATCCTTTCCCAGTCGTAAACCAGAACAAGCTGGTATTCTTTCTGCTTGGGTAGGTACTAGCTTAGTAATGTTAGTAACAGCTTTGGCGGCGGTTCCCCTGGGAGTAGCAGCAGGAATATATTTAGAGGAATATGCCCGCAAAAACTGGATAGCAGACATTATTGAAATAAATGTGACCAACCTGGCGGGGGTTCCTTCCATTGTTTATGGTTTATTAGCTTTAGGGTTATTCGTGTATCAATTTAAATTGGGTGAGAGCATTCAAACAGCAGGGTTAACCTTAGCTTTATTAATTTTGCCCATCGTTATTGTAACAACTAGAGAAGCTATACGCGCTATACCCAATAGTCTGAGGGAAGCAGCCTATGCTCTAGGAGCTACTAAATGGCAAACCATCTGGGATCATGTTTTACCCTCTGCTTTTGGCACTATTCTCACTGGGATAATAGTGGGATTATCTCGCGCCATCGGTGAAACAGCCCCAGTAATTACCATTGGAGCCCTGACATTTATCGCTTTTTTACCAGATTCTCCTTTTAATGCGGAATTTCCTTTTATTCCTTTTACCAGCAATTTTCCCTGGATTAACTTTGAACAACTTTTTGCCTGGTTGCGAGCTCCTTTCACATTAATGCCAATTCAGATGTTTAACTGGGTATCCCGTCCTAATCCAGAATTTCAATTAAATGCAGCAGCCGCTGGTACTGTATTATTAATAATGACTTTAATGATGAATGGTATAGCCATTTATCTACGTTTTCTCTTTCGTCGAGGTGTAAAATGGTAGGTTTAAATTCTGAAAAATTAAATCAGGGCGAACCAAAAGCAGAGGTTAATAACCTCAATTTTTACTATGGTTCTTTTCACGCTCTTAAAAATATTAATCTGTTTGTACCAGAGAAAAAAATAACAGCATTGATTGGTCCTTCTGGTTGTGGGAAAACAACCTTTCTCCGCTGTTTTAATCGGATGCACGACCTTTATCCTGGTAATCGTTATCAAGGGGAAATATTGTTAGATTCAATCAATATTTTAGCCCCTGAAGTTGACCCCATTGAAGTAAGAATGCGCATAAGTATGGTCTTTCAAAGACCTAATCCTTTTCCTAAGTCAATTTATGAAAATGTGGCTTATGGTTTGCGACTGAGGGGAGAGAATAACCGCTTAATTCTTGATGAAAAAGTAGAAGACGCTTTAGTAGCTTCAGCCTTGTGGGATGAGGTCAAAAATCGTTTATTTGAGTCCGCTCTTAACCTTTCTGGAGGTCAACAACAACGTTTATGTATTGCTAGAGCTTTAGTAACTGATCCTGAAATTATTCTCTTTGATGAACCAACTTCTGCTTTGGATCCCATCGCTACTACTTCCATTGAAGAATTGATGATTGAATTGAAAAAAAGAGTCACAATTCTGATTGTAACTCACAGTATGCAGCAAGCTTCCCGCTTGTCTGATTACACAGCCTTTATGTATCTCGGAGAAATGATGGAGTTTGATACAACAGAAAAAATATTTACAGCACCAGCAAAGAAGAAAACCGAAGAATATATTAGCGGTAGAATTGGTTAGGTACTAGCTTGACAAATATTTACAAATTTGATCTGATATTGAAAAAAATATATATAATGGTTAAATAAAGCCGAAAATTTACCGTTATATAAAAATGATAAACAAAAACTACATAGTCAGTATTGCCCCCAAAGCAAGAGAAAAACTAAATAGTCTTACTTGCGAGCAAAGAAGTAAGATGTTAAGTACAATTAGAGCTATCCTCCACCAACAAGAGATAGTTCAACAAATCCGACAATTAGAAAAATCAAAAAAGAAGACACTTGTAAGAATACCTTACAGTGGTGATAAAAGAATCATTGCTAGTTTAATTATTAAACCTGATACCTTACAATTAAGAATTATTGATTTTCTTTCTAAAGATAAGATAGATAAGGGACACTTTTCTACTGATGGAACTGATTATACTATTGTCTATCTTGAAGACCCAAGCAGTAAAACTCTATTTGACACTCAAATAGATAAATTAACCCAACCTCCAGCGATAAATAGAGATTCATTTTGGACAACAGAATTAGTTTTAATTACTGCAGCAGATTTTGAAGCGAGAGACGATGATTTTTGGGCATATATAATTGAGGAAAAATCTCAACAAGATCCAGACTTACTCCTCTCATCAGAACAGTATGAAATAGCTAAAACAGAATTACCTATTTTATTAACTGGAAGTCCTGGAAGTGGAAAAACAACTGTTGCTGTATTTCGCGCAGTTTATGAGAGTTATCATAAGCCTGAACATAAGATAGTTTACCTAACTTCAAATTCAGCATTAAAAACTTTAGCTCAAAATCAAGCAACAAGAATATACAAGCAAAAACTTAAGAATTTAAGTTTTTTTGATTATACTTCTTTTTGCTTAGATTTAGGAAAAAAATATCAACTAATTAATGAGTATGAGTTTAAACCTGTTAAACAAATAACTCAGCAAAAATTTATTGATAATTTCTGTTTACCCAGACAAATAACACCATTAGATTCTTTATATTTATGGCAAGAAATACGCCATCTACTCAAAGGTTCAGCACAAGGAAATTTGAGTGAAACAGGTTTGATAACAGCAGCAGAATATGAAAACTTGCGATCAGAAAGTGTTCTACCAGCTAACTCTAATTATTCCGAAATTTATAAGTTAGCAACAGCATACCAAAACTGGCTTAAAAGTCAAGGATATTGGGATGAAATTGACCTCACTCGTTATTTATTAGGCAAAATAACTTCAGAGAAGTATGATATTTTATTCTGTGATGATATTTTATCTTTTACAGAAATAGAAGTAAAATTGTTGTTAAAATTGTTGAAAAATAATGGGGTTAATTATCCCACAATCTTTTGGACAGGAACACCAGAAAAAGTAATAAAACCCATTGGGTTATCTTGGGGAAAAGTCAAGAAAATAATAACGGAATATTATCCAAAAAATCAAAGAATAAAATTAAAAGAACTGACAAATAATTTTAGAACAGTTAGCACAATTTTAAAATTAGGAGAAGAAGTTTTAACATTTGCTAATAATAACTATCCAGATAAAACAACGCAAATAACACAAAGATATAGTATAGTGAACTCAGTGGAAAAACCATTAATTATTTTTGGGAGTGAAGGGAAGATATTAAAAGGAAAAAATAGATTAGGCGATCGCCATGCCATAATAGTCACTAACGAAGAGGAAAAAAACAAGTTAGCAGCAATTTTTAACCATCAAGGAATCAAACAAGAACGTATCCTCACTATCACAGAAATACAAGGATTAGAATTTGACTATGTGTTAGGATGGAAACTATTAGGTGATTTTGAGAAGTTATTAGCAGAAAAATCCCCCATAAAATACGAAGAAGAAAGACTAAAATATGAACTGGTATATGCTTGCACAACCATAGCCAAAAAGAAATTATTCTTTTATGAAAAACAATTTAGTGAATTTTGGTATAGAGCAGAAATAGACTTGCTGGTAAACGAAGGAAAAACAACAGTAATAGAAAATTTTTTCCAAGAAGAAGAAGAAACAGAAGAAACCAAAGAAATATTATTAGAAACAGCAGCAACATACGAAAATAGAGGAGACTGGAAATTTGCCAGAGAAAACTATCTGCGTGCAGGAGAAGAAGAAGACGCCAAAATAGCAGAAGCACGTCTAGAAGAAAGCAAGGGAAACTGGGAAAAAGCAGGAGATATTTGGGATAGTCTTTCTGTTTGGGATGAAGCATACCGCTGTTGGGAACAAGTATCAACAGAACTTTGGCAACAGAAATGGGAAAATTTAAATGTAAAAAGTTGGCAAAAAAGAGGAAAGTATTGGGAAGAAGAAAAAAATTATCAGTTGTCTTTATACTGTTATGAAAAAGCCGATGATTTATCAGGACAAATACGCTGTTTAGTAGCTAACCAAAAATGGGAATTAGCAGGGGATAAATATAGCGATCGCGGTGAAATTGAACCAGCCCAAGAATATTATCTGAAAGCAGAAAAATTATATCTAGAAAACAACGAAGTTCATTTGGCAGCACAAATGTGGACAAAGTTGGAGCAATGGGAAAAAGCAGCGCCTTTATGGAGTCAGTTGGAAGGATGGAACTTAGAAACTGAAGACATACAAGAAATAGGAAAAATTGAGCAAGCAGCAGTTTATTATGAAAAAGCAAAACTTTGGCTTGCAGCAGAAAAATGCTGGCGAAAACTAAACAATTGGGAAAAAGTAGCTATTGCTTGTGAAAAGCAAAAAAAATGGGTAGATGCTGCTAGTATTTGGCAAAAAATAGAAGAGAAAGAAAAAGCAGCAATTTGTTATGAAAAAGCCACTGAATGGAATAAAGCAGAGGAATGTTGGCGAGAGTTAAAATATTGGGGATGTGTGGCTATTGCTTGCGAACAACAAAACAAATGGGAAGCAGCAGCTATTGCTTGGAAAAAAACAAATCCATTAACAAAAGCAGCACTGTGTTATGAAAGAGGAGAAATTTGGGAAAAAGCAGAGGAATGCTGGCGAGAATTAAAAAATTGGGAGCGACTAGCACTCATTGCAGAACATCAAGAAAACTGGCTCGATGCTGCTACAAATTGGGAAAAAATAGAAATTTGGGAGCGAGCAGCTTTAGCTTGGATCAAAATATATGAAGTAGAAAATGCAGCAGAATGTTATGAAAAAGGGAACCTTTGGTTTGATGCAGAAGAATGCTGGCGACAACTTGCTTCTTGGGAAAAAGTAGCCATTGCTTGTGAACATCAAAGCAAATGGTTAGATGCAGCTAAAATTTGGGAAAAAAGCGAAATTTGGCAAAAAGCAGCCTTAGCTTGGCAACAAATAAATGAACTAGAAAAAGCAGCTATTTGCCACGAAAAAGCATTAGAATGGTTAGCAGCAGAAACCTGCTGGGAAAAGTTAGGAAATTTAGAAGGAATAGCAACAGCTTGCGAGCGTCAAAGTAAGTGGCAAAAAGCAGCAGAAACCTGGAACAAACTAAACAAACTCGAAAAAGCTGCAAAATGTTACGAAAAAGCTGCATTATGGGCTGGTGCAGAAGAATGCTGGCGAAAATTATCAAATTGGCAAAATGTAGCTCTTGCTTGTGCGCGTCAAAATAAATGGCAAAAATCAGCAGAAGCTTGGAAGCAAATTAAAAAGATAGATAAAGCAGCTATTTGTTATGAAAAAGCCTCTCTTTGGTCAAATGCTGAGGAATGTTGGCGCGAGCTTTCTAACTGGGAAAAAGTAGCTATTGCTTGCGAAAATCAAGGAAAATGGCAACAAGCGGGGGCTGCTTGGAAACAAATATTAAACATAGAAAAAGCAGCTATTTGTTATGAAAAAGCCTCTCTTTGGTCAAATGCTGAGGAATGTTGGCGCGAGCTTTCTAATTGGAAAAAAGTAGCGAAAATTTGTGAATATCAAAATAAATGGTTAGATGCAGCTCAAATATGGGAAAAACTCGCCGAATGGAAAGAAGCAGCACAAGCTTGGCAGCAAATAAAACAAACAGAAAAAGCAGCAAAATGTTATGAAAAAGGAGAGTTTTGGTTTGAAGCTCAAGAGTGCTGGCGACAGTTAGGAAATTGGGAAAAAGTAGCCATAACTTGTGAGCGTCAAAACCAATATTCAGGAGCTGCAGAAGCTTGGAAACTAGCAGGAAATTTAGAGCAAGCAGCTAGGTTTTATCAAAGAGAAAAATTATGGAGTGAAGCAGAGGAATGTTGGCGAGAGTTGAGAAATTTTGAGCAGGTAGCTATTGTTTGTGAACATCAAAATCGTTACTCAGCCGCAGGAGAAGCCTGGAAACAAACAGAAAACTTAGAAAGAGCAGCAAGATGCTATGAAAAAGGAGAATTTTGGGCTCAAGCAGAGGAATGCTGGCGACAGCTCAAAAATTGGGATGAGGTGGCTTTGTGTTGTGAGCGTCAAAACAGATGGGATACAGCCGCCACCGCTTGGAAAACAGCAGGAAAACTTGACCAAGTGGCTATATGTTATGAAAGAGATGAGTTATGGTCTCAAGCAGAGGCATATTGGCGCTGTTTAGAAGACTGGGAGCGAGTAGCCATAGCTTGTGAACATCAAAATAAATGGGAAGATGCAGCAGAAGCTTATCTAAAAATGGGCGGAAAAAAACATTATCAAGCCGCTAAAATTTATTTCAAACTTGGTCAATGGCAAAAAAGTATTTTAGTAGGAAGTCAACAAAGATTTTTTGAACTATAAAAGTTATTGGTCATTAGTTATTGGTCATTAGTTATTAGTTATTAGTTATTAGTTATTAGTTATTAGTAATAAGATTTAAATTATGATAACTAAACACTAATATAGCAAATATTGAGAAGGTTAGGATCTTAAAAACACACAAAAAATGACAGACAAGGTGCTTCAGCCCTTTGCCCCTATCATCACCTCCCCAATATTTGCTATAATTAACTAATAATAATTCACAACTAACGACCAATGACCAATGATCAATAACTAATAACTAAATCATCAGGTTTAATTTCTTCATAACGCTCAAAAGGCTGATGGATCCAGGGATTATCTGATAAATATGACCCATAATAATTTGGTTCAAAAACTGAACAACTCTTATACCAAATTACAGCAGTACGCAGTTCTTCTATTTCATTCTCATAACGCTTTTTCAACCACTTAACTGACTCTTGCAGACTAACACCAGAGTCCACTAAATCATCAACTAACAGTACTTTACTGCCCAATTTTTCGTTAATCATTGTCAAATGTTCAGAAAATCTAATCTCCCCCCGAATACGATTTCCTGCACCAGCATAAGAAGCTGCAAACATAATTGCTAGGGGCTTGTCATAAATACGTGACAAAATGTCACCTACTCTTAACCCTCCTTTAGCAATACAAACAATTTGATTAAATTTCCACCCAGATTGATAAATTTTCGCTGCTAGGGTTTCGATATTTTTATGATATTCTGACCAGGAAACATATAATTCTGGCATGGTTTTGATCTCTCGCTCACTTTTTCAACAGCTAAAATGCAAAGATAATCAATAATTTTAGCGATATTTTTATGGAAAACTCTAACTCACAATTTCAAGAAAAGCTGAACTTTACTACTAAATTAGCTTATGGTGCGGGAGACTTGGGTCCTGCCATTACAGCCAATATTTTAGTATTTTTTCTGTTGCCTTTTTTTACTAATGTTGCTGGGTTACCTCCAGGTTTGGCAGGAAGTATCCTTATGCTCGGCAAAATTTCCGATGCAATCAATGACCCAATTATTGGCGTATTAAGCGATCGCACTCGTTCTCCCTGGGGTCGTCGTCTTCCCTGGATCTTTTGGGGTGCCATTCCTTTTGGGATAATTTTCTTCTTACAATGGCTTGTACCTCATTTTACCGACAATAAGCAATTAAATAACTGGTATTTATTTACTTATTATCTTGTCATTGCTGTTTTATTTAACCTATTTTACACTTGTGTTAATTTACCTTACCAAGCTCTCACCCCAGAACTTACTCAAGACTATAACGAACGCACCAACCTCAACAGTTTTCGCTTTACTTTTTCCATTGGTGGCAGTATTTTATCCCTACTTTTAGCCCAAGTAATTTTTAATTATTATAACGAAGCTCAGGGATTTATCATTTTAGGTTTAATTTGTGCTTTACTTTCAGTAATCCCCCTTTTTTGGTGTGTTTTTGCCATTCAAGAAAGGGGAGCAAATCCTATTTTAAACCCCCAACAAAAAAAGAGTGTCGCCATAATTTTAATTATCCTTGCTTTTGGCTTACTTACCTACAGCATCATCCAACTTATATCTAAAAACATTATGGGAGTTGTTTTCCTGTTTCTCAGCATTTTAATTGCCCTTTTTAGTTTAACACTTGTCTTTGCAACTCCCGAACCTCACTTAATTGATCATAGCGCCATTAGAGAACGTTCTCAAACTGCTGCAGCCCCTTCTCTTCCTTTTAGTGAACAACTCAAAATTGTTTTTAGTAATAAACCTTTTTTATATGTTATCGGCATTTATTTATGTTCTTGGTTAGCTGTTCAATTAACTGCCTCTATCTTACTTTTTTTTGTAGTTAATTGGATGGGATTAAATAGTTCTGATTTTCCTTTAGTAGCTCTTGCTGTTCAAGGTACTGCTTTAATTATGCTCTTTTTCTGGAAACATGTCAGCCAAAAGTTAGGCAAAAAAAATGTTTATTTTATCGGTACAAGTATTTGGCTTATTGCTCAATTTGGTCTATTTTTACTGCAACCAAACCAAATTAGTTTAATGTATCTTCTCGCAGTAATGGCAGGTATTGGTGTCTCTGTCGCTTATTTAATTCCCTGGTCAATGGTTCCCGATGTTATAGAATTAGATGAATTAAAAACAGGACAACGTCGTGAAGGTATTTTTTATGGTTTTATGGTTTTGCTCCAAAAATTTGGTTTAGCTTTAGGCTTATTTTTAGTAGGTATAGCTTTAGAAGCAGCAGGTTTTATTAAATCAATTGCAGGACAACCTTTACCCACCCAACCTGACAGTGCTTTACTGGCAATTCGCATTGCTATTGGTCCTTTACCTGCTATTATTTTAATTGGTGGTTTAATTCTTGCCTATTTCTACCCTATAACCCCCGAACTCCACGCAGAAATTCGTTTAAAATTGCAAGAAAAAAACAACAATTAATAATTAGTAGGGGCGGGTGACCGAATAATATTTTACTCATAACTTCTATCTTTATATCAAAACCCGTCCCCTCCACTTTTAATTATCAAATTTTCATTTTCATCAGATTTTTCTGCCAGAGAAAGAAAATTAAATCTCAACAACAGGTTAACTCATTGCTGTTACTATAAAGCTTTTACTTTTTTAATATTTAAAATTGTAATTAATTTGCATTTGAATCAGTGCAGCGGTTAAATTAAGTCATTTTTCTGCTATTATAAAAAGATGGAATCCCATTTAAATATATTTGTTACTTATACCGTGTCCAATAAATCTTACTCCATTTTTTCCAGTTTATTAGTATTGCTGCTAAGTGCCTGTAGTGGTAATCAATTGTTAGAAAGTAGTTTTGCTCCCGACCCAGATTTACAAAAAAATTCAGAAGTAGTTAGTACACCAGCGCCCACAACTCCCTCCCAAGAAACACAACCACAACTACCTACTGATTTTCCCCAGGATATCCCCATATATCCTGAAGCTAAGTTACTAGAAACACAACCTGGAATTACCCGTTGGCAGTCTAATGATCCAAGTAATGCTATAACCAGTTATTATCGAGAAGAGTTGCAAAATAATAATTGGCAGTTGTCTGATGGGGATGATAATATGTTGGTGGCACGTCAGGGAAATTTAGAGGTAAAAGTGTCGATGGTTGCGACTTCTCCCAAGACAGAATTTGCGATCGCCTACTCTACCACTTCCCCAGTAGAAACTTCTCCCACACCGAGCACCAGTGCAACTTTTTCCGACTTAGAGCAAACACCAGAGCAGTTGCGTCAATATGTAGAAGACTTAGCTGCATTGGAAGTAGTAACAGGAAAAAATGGCTTATTTCAACCCCAGGAAAGCATTACTAGAAGAGAATATGCCCAATGGTTGGTAAAAGCAAATAATCAGATGTACGCTAACCAACCAGGGAAACAAATACGTTTAGCAGTAAATACAGCTGAACCAGCTTTTAATGATGTTAACTCCAGCGATCCAGATTTTGCGGTAATACAGGGATTAGCAGAAGCTGGTTTAATTCCTTCCAGACTGAGTGGGGATAGTAGCGCCTTAAATTTTCGCCCCGACGCTCCTTTAACCAGGGAAGACTTAATTTTATGGAAAGTGCCCCTAGATATTCGTAAAGCATTACCAACTGCGAGTATTGAGTCAATCAAAGAAACCTGGGGATTTCAAGATGCAGCAGAAATTGACCCATTAACCGTGCGTAGTCTTTATGCTGACTTTCAAAATGGCGAATTAGCCAACGTACGCCGAGTATTTGGGTATACAACCCTTTTTCAACCCAAAAAACCCGTAACCCGTGCAGAAGCTGCCGCTACCCTATGGTATTTTGGCTATCTTGGAGATGGTATATCCGCCCAGGAGGTCTTACAAACTGCCACAACCCAACCTAAGATTTAGTTATTAGTCATTGGTTATTAGTCACTCGCACTGCACTTTTACTACGCGGTGACTGAGGGTAGTCGAAGTGCGGTGACTGAGCGTAGTCGAAGTGCGGTCATTGGTATGTTTTCTCAAAAAATTTTAATTGTTTCTAAAAATACCATAACCTTTAACTAATGACCAATGACCAATGACTAATAAATTATACAAGATATTTTATGTACTTAATATCAACTTTTAAATACAAATAAAATTTATTACCTACAACAAATTACCTGCTAAAATTTGGCTAAACATAAAATTTACAAAGAGATGAAAAAATCAATTTTAGCCACAGCATTTGTTATTGTTTCAAGTATTTTATCCCTTCCTGCAAAAGCTGCTAGTTTCAGCGAAGTTTATGTTTTTGGAGATAGTTTATCAGACACTGGTAATTTTTTCCAAGTAACAGGGATACCTCCTAAGCCTTATTTTGATGGGCGTGCATCTAATGGCCCTTTGTGGGTAGAATATCTAGCTATAGAACTAGAATTAAGCCCAAATCCTAACACAAATTTTGCTTTTTTTGGGGCTACGACTGGGGAGTTAAACACCGAAGTTGCTAGTTTACCAGCATTGCAACAACAAGTTAATAACTTTACTCAAAATACACCTGTTGCTGACTCAAATGCACTTTATACTATTTGGGCGGGAGCTAATGATTATCTTAATGAAAATATCACGGATACAACCATACCTGTAAATAATTTAATCACAGCAGTAAATTCACTGGCTGAAATAGGTGCAAAAGATATCATGGTAGTTAATTTACCAGATTTGGGAGATCTGCCAGGTATCAACTCTGATCCAGTAATTGCTTCATTTTTAAACAATATAAGTGAGAGTCATAACTCATTATTAAATCAATCATTAAATCAACTTGAAAATTCAAAAGTAAACCTCACTCTTTTAGATGTTAATTCTCTTGTTAAGAATGTGATTAACAACCCAGAAAATTTTGGTTTTACTAACGGTACTGATGCTTGTTTAAACATTGAAGCTCAGACTATTTGTAACAACCCAAATGAGTATGTTTTTTGGGATGGTATTCATCCAGGAACTAATGCTCATCAAATAATTGGTGAATTTGCTGCTCAAGAATTAGAAAATCAAACAACTACAGTACCCGAACCTAATGTTACTTTTGCTATTTTAACTTTTGGAGTTTTAGGTATAGTTACAAAACAGAAAAAAGGTTAAATTATTTATTGGTAGATTCTCAAAAATTCCGTTTAATGTTTATAATAAAACAAGGGGCGCTCATCCCCTTGTCTATAGTACCTTTTCTATTGTCGAAGCGTAGATTTATCACAACTCAAAATTTAAAGTATGTAAAATTAGCAGATGGAACGCAAATAAGTGCATCTCAAATGTTAGAGCGGTTTTTATTTCTACCCAATCAACAATATACACCGCTTTATAAACTTTCGGGTGGGGAAAAACGCCGTTTATTTTTATTGCGAGTCTTGATGTTAGCTCTCAATGTGTTAATTTTAGATGAGCCAACTAATGATTTAGACGTGCAAACTTTAGCAGTCTTAGAAGAATATTTAGAAGACTTTAATGGTTGTGTAATTGTTGTTTCTCATGAGCCTTATTTTTTAGATCGAGTTGTGGATAATATAGATATATGGAGTTGAAGGATTGCGGGTAATAGACGCTTCGATAATGCCAAAAATAGTAAGAGGAAATACGAATGCTCCCACAATGGCGATCGCAGAAAAAGCTGCTGATATGTTAAAAAATTAAAATAAAATTAAGCTTGAGCTAGAGGAAAAAAATCTATGTTATTAAATAAAAAGTAAGTAAAGTAAGAAATTTATAAAATTGAGATGGTATGAAAATCTTGCAACAGTCTCCAGAGCTAAGAAAAGTTTTTCAGGAGAAAATAAATAAAAAAGTATCTGAGGAAAGGGAAGAAGTAAAAGAGCAACTAGGTGGTGGTTTTGGAGGTGCACTGGGTGCAATTTTTTATCAATTTCATCAACATAGAAACCAGTTTAAGGGAGCAGTAGGAGAAGAATATCTTACTTTTTGGTTGAAGAGTTTGCCTGATAGTTGGGTAATGTTTAGAAATGCCTTAATTCCCACTGATTTAGGAAAGTTAACAGAAATAGATATATTAATTATTGGTCCAGGGGGAATATTTTTAATAGAAGTGAAAACATGGAAAGGCTCATTTACTGCTTATCAAGATCAATGGAAAAGAAGAGAAAATAATAATTGGATTAAGATAGAAAATAGCCCAACTTCCCAAAGTGCTTATCACAAAAAAATGTTTGAAAAATGGATTATACCTCAAATTGCTGATTTGAAAACAGAATATATCAACGCTCCTGTGGTTTTCCCTTTAGCTAACTGGTTAGGAATAAATAATTGCTCTGTACCTGTTTATCGAGGATTTCAAGAATTATTGCAAACAATAACTGAAGCTCAAAATAAGTTAACGGATGAACAAGTTTTTCAAGTTAGCGAGTTGATCAAAAACTATGAAATAATCACGCCAGCGATAATAACACCTCCCCCAAAATCAGATTATGAAAAACCATTACCAACAAGAAAAACTAAAACCATAATAACACCTCCCCCAAAATCAGATTATGAAAAACTATTACCAACAAGAAAAACTAAAACATCATCTCCAAAAATCAATTCTGAGAAATCAAAACCCGTTATTAAACCTATTCCAAAAACTCAAATAAATCAAGAAAATTAAATCTTGTTATTGCTATGAATGAACTTTCAAGGCTAAAGCCTTGACTACAAACCAAAATGTATATACTAGAAAACATATCATTCGCTCCTCGAGTCGGTGAAAATTTAAGTAAAAAGCGATCGCCATGAATATCCCAGTCTCATCTCCTCAGCAACAATTAGTACAACAAATAGATTTGATGTTGCGAGCCAAATACCCATTGTTATATATTGTCTCAGTAGAAGAAGAACCAGTGGAGGACATCTTACAAAAAGTTGCGCGTCAATTCCAATCTCAGCGAAGATTAATATTTTGGGATATTGTTAGGGGTTGGAGTGATAATGGTGCAGATAAAGGCTCACCTATGCCAGCCCTATCACGTATTGCCAATACCAACCCCCAGGAAAACATAATTTTTGTCCTGCGGGATTTACATTTTCTCCTAAAATATCCAACAGATGCGCGCAATGCGCCAGTCATTCGAGAAATAAAAAACCTAACAAAAGAGCTCAAACGCAGCAGTAAAACCTTAATTCTCACCAGTCACAGTTTAGATGTACCCCCAGAGTTAAGTGAGGAAGTAACAGTAATTGATTTCCCTTTACCCAATGTGCAAGAAATAAATGATTTAATTAATAAACTGGTAAAACCCCAAGAATTAAAAGTAAGTGGGTTAGGAAGAGAGCAGCTTGTCAAAGCGTTTCAGGGATTAAGTCGTGCCAGAATAGAGCGAGTATTAGCCAAAGCTTTAGCTGCAAAAGGAGAGATAAACGAATCAGACATAGATGGGGTACTCGAAGAGAAAAAACAAGCCATCCGTCAAACAGGAATCTTAGAATTTTACACCACTATAGAATCTATCAAAAATGTGGGGGGTTTAGAAAACCTTAAACAGTGGATGCGGATGCGTAAAGATGCTTTTACAGAAGAAGCAAGACGTTATGGCATTCCCAATCCCAAAGGAGTATTATTAGTAGGTATTCAAGGTACAGGAAAATCTCTCTCTGCTAAAACCATCGCCCATGAGTGGCGTTTACCTCTGTTGCGGTTAGATACTGGGCGCTTATTTGGGGGCATTGTAGGCGAAAGTGAAAATAGAATTAGACAAATGATTCAATTAGCTGAAGCAATAGCTCCCTGCGTGCTTTGGATGGATGAAATAGATAAGGCTTTTGGCAATATTAGCACAGGTGTAGATGGGGATTCAGGTACTTCTCGTCGGGTATTTGGTACTTTAATTACTTGGATGCAGGAAAAAACTTCCCCAGTTTTTATTGTGGCAACTGCAAATAATGTGCGGATTTTGCCTGCAGAATTGTTAAGAAAAGGCCGTTTTGATGAGATTTTCTTTTTGAATTTGCCCACAGAATTAGAAAGACAAGAAATATTTAAGGTGCATTTACAAAGGTTGCGCCCTTCTCGTTTACGGGAATTTGATTTGAGGTTATTAGCAAAACAATCACGAAATTTTAGTGGGGCAGAAATTGAACAAGTAATTAATGATGCTATGCACCGCGCTTTTGGCAGTTTTATTAATGACCAACGACGGGATTTTATGACTGAAGATATTATGCTAGCCATAGATGAAACTGTACCTTTAGCGGCGATCGCTCGTGAGCAAATTGAAGGTTTAAAACGCTGGGCGGCTGAAGCTGGTGCTCGCACTGCATCTAATGATACTCAATTAGTAGATGAATTAAGACGTTATACTCTAAATAAAGGCATTGGACCATTGGAAATAGACAATGAATAATGAATAATGAATAGTGAATAATGAATAATGAATAATGAATAATGAATAATGGATAATGGATAATGGATTTTTTTGCGAAAGTAGTGTTAACCCCCCTACCCCCCCTTAATAAGGCAGGGCTGTTTCATTTTACTTATGTAATTGCATTTTCTACATTAACAAAAGTTTTTTGTAATTAAATAAATTTTATTTTGACACACGCAGACCAACCAACCCTTGCTGTGCGGGTTTCGTCTCTATAGCAACGGGTTTCAACCCGTTGTTACAGGTTAATGATTTAAAAGTTTTGATAAAATAACAGAAATTAACCCCTAAAAAACCCCATATAACCAGGGTTTTAACAATTATCAAATTTTTAAATGAAACAGCCCTGCTTATTAAAGGGAGTCATGAATAGTGGAGAATAGAGAATAGAGAATGAATAATGAATAATGAATAGAGAATAGAGAATCATGAATAGAGAATAGAGAATAGAGAATGAATAGTGAATAATGAATAGTGAATAGTGAATAGTGGGGAATGGGGAATGGGGAATGAGCAACCATCCCCAGATTCGAGTTATAAAAGTTAAAATCAAGTTATCAATCATTAAAGGAGATGGTTATGTCTCATTTTTCAGCAATCAAAGTTCAAATTAAAAATGGTGAAATTCTCCAGGAAGTATTGCAAGAGTTAGGTTACCAAGTAGAGCAAAATACTACTGTGCGCGGATATTTAGGTAACAAAACCAATGCTGAGTATGTAATTCGCCAAAATAACGGCTATGATTTAGGTTTTCGCCGTAATGGGGAAAATTATGAACTGGTGGCAGATTTTTGGGGAGCTAAAATTAACCAGCAACAGTTTGTAAATTCCATCAATCAAAAGTACGGTTATAAAGCTCTTATGCAGTCAGTAAAAGAGCAGGGTTTTAATGTGGAAGAAGAGGAAACTTTGCGAGATGGAACCGTTAGAGTTGTAGTTGGTACTTGGGTTTAGTTAATAACTAATAATTAATAATTAATAATTATTAATTATTAATTATTAATTCTGGTGCGATCCAAAACTGCGCCAAACCTTGATAGTGTTATCATTACTACCACTAACAATAGTTTGCCAATCTGGGGTAATAGCAATAGAATTTACAGTGCCTAAATGTCCTTCTAGAGTACAAATTTCAGTCCCCGTTAACAAATCCCAAACTTTAACCAGTTTATCATCACTCCCACTCACAATTGTTTTGCCATCGGAAGTAATAGCAACTGTCCAAATTGAATCTGAATGACCCTGGGTTATACTACGAATAATTTCTCCTGTTTGCAAGTCCCAAATTTTAATCGTATTATCTTGACTTCCGCTCACAAGAGTGACACCATCGGGACTAATTGCTACAGAATAAACATAATTAGAATGACCATTTAAAGTACGAATAACTTCTCCTGAATTTAAATCCCAAACTTTAATAGTTTTATCATCACTTACACTAACAATTGTTTGACCATCGGGACTAATAGCTAGGGAGCGCACCCAATCAGAATGTCCTTCTAAACTCTTAATTTTTGCCCCTGTTTCTAAATCCCAAACTTGAATAGTTTTATCTCCACTTCCACTCACAATTTTTTGTCCATCTGGACTGATTTTCAGATAATAAATATAGTTTAAATGACCATTCAATGTGCCAATAAATTCTCCTGTAGGTAAATCCCAAACTTTAATAGTTTTATCTCCACTTCCACTAACTAAAGTTTGTCCATCTGGGCTAATAGCTACAGAATAAACTGAGTCTGCATGACCATTTTCTAAAGTACGAATTTCTGTACCTGTTTCTAAATTCCAAACTTTGATAGTTTTATCTCCACTTCCACTAATCAGAGTTTTACCATCTTGAGTAATAGCTAAAGAATAAATAGTGCCTGTATGACTTTCTAATGTATAAACACATTCAAGTTGACAAAAAGGCCAATAATTATAAGCTCTTAAAGCTTCTCTTACTTTGATTTCTGGACTTTTTTGCAATAGTAAATATGCCGTTTCTCTTACTTGGTGTGAGCTATCATTTAAAGCTTGAATTATTAAATCTAAGCATTCATCTCCGTATTTTAGTGCCTCATTGAGAGCGATGAGTTTTCTTTCCACATAGCCCCCAGCTAAGTATTTTTTGACATCTTCTACTCCATTAATAACTATTTTACTTAAAGGAGTTAAATAAGGACTTTTTTCCCAAGCTCCCTGATTTTTTCCTCCTAACACTGCGTCATATTCTCTTGGTTGATTTTGTGTTTCTTCCATGATATCTTTAGTAATTATACAATTCCTGCAAGACAAGGGGCTTAAGCCCCTTGTCACTCACACGTTTATACAAGTTTTATGTTTTTTAAGGGATTGTTTGTCATTTTTCTGCTTTTTGAGCAACTTTTTCTGCAAGACAAGGGGCTTAAGCCCCTTGTCACTCACAATTTCATCCAAGTTTTATGTTTTTTAAGGGATTGTTTGTCATTTTTCTGCTTTTTAAGCAACTTTTTCTGCAAGACAAGGGGCTTAAGCCCCTTGTCACTCACAAGTTAATATAAATAGTATAACTTGTGAGTGATTATTTGTCATTTTTCGGCTTTTTGAGCAACTTATTAGCGATTAATAATTAATGACTACTAAAGAAAAGCGATCGCCTTTCGCTCAATCAATAACTTTTCTGTTTCTAAATCCCAAACTGTGACTAATAATATCCTATTTTCATCTACTTCAAATTCTACTGAAACCCGATCTTTATTTATTTCCCCTGGGGGTGTAAGATGAGCGACACAAATATCAGTATGATTATTTGCCAAAGCTCTAAAGTACTTTTTCTTTGTTAATGGACTACTTATCATGCGTCCTTGAGCATCAAAATTAACTTCTCCTGTTGTTTTTTCTGCTAATTCTCCTATATCTAAATAAATTTCCTTTTGACCTTGTTTTGCTACTTGTAGAATTAATGGTTCTTTCATTTTACAGGGATATTTAGTACCCTTTTTCAACAGTATATTATAGTTATATTTTTTAATGCTTGGTTCCCATAAACGAATGACATAACTATGGTGTAAATAATCATCTATTTCTTGTATTTGAGTTAAAATTAAAGCGCCATAAGCTACTGCTTCAAAAGGTTTATCTAAACTAACCTTTTGTTTTCCGAAGTAGGAAAAAATCAATTGTTGTACGCAGGGAATCATACAACTTCCTCCCACTAACACCACTTTTTCGATGTTAGTTTTGGCGACACCTTTACTCAAGGCGATCGCCAATAGTTCATCTAAAGCATTGCGTAAATGTTCCAATAAATATTGATTTTCGAGAATTTTCTCTAACTTATCTCGCGTTAGTTTTAACTCATGGGACATAAAAGAGGACTCATCCAACCAACTTTCCTTAGCTTCTTCAGCACTAGAAAGGCTTATTTTCAGTTTTTCTGCTATTGCCAATAAATTTTGCCATGCCAGTTGTCCTATTTTTTCCCGTGAGCTACCTATTTCACGTAAATAGTCCTCAACAATCCAGATATCAATATCTTCGCCACCCACATAAGCATCTGATTTGGCTATAACTTGCGCTTGCAATACTTGCTGAATTATTTGGGCTGTAAAGTCAGGTTGGGGGGGTTTTACAGTGCGTACCAAACTCAGATCTAACGTACCACCACCAAAATCTACCACTAATACAAAAGCTTCTGGGCGTTTTATTGCATAACCTAAAGCTGCAGCAGTTGACTCATCCACTATCTGAAGCGACTTTACACCTAAACGAGTACCCACATCTCGAAACCAATCGAGATAACGCTCAAATGCACCAACAGGAGCGGTTAAAATCACTTGCTCTGGTTGGATATTTTGCTTTTGAATTTCGCCCCAGATTTGTTGAATAAAAGCTTCAGCAATAGATTGAGCATCATAGTTGATGCCATCTATTTTACGGGGTGGGGATTGAAAATCTGCCGCGAGCTCTCGTTTAAAAGCTTTAAATAGACGATTTGGTTGGGAAATTCCCAAACGCTGGGAGCGCACTTTGTCTCCTACTACCAACTGGTTTGACTCTTGCACAAACACTAAACTTGGAACTATTGGTACTTCCCAAGTATCTCCTTTTTGATTTTTCATCCTCAATATAGAGGATATGCCAGGAAAACGTAAAATTTTTGGAGCTTGGGTATCAGGTTCTAGAAAACTTACTACTGTATTGCTAGTGCCGAAATCGATCGCCACAGTTATCATAATACTTTATGCTTTACTTTCTCCTGGGAGAGTGCGACTTACCTGAGCAGGAAAGAGAATGCGATCGCCATTTTTATACCCGACAAAACGAATATAAACCGCTTCTCCTGGGGTAATTCCTTCTGTATCCGCTTGATGCCATTGAGGATTATAACTTACTTGTTCCCAAGTTTTGCCGATAGTTTCATACCCCCAACTTGAGAGTAAATTTTCTAAGGGAGTAAAGAGGGCGATCAAGTTTTTTGCTGGTAAATCTGGTTTTATTTGTGCCATTTTAATGGCTGTGGGGTAATTTGTCAACAATGTTTGTAACTGTTCAAAAGTAGCAGCTTTAAAATCAGCATTGAGTTGATCTTTTTGTGTTTGCAATTCTTGGCGCAGTCTTTCACATTGTTGTTGTAATTCTGTGTTGGTTTTCAATTGAGCTTTTGCTAAATCTTTTGGTGCTGCTGTTTTATAAGCTTCACCAAAAAGACTTAAAATTAATGACGTAGCTCCCAACCACAGAAATATACCAAAAAATAAGAGATGGGGTTCAAACATCTTTTACCATTGCTTGAGATATTCTGTTTCTGTGTTGGTAAGGTTTTCTGGTTCTGTATAGTATTCTGGCAATAATTCAAGGGCTTCTACTTTACCCAGAGCTTTTTCTATTTCTTTGGTTGTTTCGGTACAACTTGACCCAGTAGCATTTAATACTCTTTCAGTTATTTTGCCATCTTTGGCGATGCGATATTCTATTTTGCGATATTCAGCCATGGTTAATCTCCCGATTTTTGAGTTAGATACAATGATACCTTAATTTTCTTCACCTGCGTGGTAAGAACTTCTAACCAGTGGACCCGAGCGAACATGGGAAAATCCCAGGGAATGGGCGATCGCCCCTAGTTGTTCAAATTCTGCTGGTGTCCAGTATTTTTGAACTCGGAGATGCTGGAGAGAGGGGCGAAGATATTGACCGAGGGTAAGGCGATCGCAGTTTACCTCTCGTAAATCTTGCATGGTGGCGATTATTTCTGCTTCTGTTTCACCTAGTCCTAACATTAACCCTGACTTGGTGCTGATGGTGGGGTCAATTTCTTTGACCATACGGAGAACATCTAAAGAGTGATCGTATTTTGCGCCTCGTCTGACTGGGTCTGTCAAGCGTCGTACTGTTTCCAGATTATGGTTATAACAAGCGGGTTTTGCTTTTACTATTGTGGCTACTCTTTTTTGTTGTTCTTGTTTTCCACCTTTTCCTGAAAATAAGTCGGGGGTTAATACTTCTATTTGAGTATCTGGGTTAAGCGAGCGAATAGCACTCATTACTTTAACAAACCAAAAAGCTCCCCCATCAGTTAAATCATCTCTGGCGACTGAAGTTAACACCACATAGCGTAAACCCAATAACTGGACAGCTTCAGCCACTTTTTGGGGTTCTTCTGGGTCTAAATTCATGGGAGCGTGACCTTTATCCACTTGACAAAAAGCACAAGAACGGGTACAAGTAGGACCCATTAACAGAAAAGTTGCTGTTTTTTGAGCATAACATTCGCCACGATTGGGACAACGCCCTTCTTCACAAATAGTATGAATTTGTCGCTGTTTGATGATTTTTTGGACAGTTGAGATATCTGTTGCTTTTCCTATGGAACGACGTAACCAAAATGGCATTGAAGTTATTTCTGAGCGCCATTGTGCTTGAGATGGGTTAATCTGGTTGGACTGGGTAGTTTCTGTAGTCATTGAAATATTAGTAGTTTGAGTACCATTTTGATTTTACATTGCCCACATCTTGGTAATGCAAATTAAATTAAGAAACTTTTTTAAATACCAGTTGTTCGGTTCATAAAATGTTAAATACAGTTAAATAGAATAGAAATCAGAATATTTTAATGAGCTAATAGGGAGAAACCCACCTGGTTATGTAGCAAGTTTAACAATAAATTAAGTTATTGAGCGTTAATTGATGAACTAGAGCAAAAGACAATTAAATGTTAAATTACCTAGAGATGGTTTAGCCCACACATTGGGATATTATATTTCATTAGTAATTAATAAGGAGTAAGTCGTGACAACTCAAAAAGTTTTGGTTATTGATGACACTATGGTCATTAGAAGAATGGTAAAAGATATGTTACCAGCAGGAAAATTTGAGGTTTTGGAAGCGAAAGATGGTAAAGAGGGATTAGAGAAAATCCAAACAACTAATCCTGATTTAATTATGTTGGATTTTATTTTACCAAAAATGAGTGGTTGGGAGGTTTATCAAGCTATTCAAAGTGATCATCGACTTAAAGTTATCCCTTTGGTAATTATGTCAGGACGTAAAGAAGAGGTTCAAGTTAAAATTCCAGAACCTTTTGAGTATTTTGCATTTATTGATAAACCCTTTGACCAAAAAAAATTATTTGAGACCATTAAAGATGCAATAATTAAGTCGAAAAAACATCCTAAAGTTCAAACTGCACCTGTTCAAACACATAGTGTAAGTTCTGATTCCTCAGCAGATATTGAAGCGCTAAAAAAACAAATTGCTACTATGCAAGGAGAAATTGATGGTTTAAAACAACAACTTAGTCAACTTGTTAAGTTTATCAAGCAAAAATTAAGTTAGTCATTGGTCATTGGTCATTGGTCATTAGTCATTAGTCATTGGTCATTGGTCATTAGTCATTAGTCATTGGTCATTGGTCAAACGTCTAACGTCCTTAGTTTTTATTTGCTATTTGATAGTTATGAGCATTCAAATATTAGTACCAATAACTAACAACTAAAAACCAATGACTAATGACTAATGACTAATGACCAATGACTAATGACTAATGACTAATCATTAAAAGGAAAAATTTATGGATAATCAAATAGGATTTATTGTTAAAGTATTTATAGTTTCCGCTGGAGTTTCTGTGTTTATTAAATACGGTTGGACTATGTTACCACCTGCTGCAACTTCGGAAAATGCTCTCATTGGTATTTCTCTTCCACCTTTGATGATAGCATTGGCGCTTTGGTGGCGTTTTAATTCAGTGAATAATGAGGAATAAATAATCTATTGGGGGGAGAAAAAAGTTATGAATTTTGGTGGATGGATTGGTTTAATGGCTCTTGTAACTGCTCTAGGTATTATTTGGCAAATGCGACAGCTATTATTGTTAACTTTTATGGCTATTGTGTTAGCTAATGCCTTAAATATGCAGGTAAAATGGTGGCAAAGTTGGGGGATAAAACGGGGTTATGCTGTGTTGTTATCTGTTAGCCTATTATTTGTTGCTTTGGTGAGCTTTTTCTGGTTGATTTTACCACCTTTAATTAATCAGTTTCAACAGTTAGTAACTCTTGTACCTCAAGGAATAGAAGTTCTGTTAGAATCATTAAATGCAATTAAATACTTTTTGTCTGATGATCAAAGTAAATTTTTACCTTCTTTCGATGAATTAACCCAACAACTACAACCAATAGTTAATGAAATTTTGGGCAAGGGTTTGAGTTTTTTTTATGGAACACTGGGCGCTCTTTTGAGTTTACTTCTCTTGTTGGCTTTAACTTTAATGTTATTAGCAGATCCTCGTCCTTATCGTCAAGGAATTTTACGGTTGTTTCCTTATTTTTATCGGCGAAGAATTGATGAAATTTTGCGGATATGTGACTTGTCTCTACGGAGATGGCTACGAGGCATATTTTTTAATATGCTGATTATTACTCTTTTGAGTTTTATTGGTCTATTAATTCTGAGAATACCTCTAGCTTTGTCTCAAGCATTAATAACGGGTATTTTGACTTTTATTCCTAATTTGGGCCCCAGTTTAAGTGTGATACCACCAATGGCGATCGCCTTCCTTGAAAGTCCCTGGAAAGCTCTGGCTGTGCTGATTTTCTATGTTATAATTCAACAATTAGAAGGCTATGTGTTAACTCCTTTGGTTATGGGAGAAAAAACTGGTCTTGTCCCAGGAATAACCTTACTAGCACAGGTTTTATTCGCTAGTTTTTTTGGTTTTCTTGGACTATTTCTCGCTTTACCTTTAACTATTATAGGTAAAATTATGGTGCAAGAAATACTTATTAAAGATCTTCTTAACAACTGGGCGATCGCCCCTAAGCAATAAGTAGGTAAGCCAAATCAATTGGATATTTTTAAAAAAACTGCAGACAAGGGGCTTAAGCCCCTTGCCCTATGTACTTTAATTAAGACAAGGGGCTTAAGCCCCTTGCCCTATGTACTTTAATTAAGACAAGGGGCTTAAGCCCCTTGCCCTATGTACTTTAATTAAGAAAAGGGGCTTAAGCCCCTTGCCCTATGTACTTTAATTAAGAAAAGGGGCTTAAGCCCCTTGCCCCATGTACTTTAATTAAGAAAAGGGGCTTAAGCCCCTTGCCCCATGTACTTTAATTAAGAAAAGGGGCTTAAGCCCCTTGCCCCATATACTTTAATTAAGAAAAGGGGCTTAAGCCCCTTGCCCCATATACTTTAATTAAGAAAAGGGGCTTAAGCCCCTTGCCCCATGTACTTTAATTAAGAAAAGGGGCTTAAGCCCCTTGCCCCATGTACTTTAATTAAGAAAAGGGGCTTAAGCCCCTTGCCCCATGTACTTTAATTAAGAAAAGGGGCTTAAGCCCCTTGCCCCATAT
>Ga0209594_1000164_pt1 | contig 50481 bp, 21 predicted proteins | sample AshMeaCrysSpring_FD_184126 | JGI IMG/M metagenome (GOLD analysis project Ga0209594, IMG submission 184126) | Groundwater microbial communities from Big Spring, Nevada to study Microbial Dark Matter (Phase II) - Ash Meadows Crystal Spring... | ecosystem: Environmental > Aquatic > Deep subsurface... | reverse complement strand
AATAGACCTCTTGCGAAACCGTAAAAAACCCCACCCCAGCCCTCCCCGCAGGTTCGGGGAGGGAGCCCTACAAACTAGGCATTTTCCCCCCCCTTACCAAGGGGGGGTTGGGGGGGGTTAACACCACTTTTGCAAGAGGTCTAATGGAAAATCACCTCTTCCTGAAAAAGCTCAACCTTTACTTTTAACTTCAGAAATTTCGGCAAATTTAACTGTTTTTGAGCATTTTTTACCGCAAATTAGAGGTAAGAAAGTAGTAGTTATTGGTCGTTATCCTGGTTTATCTCGCTACGAAAATGAACTAGAAATGACTGTTATTGAACGTCAACCTCTTGAAGGAGATTTTCCCGATCCTGCTTCAGAATACCTTATTCCTGATGCAGATTGGGTGTTTCTCACAGGAACTTCTATTGTTAATAAAACTTTTCCTAGATTGGTAGAATTAGCCCAAAATAGTCAATTAGTTTTGATGGGTCCTACTGTTCCCTGGTTGTCAGAATTTGCTGAAATGGGGGTTAATTATTTGGCGGGAGTAACAGTCACAAATCGAGAAAAATTACGGCAAACTGTCGCAGAAGGAGGAGGGGTAAGAATTTTTGAAACGGGGGTACAATATCGGATTTTGGCTTTATAGTTCTACGCTTTGATGTTAGTAAATGACAAGGGGCTTAAGCCCCTTGTCTGGAGCTGCCTGTTTAGAGTCATTGTCCTCATTTTTGCTTTATAATTAATAGCTTTGTGGTTTGATTTTTCCTGAAGGTTTCCCCTGATTTTAGGGGAATTTTTTTCCCTTAATTTAATTTATAATTCTTTAAAGTTGCAATTAACTTTTCTTGAAAAATGTTATACACTGATGGGGGAGAAATTATTACCATATCTGGGGCATTTTTCATTACTTGTCGGGTAAACCAATAAGTACTGGAAATGTTTTTTACTACTTTTTTTACTTGGGGTGATACCCATTCTATTAATTCATCTTCTGGTTTGGGTTTATAAGCAAAAGCTAGTCCATTTAATAAGTGTATTTCTACTGGAATTTGAGCTAATTTTTGCTCCCATTTACCTTGAATAGGCATAATAGCAGCATCAGTAATGCGATCTAATCTTAAACTCCAATTATTTTTTAATTCTTTTATATCTTTGTTTCCTATTGTTTCCTCACACCAACAGTCAAGATATTTTCTTTCTTCGTGAGCAACAATTTCTGCATAACGCACCGTAAATTGCCATAAATTACCCGCAGCATCTTGATAACCTAACTGAAAAGGTTGCTGACGTTTAATATATTTTTCTATTTCTAACCGCCAGGGTTGAGGTGGTTGATCGACAAATTTTTGTATTTCTCTTCTCATGGGTATGGGAAGTTCGCTTCTAGATAATAGTAACTCACTTACTTCTATTGCCGCTTCAATTTTCCCTGCATCAATTAAAGTATTTCTGGCTTGCTCTAATGCTTCTAGGCGACTTAGTGCCCAGTCATGGTTTTTGGCAATTAAAAGCTGGTTGCGGGCGATCGCTTCTATCAATTTGGAGATATTTGGGCGATCGCCCCACATATATCCATATTCTCGCGCTATCTCATTTAATTTTTCTTTATCGTTTTCTAATACAGACAGGGTAATAGATTGACCTTTTCGACTCATTTTATACGGACACTTTTTCTGAAATTTTCTCCCTAATTTCAATTTTAGATGTTAATCTAAGAGATATCCATACTCTACGGACACAGTTTAAAAAAATGTCAGATTATCAAATTACTTTACAACCTGTATATTCTTGCCCTGCAACTAAAGTTCCCCCAGGGCTGAAATTACCAGAAAATTGGACTCTTTCTTGGCATCAAGTAGAGACTTTAGAAGCAATCCGCAACCCAGAAATAGATGTAATCTTTAACACTGCTATGACTGGGGATGGTAAGAGTTTAGCCGCTTATCTGGATACTTTGCAAGGATATCCAGGATTTCCCTGTGCAATGGGTTTGTATCCTACTAACGAACTTGCGCGTGACCAGGAAAGACAGGTTAAGGGTTATATTGAGTTGTTTTATCCCCCTTTATCCCCCCCTACCCTCCCTTTGAAAGGGGGGGGAGTAGAGGAATTAACCCCCCCTACCCTCCCTTTGGTAAAGGGGGAAAATGACTTGTTGCGGGTTACAAGGTTGAGTGGGGAAGAATTGGAAATTTATGCAGAAAAAGAAGGGTTGAAAAAAGCAAAAGCCATAGAAACTCGTAGCCACAATTCAGAAATTTTACTAACTAATCCTGATATTTTTCACTATCTCCATCGGGGTGCTTATTTAATGCCAAAAGAAAACCCTGATAGACTATGGGGAAGAATTGATAAAGATTTTGATTTATTTATCTTTGATGAGTTTCATGTTTTTTCTGCGCCACAAATTGCTAGTGTGATAAACACTTTACTTTTAATTCGTTTTACTAACCGTCGGAAAAAGTTTCTTTTTTTATCAGCTACTCCTAATAAAAAACTGTTAGAGAGTTTAACTAAAACTGGCTTTAAGTGTCAAGAAATTAATCCCCTTGCTAACAATAAATATAAGTTTAATTCTGCTGCTGAAGGATGGCGAAAAGTTGCAGGAGAAATATCTCTTAATTTTATTTCTTTAGAGCCTACTTTTCAAGCTGCTGAAAGTTGGTTAAAAGAAAATAATGAGTTGGTTTTGGCTTATTTTAAGAAAAACCCAAACACTAAAGGGGCAATTATCCTCAATTCTCTTGCAGCAGTTAAACGTTTAATACCCTTTTTTCGCTCATTATTTGAGTGTCATGGTTTAACTGTGGGGGAAAATACAGGTTTATCTGGGAAACAGGAAAAAGAACGTAGTTTAACTGCAGATTTAGTAATTGGAACTAGCACTATTGATGTAGGGGTTGATTTTAAAATTAATTTGCTGATTTTTGAAGCTGCAGATGCTGGTAATTTTATCCAACGTTTAGGACGTTTGGGAAGACATGATGGTTATGAAAAAGAAGGTAAGTTTATTGAGTTTAACAAGGGGCGATCGCCCCTTGTTAATGCAATAGCTTTGTCTCCTAATTTTTTAGTAGAAAGGTTGTTTTTAGGTGAGACTGCTCCTTTAAAAGTTGGTGAGAGTTATGAGCGTCCTTTTTTTCACAATCAAATCACGGAAAATTATCGCCAAATTAATGATTTTAGTGGTTATTATTCCCGTTGGGGTGCGGTGCAGTCCATGGTATTGTGTCGAAATTTAGGAAAACAAAATATTAAGCAGCAGTATCAAGGTAGTCAAAAGGCTTTTCAACAAGCTTGTGAGTTGGTGTTTAATACTAAGTTGAGTTCAGTATATGGTCGTAGTAAAGGATGGGAGAAAGAATGGCAGAAACTTTCTGGGAAGGATAAAGGTAATCCGATTAAGGAGGAAGCTTGTAGTTTTAGAGGTTCTAGTCTGTTGCAATGTGGTATTTATGATGTTTTGGAGGCAAATGATACGGACAGATTTAAAACTTATGATTTACCTGGAATTTTAAGTAATCTGGAAATTGAGCCAATGAGTGAGGCGGAGTTTATGCGTAAGTTACAGGAAACAAAGGAGAAGACACAACAACCCATTGCTAAAGGGCGTTTTCAGTATTGTCTCGCTTTTATGAAGTTACTGGGTTATCGAGAGGAGCGGTTGAATTGGAAATTTACTTATGCTGGTGACTTGCAACCAATTATGGATGCTGGAAAAGTTCAAGTGTTGACTGGTTTGCAAATTTGGCAACCAGATAATCCCTGGGTTGGGGTATTTAATAAGTCGTTGAAAAAGCAAGGGTTAGTTTGTTATGTGCTGGGTTTTAGTGCAACAGAAGTAAGGCGGCGCTTACATCTTCCCATGCACTTTCAGATTTATCCGATTTGCGATGGCCCTGCGGGCCATGGCCCGCAGGGCCATCGCCGCAGTGCTGGTGATATAAGCGCCCCATACTCTATTGTTTTTGGTCAGTCAGCGCTGTTGCTTGATACTCTTGCTTATTTTCTCAAAAGTAAAAAAGAAGAGACATGGATTGTTTGATTTCATGTATTGTATTTCTAGTAGATTAATTTTAAACTTGTAAAAACAATAATGTTTACTAGCAAATTAAATGATATTAAAAAACTTGCTATACTTATTCCCAAAGAGATACCTTATCTGAAAATGTTAGTGTTATTTGGCTCTCAAGCAAGAGGGGATAACCATAAGTTAAGTGATTGGGATTTTGCGGCACTTTATGATGAAAAACTGCGTGCATTTTTTTGTGAAGATCAACCTTTTTTTCATTTTTCAATTCCTTTTATTTTGGGGAAGTTTTTAAAAATTAATAGTGAGAAAATTGATGTTGTCGAACTTAACCATTGCTCTCCTTTGTTGGGTTTTTATGTTGCACGTGATGGCAAATTATTGTATGAAAATGAACCTGAACAGTTTATTAAGTTTCAAATGAATGCATGGAAAATTTATGCTGATACTGCTAAATTCCGCCAAGCTCAAGCAGAGAGTATTAAACTTTGGCTACAAAAGCAAAAAATGTCAATAAAAATGGAACAAAAAATAATTATTAGACCCATTGATTTACTAATTAAGTACATTGACAGATTAAAAGGGTTTGAAGAAATTAGTTTAGATGAGTATCTGAATAATTTTGATATTCAATTAATCACTGAAAGACTTATTCAGTTAATTGTTGAAACTGCATCTGATCTTAATAGTTATTTATTAGTTAAATTACATCAAATAACTCCAGAAAGTTATTTTGACTCTTTTATTAAAGCTGGCAATAAAGGTATTATTACAAAAGAGTTAGCAGCGCAATTAGCACAATCTACAGGAATGAGAAATATTTTAGTGCATCAGTATGAAGATATTAATCATCAATTAGTTTTTACTGTTATTCCGAAGGCTGTAAAACAATATAGTATTTATGTTGAACAAATAACAAATTATCTAAATTCATTGGAGGTAAATAATGGCTAGGAAACGTAAAACAAATGAAGAAGAATTTATCCAGTTATCTCTATTTGATGAGCAAGAATATGTGGAAAAAGAAGAGGAAGAAGAGGAAGAAAATGATGATAGTTGGTTATCAGGAGATGATGATGAAGATGATGATTTTGCTAGAAGTAATCGCACTGTTGAAATTGAACAAGAGTTAATCACGCTAAAACTGCTGCGACAAGCCATAGTTGCACAAAATCCTAATGACAAAATTATGGCAGATTTTGCAGAATATGTATTGCCTAATTTAGTTAAAGTGGCGATTGGAGTTACTGCTAAAGGTGGGAAGTTTTTTGAAAAATTATATGCAGAAAGAGGGCGAGAAAATGTCAGGCGAGATAATGCGGGTGATCAGTCTTTGAGTACTCACTTACTTAATGGGTTGTTTCCTGCTAATTTAATTGAGCAAAGGTTAGAAAAACTAAACACAACTGTTAGGCGAGTAATAGGAGAGACTGAGCGACGCATTTTAATAGCTGGTTTTATTCTCCATGATTTTGAAAAATTTCCTGATACACCAGATGGGAAAAAAGGTTTATCTTTAGATGAGCAAAGACAAATTATTGATGATAAAGTGCGTCAGTTGGGATTAGATAAGTTTATTAATTCTGATGAGCAAAATGCTTATCAAGAGTATTTAGATGACTTGGTTTGTGTGGCGCTTAATGCACAAGTTTTGCGTGATACTAATTTGAACTTTTCTGATTTTGGGTTAAGTCCAAAATTACGCGATCGCACTCTTGAATGTCTTTCTAATTTAAGTCGTCTTGCTGATTTATTTGCTTCGGTGATTAAACATCCTCAAGATGTAAATCATTCAACTTTAAAAGATTTAATTTATCAACTAAGTGATGGACAATTAAAGCTTACTTATCACAGTATTGCAGAAAACCGAGGGATTTTAACTAACGTGGTAAATAACGCTTTAATTGAAGCTTATACTAAGCTCAATACTGATGATATCACCTACTATGAACCCTTGTTATATCTCCCCACTGGAGTGATTTATTTAGCACAAAAAGATGCACCACCTATTGCAACTGCAAAAATTCCTGATTTAGTGATTCAGAAAATTAAAAAACTGTGTCAAGGGGAATTAATTAAAAGACAAATAGGGTTTGGGAGAGATGGTAAAGGCATGAAATATGCCGAATATTATGAGCAATTTTTTAATGTGGTTGGTTTAATGCAAGTGGCACTTAAAGCTACTTTAAGTATTCTTAAACCTGGTAAAAGCTCAGTAGCGAAAAGTCGTAGTGATAGCTTAGTTAAGTATCAACAACAGAAAGCTTTATCATCTGATTATGATTTTAGTTTTGGGGATGATATACGCATTGATCAACTGGCTGAATTTGGGGATGTTATTACTCGCAAAATTTGGGGGAGAGAAGTTGAGAAAATTGAGCAAGTAAGGAAACAAAATAAAAAACTACCTAAGTTACCTGATTTAGATTTAATTCAGGAAGTGGCTAAATTTTGGGAGTTAGAAAAATATCAGCTCCAAATTAGGGAAATACAACGAATTAATGAAAGTCTGAAAGAGTTAAAAATAAAAGGAAATACAGGAGGTTTACCTTTAGAATGGTATTTTTTAGCTGCTAAATATTTAGAAAATAATCCTGGAATTGAAGATGTCACGGAAATTTGTGAGCAACTTATTAATCATGTTGCTCAAATAATTGAGCCAATATTAGCTCAATATGAGTTACCCGATGGTTGGGATGATGTGCGGATTTGGGTGCAACGGGTGGTTATGTTACCAGAAGAAAATATAACTCAAAATGCTGATATTTTTCTAGAGGAATTTAATAACTATCAGTTGGCGAAAAAATCAGGGAGAGGGAGAAAATTAATCTGCTCTATTTCCCATTCTTCTTATACAGTAAAAGAGCAAATGGAGTCAGCGGTGTTGTTTACCCCTCAAGTTTATACTAACAAACAAATGTTAGGGGGTTCTAATGCAAAACGCAATATTTCTAGTATTGCTGGTTTAGAAATAATGTTGCGACAAATTTTGATGAATCAAACTAAAATGGTGGGGAAAAGTTTTGAGGATCAAAAGTATCGTTATCTCTATTTTTATCCCACCTATTATTTTACCCCAGAAACTAATAAGTTTTTGAGTCTGGCTTATCAAAATATTGCTCAAACTCGTTTTAAGACTAACCTACGGAATCATTTTATTAGTGATAAATTAGAGGCTGATTTTAGTCGGAGTCGTTATCAAAGTGTGGCTGAGTTTTTACTGGATAAAAAAGAAGAAAATAAGGGCATATTTAAGTTATCTTATCCAGAAGAAGAACCGATGACATTTTACTTTATGGCAATGCCACCAGGTAAGGATGGTACAGATACAGAGTCATGGGTAATGCCTTGTTGGTTAGGGTTAGCTTTTCCGATGATTTTGGATGTTAAAACCGTTGTTTCTGAGTCACCTATACCGCCTTTTTTAGATGGCAATAAGTTTGAAGAAACTGTTTTCTTAGATAGTGCGCCGTTGGCATTTCAGTTGTTAACTAATAATGATAAATTCCGACTTGATTATATTTTAGAAGGTTGGGAAGATAAGGGAGAAAAATATTCTGCACCGCTGAATGTTTTAACTGCTGCTTATGCGATTCATTTGGATGTTAATCCTAAGCAGGGGAAGTCTGGTTATGATTCCAATTGGGGGAAATTAGCTGAGTTAGCTAATGATTTTGCTACCAGTCCTCTCTATGTTTTTAATTACCTTAATCGCTGGGTGAGGAAACCGAAAAAGGAAAAGAAAGAAGTTGAAAAGAAAAAGTTTGAGTCAGCAAGTATTGAGAAAATTAAGCTCTATGCTTATGCTTTTTATCCTTGTTTTGACCCTTATGTTGATTATGATGTTAAGGAGGAAAAATTGATTGTGAATAACCCAAAATCTGCTTTAAATCATCCCCAAAAACTTACCGAGTTGTATCGTAAGTTTTACCGTGCAAAGAAACAGTATAATCCTAAGTCAAATGCGGTTTTAAAACCTATTGATGAGGCAAAAAATGTTATTCTTAATGCTGATCCAAGTTTTCAAGGAGAAACATTAGTTTTTGCTGTTGCTGCAAAAGTAAATAAACTAATGGATCGGGTTCATGCAAATACTGCTGAAGGATACTGGATTTTGAAAAATAGGGAAGAAGAAAGGGAGGCAGTTTTAGATTTTGCGCGTTATTTTGTTGAGGAGGTGTTTGAGAAAACTTTTGCAGGCGATCGCGCTCGTTTAGCAGGGAAACAAATTAACCTTATTTGCGATACCTGCGAGTTTCTTTATCGTTTAGAAAATGACAAAGACATTAAGGAGAAAGGTATTAAGAAAGATGAGGAAGAATAAAGAAAATCTTGTGCAAAGTACATAGACAATGGGCTTAAGCCCATTGCCCATAATACATAGACAATGGACTTAAGCCCATTGCCCATAATACATAGACAATGGGCTTAAGCCCATTGCCCATAATACATAGACAATGGCACAAATTAGTTAATTAAGGAGAAAATTATGGCTTTGCTGAAAACGATTGACCAAAAACATTTTGCTCAAGAAATTCCTTATAAACCAATGGGAAAATATGCTCATTTTATCACTATTCGTGTAACAGAATCTTATCCTTTATTTCAAACCGATGGTGAGTTAAATAAGGCAAGGGTACGAGCGGGTATAGTCAATTTTACCCCTATTAGTCGCTTGACAATGTTTAAGCGGAAACAGTCAACTCCAGAGCGTTTAGTAGGGCGAGAATTATTGCGCCATTATGAATTTATGACCGCGGAAGATTGTGATTACAATGTCAAATTTGCGATGAATAACCCAGATTGTATTATATATGGCTTTGCCATTGGTGATTCTGGATCAGAAAAATCAAAAGTAGTTGTTGATACTGCTTTTTCCATTACAGCTTTTGATGAATCCCACGAAAGTTTTACACTCAATGCACCTTATGAAAGTGGAACCATGAGTAAACAAGGGGTAGTTACTAGCAGGATTAATCAACAAGATCACATTAAACCTCAAGTTTTCTTTCCCAGTATTGTGACTCTAAAAGACCCCACTGAAGCAAGTTTTCTCTATGTGTTTAATAACATTTTGCGAACTCGTCATTATGGAGCGCAAACTACCCGCACTGGACGAGTAAGAAATGAGTTGATTGGGGTGGTTTTTGCTGATGGAGAAATTACCAGTAATTTACGTTGGACTCAGGCAATTTATGACCAATTAGAAAGTGAGAATAAACTGGATTCTATTGACCCATTGAATGAGGATGATGTAATGAATGCGAGTAAAATGACAATTGAAAATCTCATGGCTAATGAGTTTATTGTTCACACTGATTTTATTGGGGATGGGTTTACTAATTTATTGGCAGAAGTGAAGGATTTAACTGTGAGTGAGTCAGGAATAAAAGCTATTTTGCAACAAGCAGATCGAGAGGCAAAAGCTTACCATAAAAAGTACATTGAAAAGCAAAAAACCGCCAAGAAAAAGTAAAAGCAATGACAATAATTTATCGCTGTAAAATAGAGCTGCATGATAGTTTATATTATGCAACTCGTGAGATAGGAAGACTTTACGAAACAGAGGCAATTCTGCATAATTATGCGCTCTGTTATGCTCTGGGGTTGGTGAATAGCGATAGTTATCGTTATTTTTGCCGCGAACAAGTACCGCAATATGAGGAGCATTTAACTCCTTTAAATAAACAGGGAATTTATCTCACTCCCGCTCGGGCTACTTCCTATGCTGCTGTTTTGAATACTTGGAAATATGCCAACAATAATTACCATGTGGAAATGGAGAAAACTCAGAAGAATATTCCTAGTTTTGGCAGAGCTAAAGAAATTGCCCCTGAAAGTGAGTTTGAGTTTTTCTTGTTGACAGAAAAAAACCTTAAATTACCCCATTGGATTCGTTTAGGTAAGTGGTTGAGTAAAGCTGAGGTTACTGTGACAGAATTAAATAAGCCGCAACTGAAAGAAGGTTTATTTACTGTTTCTTATCCTTTAAATCCTTTGGATGTCATGTTTACCCATCAAGTCATTAGTTATGACGTGGTAAATATGCCCCCTGTTAGTTTAATTTTGAATACTAAAATACAGGGTGAATATTATCAAGTTGATGGGGTGCAGCTTCCTGCCAGAATGAAGTATCGCTTCTCTTAGTTTGGGGTGCGTTAAAACAATAATAAAATAGCCAGCGATTAAAATCGCGGCTACATAAACAAAGTCCGCCTGCGCGGACTAGGTGCCTTATGTGAGAATAGCAATAGATTGAAATCTATTGCTACATAAACCTAGTCCGCCTGCGCGGACTAGGTGCCTTATGTGAGTAAGGATTGAATTGTTATGAAAGTAGAGCGATTTTAAGTCATTTAGTTTTGTGGTGCGTTACCCTGGGTTAACGCACCACAAGGTTTCACCTGTTGGTGAGTATAGTTTGAGTTACATTGACTTTTTCTTAATAGACTTCCACCACTCACCTAAAGACCCAGATTCAGCTTTTTGATGGAAGTATTGGAGTTGTTCTTGGGGAGTCAGATTTTTGAGATCTTCATAAATTTGATTTTGTACTTGTTCTTTAAATGTCATAAAGTCAAAATCTAGCTCAATTTTTTTAGTCGTCATCTAGTCAAACCCCTATTTTTGACATTTTTTCGATTTTAAGTCACTGGTAGATTTTGCCGATCGCCTTTACTTTGTTTCGCATCCGCTCTCGTACACTAGGGGGTGCCATAACTTCGCAGTCTTCCCAGTAAAGGGATATTTGGCGGAAAAACCAAAAAGTGTTTGTTACTTTTCTGGTAACTAGACGAATACCATCTACTACTCTATCTTCCTCCTGAAGATCATCTTCGTTGGGTTCATAAGCTTTCACCAGTCTGCCTCGGAATTGTACTTGCACTTTGACAGAATCGAGACTTTCTCGCCAGGGTTTATTTATAGGTTGGAGGTTGACAATGCGATCGAGTCGGAAACACCGATTATGGATTAATTCTGGTATTTCAGGGCTTCCTTCTGTTTCCTCGCACCATCCTTGTAAGTAAAAGCGTTTCTCCTGTAATTTAATCTCAGCATAAAGAATGGTAAGGGTTTCCACTTGCTCTTGAGAGTTTTTATAAACCAGGATAAATGGCTTTTTTTCTTGTATTTGCTGCTTTACTGCTCTGCGCCAAGTTTCTGGAACATGATTAACTTGTGTTAAAAGATGGTTACGCAAAGGTTCTTCTAAGTTTCCTTTATCCAGCAACAATTCGATCAAGGTTTGAGCTTCTTCTATTTTTCCTGAACTTACCAGTACTTCTATAGCTTGCTTCAGTGATTGTACTTGCACTGAGGTTAAGGTAAATGGTTCGCCTACAGCTAGGGTTTCATCAGCGATCGCCGTAATCAACCCAGACGGGCTGGGACTTTTGCCCCAGAAAATATTGAACCGACGGGCGATCGCCTCTAACCGCTCCTTTGTTCCTGGAGGTATTGACAGTGTAAGGGTTTCCTTTTTTCGTGACATTTTTCTAAAAAATACTTGCAATTTTGATTTTTTATGTTATAATCGGTTTAGTGTAAATAAATTTTAGCGCATCAAGGAACAACTTGAGCCATGACTATTTTTCTGATAATTTAGACTACATATGTTATACTGTTAAAAGCAAAAAAACATACAAAATTGGCTTTAGTCTAGTTAGCTTGACTACAATAAAACTCCTTAATCTGAAAAGAAGGCGATAAATGATTGGAAAACAACTATCTCTATTTGATGATTTACCAGAAAAGGATGTAAATCAATCTTTACCAAAAAAGAAGGTTTTAGAGCCAAATTTACAAGAACAAATGTTAGATAAATATGGTCTAAATACTTGGCAGAAAATCACTATTTTTTTAAGTGCTAAAGTTGCTGATGTCATTCCTAATCAGAGTTTAGAGATATTAGGAAATAAGCAAGAAGTAGTGGCGATCGCTCAATCTTTTGCTAGTCCTAAGTTAATAAGAGAATTGAGGCTAACTCGCAATCAAAAAGAGGATGAAATCAACTTTAGCTTAAGTAAAAATCGAGTTATTTATCAAAGTCAGGACATTGGTAAAATTAAGATTTTATATAAGCCGTCGCTACCAGGTGAATTACAAGCAAGGTTAGCCATTGAAAGCGCCATTGACCGATTTTTAGAGTATTTGCAAAAAGTACATAAAATTGCTGTTTTAGATGAAAGCGATTATCATGTAATGGTGTTTATTCCTAGCACAAAAGAACCAGCTAATTTTAAACAACATTGGCGAGATTTTATTGAGAAAGTTGCTTTTTCAACTTATGGCGATACTCAGTATCAGTTACCAGGGTTAGCTCAAACATTAATTGCCATGTTAAATAGTGTAACTTTAGCTGACCGAGGTCATGGTATAGTAGATGTTCCTATTATTACTCAAGAACAATCTAATGTTTTAGCAGCTTGGTATTTTGCAGTTATTCGTGAGGTAGAAAAACGCCAAACTGTTCGTCAAAGTCAAATTAATAATTTGCTCCGAGAACTTACTAACTCTAATCTCACTATTAAGGAGCGAACTTCTAAGGAAAAAGAGTTACAGAAAAAAGAAAAAAAGCAGGTAGAGGAGGCTAATAAATACAGAGATTGTTTTCAAAAATCTTTTAATGAAGTTTTGCAGGAGCAACAAGAAAATTGGAGAAAATTAGAAGAAATTAACAATCAATTAAAGACTACCGATTTAAAGAAACAAAATAGGTTACAAAAAAAAACCAATGAATTAGTATCTAAAATTATATTTACCCAGCAGTCTGTTAATGAGAAGTTACATTTATTTAATCAATGTCAAGGCGATCCATTTAAATTTATTGAATTAGATCAACAACAAAACCCTCATAAATTTCAAGGTATTGTTGATATTTCCCGAAGCTTTACCAAAACAGCCGCAGACCAAATTAATGCAACTCGTGGGGATATTTTTACTCAATGTATTAAAGAGATGTATCGCTTGTTAGAAAATAAGCCAAGCGATCCATTACCAGAAGCTTTGTTGAGAGAAAAAGCAAAAATGATAGAAGGGCGATCGCCTGGAGATGATGGTAATGATTTTTGCTATTCCTGTGGTATTGCGTTGGATGATAAAAGAACTAAAAAATGGCAAATAGCTCGATTTATGTTTGAGCGACCTTCGCAACGTCCTCAATCATCTAATAGTGAAACTAGACCATCAACCTGTCCTTCTTGTTCTGTTTTAGCTTTTGCTTCTCCCCTAAAAATAACTGATGAAAGTATTATCTTGCAGCTTGAATCCAAAAATCAAAATAGTTCGGTAAAATTGCAACTAAAAAACTACATTAGGATGTTAACTAATAAGGAATTACATCTTAGTTCAGGTCGTTATTTACTCTTAGCTTCAGATAAAACTCAAGGAGGTGATTTAGCTGCACAAAAATTAGGTCAATTTGAGTATGCACTAGCAAAAGTAGCTTCAATTTTTCCTGGTGAAGTGTTAACAGATTTTGACTTTTATTTAGTTATCCAGGGAAGTCAGAAAAAGCTACTGCCAAGCAGACATCTAATTTTTCTTAAAGGATTAATGAGTAGTTATAGTCAATTCATCATTATTTCTGGTAAAGAAATTAACTTAACTCTTGGTGATGCGGTGCGTTATATAGAGCAAGATTTACCTGTTTTAGCAGAATATACCCTAGCAAAAGTTGCTAATAATTACAATCAAAGGGATTTAGAAAAAACCAGAGCAAGTTACTGGAAAACAATTCAACAAGACACTGAAGGAGTGAATATGAGTTCAGAAGAATTAGGAAAAAGAGCCAAATTATATCGAGATGTAGCCGCATTGACTGGTTTAACTTATGCTTTTGCCAGTTATTTAGAAAGTACAGCTAAGGAGCATAATAAAAAGAATAAGGATAAAGAAAATTTCAAAGAAATAGATGTTGCACGAGAAGTTAGCAAACTAATAGAACAAGTAGAAGATGCTGTTGGGTTTTGTTATTATGCAGCATTTGGAGATGAAACTAAAACAACTGTGCAAGCAAGACTTTATCAAAATCCTGACAATTATTTTATCTATGAACAAACAAAAGAATTGTTAAGTAAGTTAGGAGTTACAGACAGAGAAAAAACAGAAGGTAGTCCTGTAGAAATAGTGGTTTTTGCCTTTTTGCTTCTTATGGAGCAAGGGTTATACAGACTTGGATCACTACTTTTACAGGACTACCAAACAGAAGCAGGGAAAACTTGGCTAAATCTTTATGCTGATGATGTGATGAAAGCTTATGCTTATTTTGCTGACTCAAAGAATAAAGAAGGATATGCACAAGAAAAAGACTGGAAAACCCTAACTTACAATCTCAAACTTTCCCTTTATACACGTTTTCCCGAATTAGTTCGTAAACTTAACAACAAGGAGAAATAATCATGGCTGCTAAAAAAGAAATTGCTGTTGCTACTGGATTACCAAAAACTGATGCTGAAAATCCTCGGATGCACTTTGACATTTATGCAATTTTTGAGGGTTCACAAGAGCTTTATTTTGGACATGAAGTTCAGGTAAATGTTAACTTAGTGGAAATGGTAAAATTGACCACAAAAGAGGGAAATTCCATCGAAAAATGTTATATTTCCCCAACTAAAAGACGTGGTGTAGAAAGGCGTTGTTTACTTTGGTCACCAACAAAAAATGGAGAATTGTTAGGAGATAAACAAAAATGTGGTATTCCTAAAACTTGTGCGCTACCTGATTGTCCTATTTGCGCTCCTTATGGCGCACTTGATCCAGGAAAAAGTACTTTAATTGGTCGTGTTACTCATGGTGGTGGCGTTGCAATTCAAAATATTTACCCTGTGGAAAAACAACGAGCTATGCACCCAGCACGGTTGGTTAATCAAAAAGATGAAACACCAATACCATTCAAGCGCGAGTACAATCAACCTGGCATTCTTTACCCTGTGTATAACCATGCACTGAGCGTGACAGACAAGGAATTTGCTTCTGTTGCTTACGCTTTCCTCGATTCTTTAGGGCGTATTGGCGCTGGTAATCCTAAAGGTGTTGCTATTGCGGAAACAGAAGACTACAAGCCTTTACTGGTATTCGATCGCTATTTAGTACCCAGGGGAAAACGCCCCATTATTTCTCCTTCTATTATTGAACCGCAGGAAGCGATTAACGACTTTTTACGTCTTGCTCGTTATCCTAATCATCAAACTGATTACATTGAGCAAAGTTATTTTGAGCGATGGATTGGTGATGCTGCTTTAGAAAAGTTGCAAGAATACTCCACAAACTTTGTAGAAAATATTTTGCAAGGATAAACAATGTACTGTCTCAAATTTACACTTACACCTACGGCAGCAATGACTTTTCGCATTCTACCTGGGTCAATTTTGAATATTGCCACCTACCCTTTTGTTCCACCTACCACATTATCGGGTTATTTGCGTAGGTTGGCAATGATGAGCGCAGGTTTAGAACTACCTGAAACACGCATTAATAAAGATAATCCTCCTTTCTATACTTTGCCTCGTAATTATGTCACTTTAGGGGCTTATCCCACAAGCTGGAGTGGGGTACATCGCACATATCGTAAAGGAATGCGTGACTTTAACCATGATGATTTTTCCAAGTTGTATGTAACAGGAAAAGCTAATTTTCAACTGCACACTTGGGAGTATTTCATTGCTGAAGAATTGGTGGGTTATCTTGTTAGTGAGTCAGACTCAGAATTAGCAGATTTTCAAGATTTAGAAACCTACGGATGTAAGTTAGGAAAAGAAGGTTTTGCTGTGGTTAAAACAGTTTCTGAACCGATTAAATTAGAACAAAAAACTGTTGCAGCTTTATCTTCTACTATTGTTCCCATGGAACCCCTTTTACAAAGTGGTAATTTTGCTGGGGGTTTTGATATTTACAATCTTTATCGCTATGACTGGGATAAATATTCAAGAGCAAAAAATATTTTAGATAATGCTCCTACTTCAATCAATGGATTTATTTCTTTTGTTGCTGCTTATTATTCCCAGAAAACCAATTATTTACCAACTTTGGATTACTACACCAATGATGAAATTTATCTTCCTGTTTCCTTAGTAAACCTTTTAAAAGGAGAAACTCATGTCTAAGTCATATCCTTATAATTTTGGTCGGGTATTTTTCCCTGGTGAACCTACTCGTATTCCTAAAGAAATTCGTTTTCAACCTTTAGGAAATCATGTGGGAAATGTTAAACGGTTAGTAAAACTTTGGCAAATAGATAATTTTCCTGAAGAGACAAGAGATAGGGTTATAAAAGGAGCAGATTTACATGATATGGGAAAACCCCAAAAATTTGCTATTCAAGCTGATTTAAACTCCAAAAATGAGTTTAAAAAATATATCTATTCTTTTCGAGGTCATCGCTTTTTAGCTAACTATAAATCAGACATTTGGGCGCAAACTTTAGCAAGAGGACACCATGATTTTTCTGTGGGAGATATTACCAGAGATAGTTATGAATTAAAAAAACATTCTCAGTATGCTGATATTTTTGCTCAAAACCCTTTAGCTTATGCACAAGAACTCTATATTTTAGAAATGTGCGACCAAATAGAAGCAGAGTTAGCTTGTCGAGTTATTGGGGATGAAACTCAAGCAGAATCTCGCAGTTTTATGGATTATACCATTAGTAAAGATGATGCAGAATCAAATACTTATTTGGTTGTTCCATGGATTTTTTCAGTCCCAGAAATTGAATTAACTTTTCAATCTTGGTCTTTTTATCCAGATGCTGAAAATCAAGCAGAATTGCAAAAATGTCAAGATATTGATTTAGGTAAAAAGTTAGACCAAATGGTAAAAAAATGGTGGCAAACACAGGAAGGAAAACCACCAAAAAATTCACCCATCAAAGCAACCCTTAAACCATTTATCTCAAAGGATATTTTAAATAATGGCGGGAGTGAATTTTGGTATAAGAAGCTAGGTAACTTTCAACCTAATTCCATGCAGGTAGAAGTATGGGAAAAGCTGACTGAAAATCCTGCAATTTTGGTCAAAAGTCCTACGGGTACAGGAAAATTAGAAGCGGTACTTTTTCCTGCTTTAGCTAAACAATATCGTTTGATATTAGTGTTACCTGCACGGAGTTTGTTAGAAGACCAAAAACAGCGAGCAGAACAATATCTTCAGCGATTTTCCCAACTCCATTCAGGACGAGAAGTCTCTTTAGTGGTGGATACTGGAACTCAAATGCGTCGCTGGGTTTATCGTGATGGTAAAGAGATTAAATTAAATATTAATCCTCGGCGACATCTTTACAAAGGCGATGTGATTTTAACAACTTTAGATAAGTTTATCTACCGTTATTTTGCCTATGGAGACAAGCAAAAATCTTTTGTTTTCCCTTTGAGAATAAATCAAGCAAAAACTCTCATTTGTTTTGATGAAGCTCACAGTTATGATAGTATTTCTTTTACCAATTTTTCTAGTTTAGTTCAGTCACTCTATGAAGCAGGGCGATCGCTCGTTTTAATGACTGCTACTATGCCACCACAGCATCTTGTTCGTTTTGATTATTTAGACTGCATTGACTATGTTAATAACTCTGAAAAAGCTAACAAGTTATTTCAGTCACCAGAGAGAAGTTTTACCTGGTTAAAAGATATTCAGCGTGAGGAGGAAAATCCTGAACAATTTCACAATCAATTTGCTGAAATTATCTTACAAGAATGGCAAAAAAAAGATGATTCTCGCCTTATTGCTGTGGTAGAAACTGTAAAAGATGCTGCTGCTATTTATCAAAAAGTTAAGGCAGTAATTGGTTTAAATAATCCTGATTTTCTTTTTCTTTATCATGGGAGAATTGCTGACAAACTGAAACCAGATTTATATAATAAAATCCAAAACCGTGATAGTAAAAGTCAACCATATCTGTTAATTACTACTAGTGCAATAGAAGTAGGTTGTGACTTAAATTGTGAGGTACTAATTTCTCAAATTTGTCCCCCTGAAAATCTAATTCAACGTGCAGGACGTTGTAACCGCAAAGGAAATGTAACTAATGCTAAAGTGATTCTCATTGGTGATGCAATTCCTGAATTTGTTAACACTTTAGATGCAAATGGATGGGAAAAATATCAACAAGTTTTGCTGAATTTAGATAGTTTTGATGTCAAGCTAATTTCTGAATGTATTTATCGCCATCAACAAATAGATGATTATCGAGTCGTGGAATTATTTTCCATGCTTTCTGACTATGTTTATCAAGCTGATTTAACTTGTAAACCAACTCATAAGCGGGGAATAATTCCTACTAGAAGTTGGCAACCTTCAGTTAATTTAGTTCATCTGGAAACAGGACATAGTATTTCAGTTCCCATTGAAAGGTTTTCTAGGGGAAATAAGTATGCTGATGTCTATGCTTACGAGAAATATTATGACCAAGAAAAAAGTTGTTGGGATGATGAACATTTACTCAGATGGGGGTCAGCTTATAACAAGGAAATTACTGTAAGAATTTCCCCTGATGGGATAGATTTTGATTTACCCAAATATGAATATAATCCAGAACTTGGTTTTGTAGAAATCCCCAAAATTTTTGTTAATAAATGGGTTGACGGCGCTGATGTAAAGCTTTTGTATCAAGAAGAAAAATATAAAGCAATTGTGACTTATACCAATTCTTTGATTGGAGTTTAATCCATAAAAATATGGTGCGTTACACCATTTTTCTAAAGTTGTGAAATAGATTCTGGATTTGGGATTGAATAGAGAGCTTGTTGAGTTTTTTTTATAATTTTGCATCAGATCCAGAGAACGCCTGGGAATAAATTCCCAGGCTAAAAGCTAAAGTCCTCTAAAGAGGACTAAATTTCAAATTTACATAAGATTTTTAGTCCGTTTTAACGGACTTTCCCTATTAGCCAGGGAATTTATTCCCTGGCGCTCTCTGGAACTAAGGCAATATTTTACAACTTGTCAGAACTTGTAGGATTAAACTAAGTCTATTACTTCTTTAGAAAAATGGTATTACACTGCGTTAACGCACCCTACGGTTTCTTTAACTAATCTTTACTAAAACCTGAAAAAAATGCCCCATAGTTTAGTTATCAATTTGTTACCTTTATCTCCTATTCCAGTTAAATATCTTACGGGAAATCATCTCCACGCTATGTTTCTCACATTGGTGAGTAATGTAAATCAGGAATTAGGCGATCGCCTTCACCAGTCACAGAGTCATAAACCTTTCACTGTCTCCCCTTTGCAATATAACTCCAGGGAAGGTTTTCTGCTTTATTGGCGCTATAACAAACCTATTTTTGCAGGTAAGTCTTGCTGGTGGCGCATCTCTCTATTGGATGATGCTCTTTTTTCTGAGTTGACTCCTCTTTGGCTAAATCAAACTGGTCAAAAGTTACGTCTCGGTAGTACTGAGTTGCAAATTACCAGCATTTTGGGTACTCCCCAGTTAAACCAACCCTGGGCTAACGCTACTAAGTATGAGCAATTGTACTCAGAAGCATCAGAAAGCGATCGCAATCTTGTGTTACTTTTTGCTACCCCTACTGTTTTTGGTCAGGGTAAATACAATAGTGCTATGCCTACACCAGAACTTGTTTTTCAGAGTCTGCTGAATAAATGGAATAAGTATAGTAATATTCCTTTTTCTGCTGATATTTTAGCAACGATTTTTTTTAGTTATTTTAAGCTTGAGACACAAGTTTTCAGTCATGAAAATAAAAACTTAATCGGGTGTATTGGTAAAATAAAATTCCGTATTTTCGAGGAAATTAAGCCAATTTACATCAAACAAATTAATACTTTAGTTGATTTTGCTCTCTACTGTGGAGTGGGTAAAAAAACAACTATGGGTATGGGAATGGTAAGACGTGAATTAAATGATTCTGGAGAAAAAAATGAATAATTTTGATTATATTCCTTTGGCTGCTTTAAATCAATTTTCCTATTGTCCTCATCGTTGTTGGCGGATGTTTTGTGCAGGAGAATTTGTTGATAATCAATATACTATTGAGGGTACAAGTTTGCATGAGCGGGTGCATACTTTGGGAGAAGGATACAGAGAAGAAGTTTGGCAAGTTAGGGCAATTTGGTTGAAGTCTGAACGTTATCAATTAATTGGAAAAGCTGATTTAATTGAGTCAAGTTCTGGCAAATTGTATCCTGTAGAATATAAACGAGGAAGAAAAGGTGAATGGGATAATGATGCTTTGCAAGTTTGCGCTCAAGCTCTTTGTTTGGAAGAAATGACTGGGGAAACTGTGAGTGAAGGTTTTGTTTATTATGCTCAGTCTCATCAACGTCAATCTGTGCTTATTTCTGAGGAATTAAGAAAGGAAACTTTTGAGGTTATCAGTGCAATTAAAGCTTTATTTTCAACTGGTAAAATGCCCATACCAGTTTATGATAAACGCTGTAAAGGTTGCAGTCTTTATGCTCAATGTTTGCCCCAACTTGGGGGTAAGGTAAAACTATATCAAGAAGTAATGTAGAAAGGAGGTAAAATATGGGAACAGTTTATGTGACTGAAGATGATGTTTTTATTGGTAAGGTTGATGAGCGTCTGAATGTGAAAGCTCAGAAAACAAACCTTTTGGATGTACCTTTAATTAAAGTAGATGGTGTAGTAGTTTTAGGTAGAGCTACGGTTTCTCCTATGGTGGTGACTGAACTTTTACAACGTCATATTCCTTTGAGTTTTTTAACTCATACTGGGCGGTATTTAGGATGTTTAGCGCCAGAAGTTACTAAGAATATTTTTGTGCGTAAAGCTCAATGGCAAGCTGCTGGTGAGTCAGATAAAGCTGTTCATTTGGTGCAGGGTTTTGTGCGGGGAAAGTTGAAAAACTATCGCAATATTTTGTTGAGAAAACAAAGGGAAATTACAGGGCTTGATCTGGATAAGCAGATTAATGGTTTGGATAATGCGATCGCTCCTATTAACACAACTACTAAAATCAATTCTTTGCGGGGTTTAGAGGGTGCAGGAAGTGCAGCATATTTTGGTAGTTTTAATCAATTGATTCGCAATTCAGAATTTACTTTTACTCGTCGTAACCGTCGTCCACCAACTGACCCAGTTAATTCTCTGTTGAGTTTTGGTTATTCTTTGTTACGTCACGATGTGCAAAGTGCTGTGAATATTGTGGGTTTTGATCCTTATCTGGGTTATCTTCATTTTGAACATTATGGTCGACCTTCCCTCGCTTTGGATTTAATGGAGGAGTTTCGCCCGCTGGTGGTAGATGCGCTGGTGTTGTCTATTATTAATAAGCGGTTACTCAAACCAGATGATTTTACTACTGAACCTGTGAGTGGGGCTGTTTTTTTAAGTAAGGAAGGGCTGAAAACTTTTCTCCGTTTGTATTCGCAGAAAAAACAATCTAGTTTTAAGCATCCAGTTTTAAAGCGTCAATGTACTTACCAGGAAGCGTTTGAAATTCAAGGGCGACTGATGGCTAAGTATTTGATGGAAGAAATTGATAAGTATCCACCTTTGGTTTTGAGGTAAAATGTTTGTTGTCGTTACTTATGATATTTCCGAGGATAAACGCCGCACTAAGGTTTATAATGCACTTAAATCTTATGGGCAATGGATGCAGTACAGTGTGTTTGAATGCGACTTGACTCGAACAGAGTATGCTAAATTGCGATCGCGTCTGGCAAAATTGATTAAACCAGATGAGGATAGTATTCGGTTTTATTTTCTTTGTGCTTGTTGTCAAGGAAAAGTTGAACGCATTGGCGGCGAAATGGTCAGGGATAACACGGTATTTTTTGCCTAGTGCGCGGATGGGGGGGTGTTTTTTCAGCTTAACTAGAAAAACTCCCCTCTAACCCAGACTAGATAATGGATTCAGCTTTTTAGTTTGATTTTGAGTTTCGCGCAATTCTTGAAACCTTTACAGGGTGAGGTTTTCAGCTTATTAAGACTTTGATGACTCTTGACAAACCGCTCCTCGGAATGGTATCTTTAAAATCTACCGCGAAATTGCACCTTGAAAACTAAATAGACTAAAGGTTTCAGACTTCTGCATTTCTATTACTTAATTTCCCTATTAGGGATTGAAACAAAGCAGATTGGATTTCTGCGGACACAAACCCTGGATTTCTATTACTTAATTTCCCTATTAGGGATTGAAACTCCCATTCCTTATCCAGCGCTGGAAGGCGATTCGCTTTCTATTACTTAATTTCCCTATTAGGGATTGAAACATATTTTGCTTTGTCAGGATAATGATAAATCTGTTTCTATTACTTAATTTCCCTATTAGGGATTGAAACAGATACCAAATCAAGCCCCTCCTTAACCTTGCCAGTTTCTATTACTTAATTTCCCTATTAGGGATTGAAACGATAATAATTTATATTCTGGATGGCGACGAAAAAAGTTTCTATTACTTAATTTCCCTATTAGGGATTGAAACGGTCGACTGCCAGCTTCTTGATAAATTCGATATTTTTCTATTACTTAATTTCCCTATTAGGGATTGAAACATTTTTTTCTTTTGTTTTCTTTGTTAAATCTATGTTTCTATTACTTAATTTCCCTATTAGGGATTGAAACTTGATTGGAACACTACAGATAAAGATATTCGAGTTTCTATTACTTAATTTCCCTATTAGGGATTGAAACTTAACCATTCAGATCTGACCATAGAGAATATTACTTTCTATTACTTAATTTCCCTATTAGGGATTGAAACGTAATTCTTGCCATGCATCAGCAAAAGAAAAATCTTTCTATTACTTAATTTCCCTATTAGGGATTGAAACAGTCCAGGTAAAGAAGATTAATCACACCTAAAACCTTTCTATTACTTAATTTCCCTATTAGGGATTGAAACTAACTTGCTTGAAGTGTGGAATTATTTAATAATTAATTTTCTATTACTTAATTTCCCTATTAGGGATTGAAACAAGCGCAGCACTGGTTTGATATCTGCTGAAACTTATTTCTATTACTTAATTTCCCTATTAGGGATTGAAACCATAGAATACCAACAAAGGCAAAACATTTGCTTTTCTATTACTTAATTTCCCTATTAGGGATTGAAACACAAATACAATGCACAAGGGCTTTGGTGGGATGAGCTTTCTATTACTTAATTTCCCTATTAGGGATTGAAACTTAATTAATGTCGGAATTCTTTTGCAAGAAGAAATTTTTCTATTACTTAATTTCCCTATTAGGGATTGAAACGGCCTCAAATATGAGCTTAAGCAAGAGATTAAGCCTTTCTATTACTTAATTTCCCTATTAGGGATTGAAACTGTAAATCTTGGCTTTATATCGGCTTTCAACATCAATTTCTATTACTTAATTTCCCTATTAGGGATTGAAACCTAGTTTGCAAAACACAAAAGATGAATCTGGTCAAATTTTCTATTACTTAATTTCCCTATTAGGGATTGAAACACAAATACAATGCACAAGGGCTTTGGTGGGATGAGCTTTCTATTACTTAATTTCCCTATTAGGGATTGAAACTTAATTAATGTCGGAATTCTTTTGCAAGAAGAAATTTTTCTATTACTTAATTTCCCTATTAGGGATTGAAACGGCCTCAAATATGAGCTTAAGCAAGAGATTAAGCCTTTCTATTACTTAATTTCCCTATTAGGGATTGAAACTGTAAATCTTGGCTTTATATCGGCTTTCAACATCAATTTCTATTACTTAATTTCCCTATTAGGGATTGAAACACTTTTCTGTCTGCTGGATCAATTTCTAAAATATTTTTCTATTACTTAATTTCCCTATTAGGGATTGAAACTTACTAAAAACTCCTTTTGACTTAGCAAAGACAATTTTTCTATTACTTAATTTCCCTATTAGGGATTGAAACTATTATCTTCCAGAAATCGGAGGATATTACAGATTATTTCTATTACTTAATTTCCCTATTAGGGATTGAAACAAATGCAAACATCAAATTGCAGAATCAATTTTAAAAAGTTTCTATTACTTAATTTCCCTATTAGGGATTGAAACGCATCATGGCACTAAATAAGCAATTCCCCCAGCCATTTCTATTACTTAATTTCCCTATTAGGGATTGAAACGTTGGTTCTACCGCCTTGTTTTTTCGTTTAATTTTCTATTACTTAATTTCCCTATTAGGGATTGAAACAGCCAAAAAATACTCCCAATCCAATCCTTTTGGTTTCTATTACTTAATTTCCCTATTAGGGATTGAAACACCACAGAATGGCTAAAAACGACTGGCAGCAAGGTTTCTATTACTTAATTTCCCTATTAGGGATTGAAACTTTTTATATTCTTTTATTACATTTTGAAATTCTTTTTTCTATTACTTAATTTCCCTATTAGGGATTGAAACAAACCAAGAAACGTGGTTTGGGACTTTGGATTTAATGCCAGTTTCTATTACTTAATTTCCCTATTAGGGATTGAAACCTGGTACTGACGAAGGGTCTGGAGGAGGCTCTGGCGGTTTCTATTACTTAATTTCCCTATTAGGGATTGAAACCACTGAATAATCTGCTAGGTACTGAGCGAGGCGTGGGTTTTTCTATTACTTAATTTCCCTATTAGGGATTGAAACAAAAATTCTAAGATTGATGTGACTTCTTCATATTCTTTTTCTATTACTTAATTTCCCTATTAGGGATTGAAACATTGCTGGTTCTATTTCTTTATACCCCAATTCCATCTTTCTATTACTTAATTTCCCTATTAGGGATTGAAACGCTCCCGAATTTCATCGGGCATGGATTTATTAGATTTCTATTACTTAATTTCCCTATTAGGGATTGAAACATTAATTCCAAGAGCACCTCCACTCCAAGTTCCAGATTTCTATTACTTAATTTCCCTATTAGGGATTGAAACTCGATGCAATCCTCTCCATCTTGCAAAATTGTTAGCTGTTTCTATTACTTAATTTCCCTATTAGGGATTGAAACGAACTCATCACAAAGCTCTGCGGCTTCTGCTCCCGATATTTCTATTACTTAATTTCCCTATTAGGGATTGAAACTTGTGAAAAATTCTAGGATTGATTGTACCTCCTCATTTTCTATTACTTAATTTCCCTATTAGGGATTGAAACTTGTCCCTTCATCAAAATTCAAATCCAAAACTAGGCTTTCTATTACTTAATTTCCCTATTAGGGATTGAAACACTTACTACGAGCAAATCAAAAGTATATTCGAGGATAATTTCTATTACTTAATTTCCCTATTAGGGATTGAAACGCTCTTTCATCGCCATAAAATAGTTTTGTGAAAAATTTTTCTATTACTTAATTTCCCTATTAGGGATTGAAACGGAATTTAACTACTTTGAATTAAAAGATAAAATTTTTCTATTACTTAATTTCCCTATTAGGGATTGAAACGCAAATTCTCCATAATCTCTGTCGACGATTAGCTCTTTCTATTACTTAATTTCCCTATTAGGGATTGAAACGACAACAATAAAAACTAACTTAGAAGCGGCAGGATCTTTCTATTACTTAATTTCCCTATTAGGGATTGAAACTAATTGTAAATACTTGGGAATGCTCTTAACATTTGTTTCTATTACTTAATTTCCCTATTAGGGATTGAAACAATTGTAGAAGAAGTCAATAAACCTGTTGCCATATTATTTCTATTACTTAATTTCCCTATTAGGGATTGAAACTTTTGTGGGTTCGTTTAGGACTTGGCATGAAAAATTTTCTATTACTTAATTTCCCTATTAGGGATTGAAACAGGATTTACGACAAAGATAACGAGTTTCTTGGATTTTTCTATTACTTAATTTCCCTATTAGGGATTGAAACCTTGTTTTAAATGGTTCTAAAAAGTAAATCATTTGCCTTTCTATTGCTTAATTTCCCTATTAGGGATTGAAACATACAAATTGCTTTCTGCGGAAAAGGCAAAAGAGCTTTCTATTACTTAATTTCCCTATTAGGGATTGAAACTATTCAAAATTATTTAAATACTCACAATCTTGTAGTTTTCTATTACTTAATTTCCCTATTAGGGATTGAAACAAGCAATCACTGGGGATGATTACCCTAATTTAGATTTTTCTATTACTTAATTTCCCTATTAGGGATTGAAACCTCTGGCATCATTGATTGGCTGCGATCCAAATAAGGTTTTCTATTACTTAATTTCCCTATTAGGGATTGAAACTTTCTTTTTTGCTCCTTTCAACCCCCTCAATCACATTTCTATTACTTAATTTCCCTATTAGGGATTGAAACTTGCTTGCTCAAAAACCTTGACAAAGCTGTAATCGATTTCTATTACTTAATTTCCCTATTAGGGATTGAAACTGAAAAAAAAAACACAAGGAAAAACAAATGAATATCTTTCTATTACTTAATTTCCCTATTAGGGATTGAAACTATTCTACCTACCTCTTTAAATAATACGCTTGGCTGTTTCTATTACTTAATTTCCCTATTAGGGATTGAAACAAAGAATTGGAGCTTATTAGCGCTACAAAAAACACTTTCTATTACTTAATTTCCCTATTAGGGATTGAAACCAGACTTAGGGGTAAAGCTATGTTGTTTAGTCTCATTTTTCTATTACTTAATTTCCCTATTAGGGATTGAAACAGTAATCAAAGGGCAAAAGTCAATACTAGCAAGGGTTTTTCTATTACTTAATTTCCCTATTAGGGATTGAAACTTTTCTATTTCAACTGCTTGCTTGATATTCATCTTTCTATTACTTAATTTCCCTATTAGGGATTGAAACCAGAAAATCAGGGTAATTACTGTTGTTTTAGCAAAATTTTCTATTACTTAATTTCCCTATTAGGGATTGAAACAGATTTTAATTCAAAATCCCAGCGAATGGGTAATTTTTCTATTACTTAATTTCCCTATTAGGGATTGAAACCTGAAGGACTACCCTGAAGGCTTAAGGGCTATTGAATTTCTATTACTTAATTTCCCTATTAGGGATTGAAACACGAGTCAACACGTAATCTCTGGCTAATATTGCCTTTCTATTACTTAATTTCCCTATTAGGGATTGAAACAAAAATTCTTGCGATATCTGAAGCCTGCATTCCTTTTTCTATTACTTAATTTCCCTATTAGGGATTGAAACAAAATTTTAGAGCTCAAGACACTTAGGAGTACGAATGTTTCTATTACTTAATTTCCCTATTAGGGATTGAAACAATTCTCAGTGAAAAAGGAAGAAATATCAGCCATTTTCTATTACTTAATTTCCCTATTAGGGATTGAAACGTAAATTATTCGGTAAAATCTGATCCTCTCAAAAAATGATTTCTATTACTTAATTTCCCTATTAGGGATTGAAACGCAGCCTCTTCTTACATTTTATTTGGATTACATATTTCTATTACTTAATTTCCCTATTAGGGATTGAAACTGTTTGAGCTGTTGTCAGTTTCTGATGAAGTTTATTTGCTTTCTATTACTTAATTTCCCTATTAGGGATTGAAACGTACTCACAAAAACAATGCCATCTTCGTTTGGACCTTTTCTATTACTTAATTTCCCTATTAGGGATTGAAACCCCGCGCCTTTTGAGTTAATCAAGAGCCAAGTAATTTTTCTATTACTTAATTTCCCTATTAGGGATTGAAACGAATTTAGCCAGTGATTTCCGCACCTTAATGAATTGTTTCTATTACTTAATTTCCCTATTAGGGATTGAAACGCAAAAATTACCAGGCACAAAGTACAAAGCTTTTGATGATTTCTATTACTTAATTTCCCTATTAGGGATTGAAACAGTATTTTATGGACAAAAAGGAACAGGAAAAAGCAACATTTCTATTACTTAATTTCCCTATTAGGGATTGAAACTTTTTTGGCGCAAACCTCCCAAAGCCAGCTAAGGCTTTCTATTACTTAATTTCCCTATTAGGGATTGAAACTTTTCTTCCTTATCGCAATTAATTCAATTCTCAAATTTTCTATTACTTAATTTCCCTATTAGGGATTGAAACTCGCAGAGGTATCCATCCATCAGAAAATCATCAGCTTTTTCTATTACTTAATTTCCCTATTAGGGATTGAAACCCAAAATCTGGGTTGCCTACCCGTTTTTTCATTTTTTCTATTACTTAATTTCCCTATTAGGGATTGAAACTGACTTTATTAAACAAATAGCTTGTACCGCTGACATTTTCTATTACTTAATTTCCCTATTAGGGATTGAAACTTTGAATTCTAAGCCACTCTTTCGAGCTGCTGCATTTCTATTACTTAATTTCCCTATTAGGGATTGAAACGAAAAGTTAACTCGCCTTGCCCTTTAAGCCTAATTTTTCTATTACTTAATTTCCCTATTAGGGATTGAAACCTAAAACGCCAAAAACTTGGCGAATCAACAAACAAAGGAGGTTTCTATTACTTAATTTCCCTATTAGGGATTGAAACGTTAGTCCAGGTAAAGAAGGTTTCAGACGGCTCAATTTCTATTACTTAATTTCCCTATTAGGGATTGAAACCCTCCTAGAGGAGGTAGAAGCGGCTGTTGGTGAATTTGATTTCTATTACTTAATTTCCCTATTAGGGATTGAAACAACATCTCCAGATGGCAAAAAGATTTTACATCCTGTTTCTATTACTTAATTTCCCTATTAGGGATTGAAACAATTAAATTCTCAATGTAAACATAGCAATCACTATTTCTATTACTTAATTTCCCTATTAGGGATTGAAACGCGGGTGGATTGCGATCTTGGCGGGCTGGAGTTTTTCTATTACTTAATTTCCCTATTAGGGATTGAAACAATTAGATGTGGGTAACTAGGAGTTGTGTCTGCTAATTTCTATTACTTAATTTCCCTATTAGGGATTGAAACTAAAATCTTACAATTTTCAAGCTTTTTTGCTTAACTTTCTATTACTTAATTTCCCTATTAGGGATTGAAACTACGGATTAAATGGGGCGACTAATGGAGTGGATAACTTTCTATTACTTAATTTCCCTATTAGGGATTGAAACCCTCAAACACAATTGCCAACTAATGCAACAACACCTTTCTATTACTTAATTTCCCTATTAGGGATTGAAACAAATCCCGCTACCCATTGCCATTGAATTTCTTTATTTTTCTATTACTTAATTTCCCTATTAGGGATTGAAACGAGCCTCCGCTACCAGCTCCGCCAGAGCCTCCACCAGTTTCTATTACTTAATTTCCCTATTAGGGATTGAAACAAAATTTTTGCCTTACTCATCTTGTCCTCCTTTAATTTTCTATTACTTAATTTCCCTATTAGGGATTGAAACGCTATATTATAATAGCCCTGTTATTTGGAAAATAATTTCTATTACTTAATTTCCCTATTAGGGATTGAAACCCTCCCAATTCGGCCAAATCCTTTGCAAATAGCCTTTTCTATTACTTAATTTCCCTATTAGGGATTGAAACTTGGAACTTTCCGAAAAGCTTAAAACTGTGTTTTTCTATTACTTAATTTCCCTATTAGGGATTGAAACATGGTCAAAAGGAGCGCCATTGAGCGTTTCTAGGCTTTCTATTACTTAATTTCCCTATTAGGGATTGAAACATCAGCTTCTGCTTCTTTCAGCTCCTCTTCAATCGTTTCTATTACTTAATTTCCCTATTAGGGATTGAAACTGGATGCTATTATAAAAAGAGCCCAAGCCCCTACGGTTTCTATTACTTAATTTCCCTATTAGGGATTGAAACATTAAGAGATTGACAAAAACTCTCTGGAGATTGATTTCTATTACTTAATTTCCCTATTAGGGATTGAAACAGGAAAAATGGCAGAAGAGCTAGCAAAGAAATATCTTTTTCTATTACTTAATTTCCCTATTAGGGATTGAAACAATGGAGCGAAAGCCACAAAGCTTTTAAGTGGCAGAAGATTTCTATTGCTTAATTTCCCTATTAGGGATTGAAACTGGATCCAACCCTGTAGTTTCGGTATCCACAATCATTTCTATTACTTAATTTCCCTATTAGGGATTGAAACCCTCAATTAAAACTCACATCCAAAATTGGGCTTATATTTCTATTACTTAATTTCCCTATTAGGGATTGAAACTAGTTGATTTATTTGATTGGGCGGTAGTTGGTTCTACATTTCTATTACTTAATTTCCCTATTAGGGATTGAAACGCTCGAGGGCAAGCTTTTTGATAAATTCGATGTTCTTTCTATTACTTAATTTCCCTATTAGGGATTGAAACGCTCCACCATGAATGCTGAAGAGAGATTAGAGGTACTAGATTTCTATTACTTAATTTCCCTATTAGGGATTGAAACTGAATGCCCCTCTCAAAAGGGGTAAAAGTGGAACTGTTTCTATTACTTAATTTCCCTATTAGGGATTGAAACCGCAGTATCTCCTCATCCTTTTGAGATTTAAGCTCAAATTTCTATTACTTAATTTCCCTATTAGGGATTGAAACATATTTCCCCTTCTTTCTTTTTGGCGCACAATAATATTTCTATTACTTAATTTCCCTATTAGGGATTGAAACCATTGGCAATCGTTAAGGGTTTGTCGTCTTGGTCAAAATTTCTATTACTTAATTTCCCTATTAGGGATTGAAACTCCTTGTGGGGGGCTGAGGCTCCCTACAGCTTAAAGATTTCTATTACTTAATTTCCCTATTAGGGATTGAAACCATTATTGGCTCACCGCCATCCAGCCGCGACCAGGTTTCTATTACTTAATTTCCCTATTAGGGATTGAAACTTTTTGTTGTTTTATTTTGGGAATTGGAAATAAGTTTCTATTACTTAATTTCCCTATTAGGGATTGAAACATTAGCAGGAGTTTGGAATTTTAGAGTAACACTGCCAGTTTCTATTACTTAATTTCCCTATTAGGGATTGAAACAGCTTATTGTTCGATGTGAGGAGGCTTATCAATTGTATTTCTATTACTTAATTTCCCTATTAGGGATTGAAACAATTCTCTTAATATCCTTTTTGCTTTCACTCATATTTTTCTATTACTTAATTTCCCTATTAGGGATTGAAACAAAAAAGAAATGACCGCGCAAATTGCGCAGCGTACGGTTTCTATTACTTAATTTCCCTATTAGGGATTGAAACCAACAAAACAAAAACTCTAACCAAATGATAACAAAATTTCTATTACTTAATTTCCCTATTAGGGATTGAAACGCTTGTGCTCCTAATGCTTGTCTATGAGAAATATAAATAGTATTTCTATTACTTAATTTCCCTATTAGGGATTGAAACCCCAAATTTTAAAAGTTCAAAAACCGAGTTTCGTCTTTCTATTACTTAATTTCCCTATTAGGGATTGAAACTTAATTGAGGAACAAAACAATGAGAGAAGCAAAAATTTCTATTACTTAATTTCCCTATTAGGGATTGAAACCAAAATATAGCGTACCATCTTCATCTAGCGCGATGTTTCTATTACTTAATTTCCCTATTAGGGATTGAAACCCCAAATTTTAAAAGTTCAAAAACCGAGTTTCGTTTTCTATTACTTAATTTCCCTATTAGGGATTGAAACGCTGATTAATCCTCAAACTGGGGAAGTTTTTACTAGCCTTTCTATTACTTAATTTCCCTATTAGGGATTGAAACATTGAGCTAGAAAGGGAAAAAGAAAATAATCCCTATATTTCTATTACTTAATTTCCCTATTAGGGATTGAAACTAAAGGCTTCTTTTGCCCTGAATACTCAAAACATTTTTCTATTACTTAATTTCCCTATTAGGGATTGAAACGCCGTTCTTCTTTTTCGTAATCAGCTTCTGCATCTTTTTTCTATTACTTAATTTCCCTATTAGGGATTGAAACGATATAAAAGCAATAATTGAAGTGGATCAATTGCTTTCTATTACTTAATTTCCCTATTAGGGATTGAAACAGAGCTAGGAGATGATGGTATTTTTAGAGATAGCTTTCTATTACTTAATTTCCCTATTAGGGATTGAAACGCTCCTGCTTTTAAAAGCTCTTTCGCCAATTCACTTTCTATTACTTAATTTCCCTATTAGGGATTGAAACAAATTTCTGTAACTGTTCTACTCTGCAAGTCACTGTTTCTATTACTTAATTTCCCTATTAGGGATTGAAACAGCTAACAATCTTACCAGATGGGGAGGATTGCCTAGATTTCTATTACTTAATTTCCCTATTAGGGATTGAAACTTCGATCAGGATGACAAAGCTTCAACAATCGCTAATTTTCTATTACTTAATTTCCCTATTAGGGATTGAAACCTGAACAAGCTGATACATTGAGGAGGAAATTTACTATTTTCTATTACTTAATTTCCCTATTAGGGATTGAAACCCCGAATTTTATCGGGCATAGATTCGTTAGAAATCTTTCTATTACTTAATTTCCCTATTAGGGATTGAAACAGAAACGCAAATCTCAGCCATAGGCGGATTTGCTTTCTATTACTTAATTTCCCTATTAGGGATTGAAACATCTAACAATGATAGTTTAACTTTAAAGCCTTGCTGTTTCTATTACTTAATTTCCCTATTAGGGATTGAAACATTAGCTCTATTATCTTTAAGGCTGCAAGGCAATCATTTTCTATTACTTAATTTCCCTATTAGGGATTGAAACGAAGACACTCCAGATTATCCATCTTGTGCAAAATTAATTTTTCTATTACTTAATTTCCCTATTAGGGATTGAAACCCAATGTTCCGCCATGAGCTGCAGTTAAAGCACTATTTTTTTCTATTACTTAATTTCCCTATTAGGGATTGAAACAACGAAAGCAATCGCTCTGCGCTTGGTAAATTTGTTTTTCTATTACTTAATTTCCCTATTAGGGATTGAAACAAGAAGGTTTATAAACCCCAAAGCCCTTTGATAGAGTTTTTCTATTACTTAATTTCCCTATTAGGGATTGAAACCAATGATGCAGCCTATCGCCCAGCAGATAAATGAGGATTTTTCTATTACTTAATTTCCCTATTAGGGATTGAAACTTTAAAGAATTAGCGGAAGGAAGAGAGGTAAGAATAGTCTTTTTTTTCTATTACTTAATTTCCCTATTAGGGATTGAAACTTTAAAGTTTTACCCTTTTTTCAACAAGGTGGATATTTTTTCTATTACTTAATTTCCCTATTAGGGATTGAAACGGATGAATATGCTGGGCAAATAATGCCCATTCCCCCTTTTTCTATTACTTAATTTCCCTATTAGGGATTGAAACTGTAGCTATGCTTTTAGACAGATACAACCAAGAGGTTTTTCTATTACTTAATTTCCCTATTAGGGATTGAAACCCTGGCAATTTCTGCCATTTAAAATTCTCATGCTCTTTTTTTCTATTACTTAATTTCCCTATTAGGGATTGAAACAGAGACTCTGTAGTTAAGCTTTTTGGGAATTACGATTTTTTTCTATTACTTAATTTCCCTATTAGGGATTGAAACAGGGCGCTATTTACATAAAATCCGTATTTTAAAGATTTTTTCTATTACTTAATTTCCCTATTAGGGATTGAAACGTTAGTCCAGGTAAAGAAGGTTAGAGGAGCTTAAATTTTTCTATTACTTAATTTCCCTATTAGGGATTGAAACGGCGATTTTTCTTTTGCTGATGCATGGCAAGAACTGTTTTTCTATTACTTAATTTCCCTATTAGGGATTGAAACATTCTCATGCTCTTCGCTCCATTCCCCTATAAATTTCGTTTTTCTATTACTTAATTTCCCTATTAGGGATTGAAACACGTACAAGAGGTTTTTTTTGGGGCAAATTTACCAATTTTTCTATTACTTAATTTCCCTATTAGGGATTGAAACTAGCTTCTAGCAATATTGTCTTTTTTTCTCTTAAATTTTTCTATTACTTAATTTCCCTATTAGGGATTGAAACAGGAGCTGAAACTCAGGACTAAAGGGGGGTTGCAGTTTTTCTATTACTTAATTTCCCTATTAGGGATTGAAACACGGCTAAATCTGTTCTCTATTTTGTGAACAGTAAGTTTTTCTATTACTTAATTTCCCTATTAGGGATTGAAACTGAAAAACAAGGAAAAAACAATGAACATCGAATTTTTTCTATTACTTAATTTCCCTATTAGGGATTGAAACGCTATTGGTTCTTTGGTTTGTTCTGACCCTTCAGTGTTTTTCTATTACTTAATTTCCCTATTAGGGATTGAAACTCATCTGCTCGAAAGACTATGAGAAAAGCTTATTTTTTTTCTATTACTTAATTTCCCTATTAGGGATTGAAACCCTTCCAAGCCTTTTTGATTTTAATTTGATGCAATTTTTCTATTACTTAATTTCCCTATTAGGGATTGAAATACTGGCAGTTCTAGCTCTGCTGCGATTTCTACTTTTTCTATTACTTAATTTCCCTATTAGGGATTGAAATTTATTAGTTGTTGGCGGTAGTTGGTTCTACCGCCTTTTTTTCTATTACTTAATTTCCCTATTAGGGATTGAAATTAGATCGTTAGCGCTAGGCAAGTACTTTCTATTCTTTTTCTATTACTTAATTTCCCTATTAGGGATTGAAATGTTTCTGTGTCGCAAATGACCCACTCTGATGGATTTTTTTCTATTACTTAATTTCCCTATTAGGGATTGAAATATAAGCCGCATTGTAGAAAAGCACTAGCTTACCCTTTTTTCTATTACTTAATTTCCCTATTAGGGATTGAAATACAAATGACCCACTCTGATGGATTTTCAATTAAAATTTTTTCTATTACTTAATTTCCCTATTAGGGATTGAAATTTGATTTTATCTAAATCTTCTCTCTCAAGCTGCTTTTTTCTATTACTTAATTTCCCTATTAGGGATTGAAATAGCTCAAATCAGAGTAGAATTATGGAGAGATACAAATTTTTCTATTACTTAATTTCCCTATTAGGGATTGAAATCTATAATGAAAAACGTTAAAGCCCCTACGGATTTTTTCTATTACTTAATTTCCCTATTAGGGATTGAAATGCTTTTGCCATTTAAAATTCTCATGCTCTTCGCTCTTTTTCTATTACTTAATTTCCCTATTAGGGATTGAAATTCGAGCAACTTTAAGTGTTTCTCATCACTGATGACTTTTTCTATTACTTAATTTCCCTATTAGGGATTGAAATAGACAAACAAAGCTTTTTAGTGTGTTAGCGGCGGAATTTTTCTATTACTTAATTTCCCTATTAGGGATTGAAATAAACCCAGAGAAGTAAGTTCTGACAATGGAAAAGATTTTTTTCTATTACTTAATTTCCCTATTAGGGATTGAAATTTAGATGAGCTTGCCCTAGAAAAAAAACAATCAGTTTTTTCTATTACTTAATTTCCCTATTAGGGATTGAAATGCTGAAAACATTAATAGTCAGGAGCTGAAACTCAGTTTTTCTATTACTTAATTTCCCTATTAGGGATTGAAATTAATTTTAGGTTTGGCCCAAACCACCTTGATTTATTTTTCTATTACTTAATTTCCCTATTAGGGATTGAAATTCAAGGGCTATCTCTTCTTTAAGAATAAAAGTTTTTCTATTACTTAATTTCCCTATTAGGGATTGAAATACTGACAAGTAGAAGTGCTTACATATCAAAATTTTTTTCTATTACTTAATTTCCCTATTAGGGATTGAAATGAAGTGGGTGGATAGCCACTTTTTTGATAAATTCGTTTTTCTATTACTTAATTTCCCTATTAGGGATTGAAATTTCTGATAAATTCGATGTTCATTGTTTTTTCCTTTTTTTCTATTACTTAATTTCCCTATTAGGGATTGAAATGCGCTAGATTAGATTTTTGGGGAGGTCACCTCTCGCAAATTTTTTCTATTACTTAATTTCCCTATTAGGGATTGAAATAGGAGAAACTGAATTTGAATACGGAGGAGAAACTTTTTTTCTATTACTTAATTTCCCTATTAGGGATTGAAATTTTTGTGGTTATGGGGAGGTGGTGGGGGTGGGTGGTTTTTCTATTACTTAATTTCCCTATTAGGGATTGAAAGGCATTGTAAAAAAACGAATCCAGCTATGTATGAGATTTTTCTATTACTTAATTTCCCTATTAGGGATTGAAAGAAAAATTCTCTTCAAATAATACTCAAGTTATTACAAGTTTTTCTATTACTTAATTTCCCTATTAGGGATTGAAAGTTTTTACAATGCAACGAGTCTGCAAAACCATTTTTTCTATTACTTAATTTCCCTATTAGGGATTGAAAGAAGGCAGATTGGATTTCTGCGGATACAAACGCTGTTTTTCTATTACTTAATTTCCCTATTAGGGATTGAAAGACCTTCTATGGTTAACTGCAGATAGTTCTAGTGTTTTTCTATTACTTAATTTCCCTATTAGGGATTGAAAGCAAAACCTTTGATGGAGCTGTATTTCACCCATTTTTTTTCTATTACTTAATTTCCCTATTAGGGATTGAAAGGTCAAAAAACATTGCTAGAAGATAAAATTGCAGAATTTTTTCTATTACTTAATTTCCCTATTAGGGATTGAAAGAAAATAAGCAGGAAGAAGCCTGTACAGAAGCTAAGTTTTTCTATTACTTAATTTCCCTATTAGGGATTGAAAGGTACGAAGACTATGGATACCTCTACCGCTAAATGTTTTTCTATTACTTAATTTCCCTATTAGGGATTGAAAGTTTCATGGTAAGGCTTTAAAGCTGAAATATAATTTTTTCTATTACTTAATTTCCCTATTAGGGATTGAAAGAGATTTTTTTTTGATTTCCGATTGATTCGCTGTTTTTCTATTACTTAATTTCCCTATTAGGGATTGAAAGAAAGGGATGAGGAGATATTGCGGATTTTAGCCGCTTTTTCTATTACTTAATTTCCCTATTAGGGATTGAAACTGGCATTATCAGGATTTATAAGATCTGGCAAAAATTTTCTATTACTTAATTTCCCTATTAGGGATTGAAACAGGCAAGCCCTTAAGATATTCAGGGTGGATATTTTTCTATTACTTAATTTCCCTATTAGGGATTGAAACAAAGGGTTTTAAGCGAAACGAACCCTCTTTACCTGTTTCTATTACTTAATTTCCCTATTAGGGATTGAAACTCCCCTTTATAAGCTAAATCAAAAGCATTTAAGTTTCTATTACTTAATTTCCCTATTAGGGATTGAAACCCATTGAACATTTGCTCAAGCATTACAACCCGAGAATTTCTATTACTTAATTTCCCTATTAGGGATTGAAACAAGCCAGGAGGGTATGTTAAATGCCAAAATTTATTTTTCTATTACTTAATTTCCCTATTAGGGATTGAAACCAGGATTTCCAAACCTCTTCTGAAGTCTTGGCGAAATTTCTATTACTTAATTTCCCTATTAGGGATTGAAACCCGCTTCCTGCGGGAACAGAAACAAAACTAATTATTTCTATTACTTAATTTCCCTATTAGGGATTGAAACTTGGCAATCTTTATATGATTTTAGCACTGATTTTCTTTCTATTACTTAATTTCCCTATTAGGGATTGAAACTTCTATTCTTCTGCGAAATTTTCCCCAAATGAGATTTCTATTACTTAATTTCCCTATTAGGGATTGAAACGTCTAACAATCGTAGTTAAGCTTTAAAGCCTTACCATTTTCTATTACTTAATTTCCCTATTAGGGATTGAAACCCTCCGAATCGGGCCAAATCCTTTGTAAATAATTTCTATTACTTAATTTCCCTATTAGGGATTGAAACAGAGCTGCTTCGGTTGCTGCAACTTATAAAAATCAATATTTCTATTACTTAATTTCCCTATTAGGGATTGAAACCACAATCACCCACTCTGATGGATTTTCGATTAAAATTTTTCTATTACTTAATTTCCCTATTAGGGATTGAAACTGAAAAAAACAAGGAAAAACAATGAACATCGAATTTTTCTATTACTTAATTTCCCTATTAGGGATTGAAACAGCAATCTGTCCTCTCATCTCACCTCAATGAATGGTTTCTATTACTTAATTTCCCTATTAGGGATTGAAACACGGTAGCGACATAGATTTAACAAAAAAAACAAAATTTCTATTACTTAATTTCCCTATTAGGGATTGAAACTTGATTCAAACATAGAAAACGATAAATTAGTAGTTTTTCTATTACTTAATTTCCCTATTAGGGATTGAAACCATACAAACTATTTTTTCCAAAAACAGCAAAAGATTTCTATTACTTAATTTCCCTATTAGGGATTGAAACCTGACACGGAGCGATATTTTAGCAATTTGCTAAGTTTCTATTACTTAATTTCCCTATTAGGGATTGAAACAAGGTCATCAACCAAAGAAAAAAACCCATGAAAAAACTTTCTATTACTTAATTTCCCTATTAGGGATTGAAACAAGCTTCAATTAAGCCAAGAACAAAGCTTCTTAAAAATTTCTATTACTTAATTTCCCTATTAGGGATTGAAACGTGAAAGCGCTTTTAGCTAGCTTAGAAGCTAGAGATTTTCTATTACTTAATTTCCCTATTAGGGATTGAAACACAAATCACCCACTTCGATGGATTTTCGATCAAAATTTTCTATTACTTAATTTCCCTATTAGGGATTGAAACTTCTTTAGCTAAGAAATTCCAATTAAAAAATAATTTTTCTATTACTTAATTTCCCTATTAGGGATTGAAACAAATTAAGTCACAATGGAATATTTAATGTTTCTACTTTTTCTATTACTTAATTTCCCTATTAGGGATTGAAACCCTTTTGAAAGAGAATGAATTTATCATGATTCATTAAATTTCTATTACTTAATTTCCCTATTAGGGATTGAAACGGCTCGTATTGAATCGGCAGAAAAAATAGTGAAAACTTTTCTATTACTTAATTTCCCTATTAGGGATTGAAACAAGTTTAAAGCCTTACCATGAAAGACTTTCCATCTTTTTCTATTACTTAATTTCCCTATTAGGGATTGAAACTTCAATTTGAAATTGGAAAATTAGCTCTTCCTGCCATTTTCTATTACTTAATTTCCCTATTAGGGATTGAAACCAAGGGCTTTAAGGTTTCTTTTGTCCTGAATACTCAAAACTTTCTATTACTTAATTTCCCTATTAGGGATTGAAACAACAATGGGGGGAAAATTTGGGCATACGATGCAGACCTTTCTATTACTTAATTTCCCTATTAGGGATTGAAACAATTCTTCACAAAAACTTTTTACGGTGATCCAAGAGCATTTCTATTACTTAATTTCCCTATTAGGGATTGAAACCGCCATTTGAAATTGAATCTTTAAAAGATGCGGAGATTTTCTATTACTTAATTTCCCTATTAGGGATTGAAACCTACTTCCTCATCAGTTTCAGCCCCCCACTGATTTTCTATTACTTAATTTCCCTATTAGGGATTGAAACTTAATCAACCAAGAACGGAAGAGATTTGGATAAAAATTTCTATTACTTAATTTCCCTATTAGGGATTGAAACTGCTTAATTAAAGTTTCTTAACCACATCATCAAAAGTTTTCTATTACTTAATTTCCCTATTAGGGATTGAAACATAACGTTGGAATTTACAGAGGCATAATATTTCATTTTTCTATTACTTAATTTCCCTATTAGGGATTGAAACAATGATCAAGCAACAACTAGCTTTGTTAATTTCGATTTCTATTACTTAATTTCCCTATTAGGGATTGAAACGTGACTTACACTTTTCCCAAAAATGGAAAAACTATAGATTTCTATTACTTAATTTCCCTATTAGGGATTGAAACCCTATAGGAAAAAAAGTTAAACTCATTTGCTTTACCCATTTCTATTACTTAATTTCCCTATTAGGGATTGAAACAGGAACAATCCCTTTGTTTCTTTCGTCTTTAGACCCATTTCTATTACTTAATTTCCCTATTAGAAATTGAAACATAATTGTCGTTAATACAAATTGAATTTGCAAGAACTTTTCTATTACTTAATTTCCCTATTAGGGATTGAAACAGCATCTCCAGCGGCTAAAATCCTTAGCATCTCCGTTTCTATTACTTAATTTCCCTATTAGGGATTGAAACTAAGAATTTGGCATTATTTGCAAACTTTTTTTATTGTTTCTATTACTTAATTTCCCTATTAGGGATTGAAACATCACAAAGTGCTTTTTCTATTATTCCTGGCTGAGATTTCTATTACTTAATTTCCCTATTAGGGATTGAAACGGGCATATGGCCAAGCAAGAAAAGCGCCTCTGCAACATTTCTATTACTTAATTTCCCTATTAGGGATTGAAACTTTAGGTGGTCAAAAAAACGCAAATACGAAGTTTCAATTTTCTATTACTTAATTTCCCTATTAGGGATTGAAACAAGATTTACAAAGCAGGGTATCTAGAAGCCAATATTTTTCTATTACTTAATTTCCCTATTAGGGATTGAAACCATTTCACTTAAAACCCTTTGACAGAGCTATATTTTTCTATTACTTAATTTCCCTATTAGGGATTGAAACATATCCACTTTTGAGCATTCTAAAAATATTAGGTTTTTCTATTACTTAATTTCCCTATTAGGGATTGAAACTGTTTCAGGCATAGCGTGGTTAAGAAACCAACTACCAGTTTCTATTACTTAATTTCCCTATTAGGGATTGAAACATAAACAATAAAACCCAAATTTTTAAATAAAATTGTTTCTATTACTTAATTTCCCTATTAGGGATTGAAACTATTGCAAATTCACTCTGTGTGGAAGAATTGCAATATTTCTATTACTTAATTTCCCTATTAGGGATTGAAACGACTACTTAGACTTTTTAAGTTGAGGGGGATTTTTTTCTATTACTTAATTTCCCTATTAGGGATTGAAACTTTGTGGTTTTGCCATCCTGGTGGTGCAGTAACTAAATTTCTATTACTTAATTTCCCTATTAGGGATTGAAACTTGGAAAAAAACATTTTTTTTGTCAAGCGTTCCATTTTCTATTACTTAATTTCCCTATTAGGGATTGAAACTTTCTTTTTGAGTGGTTAGTTGAAGTGCTTGAGATAGTTTTCTATTACTTAATTTCCCTATTAGGGATTGAAACAATTTGGAAAAAGAGGGAAAATCCCCCTCAACTTAAAAAGTTTCTATTACTTAATTTCCCTATTAGGGATTGAAACGACAAAAAAAGGCCATAAAATGAAAATCAGACTTTTTTCTATTACTTAATTTCCCTATTAGGGATTGAAACCTAGAGGCGGAAGCACTAGAATCTCTTTCTATGCAAGTTTCTATTACTTAATTTCCCTATTAGGGATTGAAACTTGAAAATTAAGGAAAAACAATGAACATCGAATTATTTCTATTACTTAATTTCCCTATTAGGGATTGAAACTTTTGAGTGCTGGTGTCAGTGAGTACCCCCCACCAATCTTTCTATTACTTAATTTCCCTATTAGGGATTGAAACCAAATGACATAAATCGGCAAAATCCAGGAGTTTATGATTTCTATTACTTAATTTCCCTATTAGGGATTGAAACTATATTTTGTTGTTGGTTCAGGAGATAATTTTGTATTTCTATTACTTAATTTCCCTATTAGGGATTGAAACAATTTAAAAAACTTTTCTTTCTTTTCAACTTTAATTTTTCTATTACTTAATTTCCCTATTAGGGATTGAAACTGATATTAAAAACATGAAAGAAACACTTCTTGTTTTGAATTTTCTATTACTTAATTTCCCTATTAGGGATTGAAACTATGATGCAGACCTGACTGATTCTAGTATTGATTTTTCTATTACTTAATTTCCCTATTAGGGATTGAAACCGGAAAACAAACGGAAAGAGACTTTTTAGAATATTTTTCTATTACTTAATTTCCCTATTAGGGATTGAAACAGCCATAAAAGGTTGCTGGCGGTATCAATAAAAGGTTTCTATTACTTAATTTCCCTATTAGGGATTGAAACGCTTTAGGTTGGATTTTCAGAAGGGAAAAAACAGTTTTCTATTACTTAATTTCCCTATTAGGGATTGAAACTTTTTATTATATTATAAAATGGCTGACTTGACCTGTTTCTATTACTTAATTTCCCTATTAGGGATTGAAACGAAAAAGCGCAAATACGAAGTTTCAATTTAATCCCGATTTCTATTACTTAATTTCCCTATTAGGGATTGAAACTCGGACTGGGATACCTTAAATAGAAGTATTTCATATTTCTATTACTTAATTTCCCTATTAGGGATTGAAACGATGCTTATTCTGAAGGGGAATACGAAGCAGATGTTTCTATTACTTAATTTCCCTATTAGGGATTGAAACTCGCTACGCGTGTACAATCCCCCTTAACTTCTCCCGTTTCTATTACTTAATTTCCCTATTAGGGATTGAAACTGGGAATATTGATCCAATCAAGAGGTTAGGAAATCTTTCTATTACTTAATTTCCCTATTAGGGATTGAAACCGATGGTAAAATAATCAAACGAAGCTACACAGAGTGTTTCTATTACTTAATTTCCCTATTAGGGATTGAAACTTCGCCGCTTCAATCTTGTCGGTGCCACACCAGCTTTCTATTACTTAATTTCCCTATTAGGGATTGAAACCTTGAAGGGCATATGCTTCAATTTGATTTGCCAATGTTTCTATTACTTAATTTCCCTATTAGGGATTGAAACGATTCTCGAAGAAGAAGAAGAAGAAGTAGTGGTAGCATTTCTATTACTTAATTTCCCTATTAGGGATTGAAACCTGGAAATGATTGAGGAAAAAATGGGATCAGAAAATTTCTATTACTTAATTTCCCTATTAGGGATTGAAACCAGGACTTACACCGCAAGACGTGCTAACTTCAAAAGATTTCTATTACTTAATTTCCCTATTAGGGATTGAAACAAAGTATTTGCTTCTATATCATCTCTAATATCTTTTTCTATTACTTAATTTCCCTATTAGGGATTGAAACCACAGCCATAAGTTCTGAAGCCGCTCGCTGAATGGTTTCTATTACTTAATTTCCCTATTAGGGATTGAAACAAAGCAGATTGGATTTCTGCGGATACAAACCCTGTTTCTATTACTTAATTTCCCTATTAGGGATTGAAACCTGGGCTTTGTTCAGATGCGAGCCAGAAAATTTTTGTTTCTATTACTTAATTTCCCTATTAGGGATTGAAACTCCTTTGGGAATCTATCGGGAACAAGTAAGTGGGCAGGATTTCTATTACTTAATTTCCCTATTAGGGATTGAAACGGAAATAAAGAATGGAAAAATAAAACCAAGAAAATATTTCTATTACTTAATTTCCCTATTAGGGATTGAAACTTATTTAGGGGGGTGAGTGCAATAGGTTGATTTCACGTTTCAGACTTCTGCATTTCTATTACTTAATTTCCCTATTAGGGATTGAAACCACAGTAGCCTTTATTTTCCTTTTAATTTCTTTATTTCTATTACTTAATTTCCCTATTAGGGATTGAAACAACTCGAAGAAGAAGAAGAAGTAGTGGTAGATCAACTTTCTATTACTTAATTTCCCTATTAGGGATTGAAACCAAAATTATGGTTTTACTGAAAATAAACAAACAATATTTCTATTACTTAATTTCCCTATTAGGGATTGAAACGTAATTGGCTAAATCAGTATCTCCAGCAGCCAAATTTCTATTACTTAATTTCCCTATTAGGGATTGAAACAGATTCGAGTTGAATTATGGAGAGATACTGAGCCACCAGGTTTCTATTACTTAATTTCCCTATTAGGGATTGAAACAGCATTAAGGATGAAGTAATGGCAGTTCTATTACTTAATTTCCCTATTAGGGATTGAAACGTTGAGGGTAAAAAACAAAGCCTTACCCGAAAATAAACTTCTATTACTTAATTTCCCTATTAGGGATTGAAACTTCACGCCATCATGGGCCAATAAAGAAGAACAAGCTTCTATTACTTAATTTCCCTATTAGGGATTGAAACTATGCATAGCCTAGCGCAAATACGACACGAATACAAATTTCTATTACTTAATTTCCCTATTAGGGATTGAAACTATGCATAGCCTAGCGCAAATACGACACGAATACAAATTTCTATTACTTAATTTCCCTATTAGGGATTGAAACATAATCAAGGCCCCATGAATCATCAGAAACTAAAGGGCTTCTATTACTTAATTTCCCTATTAGGGATTGAAACAAAAATCTTTGAAATTGTAACGAATTACATCATCACCAGTTCTATTACTTAATTTCCCTATTAGGGATTGAAACAAATTGTAAGTATAAGACCAACCCGAAGTGGCACTACCAGTTCTATTACTTAATTTCCCTATTAGGGATTGAAACCGATTCCCCATTGGCTTGAATTTGAGTATAATTTTTTCTATTACTTAATTTCCCTATTAGGGATTGAAACGAAAAAATCTAGAGCGGGGCGTGAGGGCAAAAAACAATTCTATTACTTAATTTCCCTATTAGGGATTGAAACGGGAACAATAAGCATTTATGACTTTACAGAAGGCGAAGATTCTATTACTTAATTTCCCTATTAGGGATTGAAACATAGTGGATTTTACAACCTGGTTCTGGAGTAGGTGAAAATAAAGGTAATTTTCTATTACTTAATTTCCCTATTAGGGATTGAAACATAGTGGATTTTACAACTGCAGTTAATGAGACACAAATATTCTATTACTTAATTTCCCTATTAGGGATTGAAACAGAACCTACACCAGAACCAGAACTAGAACCAGAACCAGATTCTATTACTTAATTTCCCTATTAGGGATTGAAACTCTATAAAATACAGCAAAACTGCTCTTGACAAAAAGTTCTATTACTTAATTTCCCTATTAGGGATTGAAACACATTGAAATAATGCTAAAACAAAAAACGGAAGAATTTCTATTACTTAATTTCCCTATTAGGGATTGAAACTGAATCTTGGATTTTGCGAGTCTATGCCAAAATATTTCTATTACTTAATTTCCCTATTAGGGATTGAAACCTTTTATTTTGGCTGGAGAGCCTATATGTAGATATTCTATTACTTAATTTCCCTATTAGGGATTGAAACAGAAGAGTTGCCCCCAGCGACTGAATGGAATATCATTCTATTACTTAATTTCCCTATTAGGGATTGAAACTTATTTTCAATCTCATATTGGACAGGGATTGCCATTGCATTCTATTACTTAATTTCCCTATTAGGGATTGAAACCCGAACCATGTCTCTTGCTGTAAATCATTAATTACATTCTATTACTTAATTTCCCTATTAGGGATTGAAACTAGTAAGAGCTTATTACAAAGAGCTAAAGCCAGAAATTCTATTACTTAATTTCCCTATTAGGGATTGAAACTGCCTGCTTTAGCTTAACAAATGTTTTATGTACTTATTCTATTACTTAATTTCCCTATTAGGGATTGAAACAATAAATTCACAAGGAATACCAGGAATTCCTCAAATTCTATTACTTAATTTCCCTATTAGGGATTGAAACGAAAATACAGGAAGAGTAATTATTGAAGATTTTACAAATTCTATTACTTAATTTCCCTATTAGGGATTGAAACTTATGGTCAAAAGGGAACAGGAAAGAGCAACACTGATTCTATTACTTAATTTCCCTATTAGGGATTGAAACAGATTCCACAAAAGGCGGCTCTTTTACCGAACAGATTCTATTACTTAATTTCCCTATTAGGGATTGAAACGTATGCTTGATTGTTCATAAAAACCATTTCTCCTATTCTATTACTTAATTTCCCTATTAGGGATTGAAACAAGACAGGGGTAGAAGACTAGGGCAGTGGCAAAACTATTCTATTACTTAATTTCCCTATTAGGGATTGAAACGTGCCGCCGCCAGACTGGAAAAGGAAATTAAAAAGATTCTATTACTTAATTTCCCTATTAGGGATTGAAACAGCGGGTTTCATTGGAACTACTTAATTTAACAATTATTCTATTACTTAATTTCCCTATTAGGGATTGAAACGAATTATTTGCTGATATTTTTGCTTTGCTAACTTCAAATAATTCTATTACTTAATTTCCCTATTAGGGATTGAAACAATTCTAGTGTTAAAGATTCATATAGAAGTTTGAGTATTCTATTACTTAATTTCCCTATTAGGGATTGAAACGGTAATATCGCTAATGTTTTATATGGGAGAGGTTTAATTATTCTATTACTTAATTTCCCTATTAGGGATTGAAACAAAGGATTATTACTACAGGCGGGATTTGAAGAAACATTCTATTACTTAATTTCCCTATTAGGGATTGAAACTTTGAGTTGAAGAAGTAAACCTAACTTAGCCAATCTATTCTATTACTTAATTTCCCTATTAGGGATTGAAACAGATTATTGAATGGTGGGGGAGGGCTTGCAGAATTCTATTACTTAATTTCCCTATTAGGGATTGAAACAGATTTAAAGGACTGCCTATAAAACAAACCACGTCATTCTATTACTTAATTTCCCTATTAGGGATTGAAACAGATTATTGAATGGTGGGGGAGCATTTGCCCCTTTTACCCTGGTATGAGCCAAAAAAAGAATTAGGGATTGAAACAGATTATTGAATGGTGGGGGAGGGCTTGCAGAAGTAATTCTATTACTTAATTTCCCTATTAGGGATTGAAACATTTTAATCCTTCTGCAATCTCCACCACCCCCAACATTCTATTACTTAATTTCCCTATTAGGGATTGAAACTAATCTCTCTTCAGAGTTCATAGTGGTACTGCATAATTCTATTACTTAATTTCCCTATTAGGGATTGAAACATTATGAATGAAAGCAAAAAGGATATTAGAGAAATAGAATTCTATTACTTAATTTCCCTATTAGGGATTGAAACGATATATTGATAATCGTCTAAAGGCAAACTTCCTATTCTATTACTTAATTTCCCTATTAGGGATTGAAACGTGGAGATAGTATTTACTACATCGCGCTAGATGAAGATTCTATTACTTAATTTCCCTATTAGGGATTGAAACGAAATTATAGAAATCCAGGGATGGAGTGAAACTCTATTCTATTACTTAATTTCCCTATTAGGGATTGAAACTTCCCAGTCCCCCAGGGGGATTTTATAGCTATTAAATATTCTATTACTTAATTTCCCTATTAGGGATTGAAACGATATATTGATAATCGTCTAAAGGCAAACTTCCTGAAATTCTATTACTTAATTTCCCTATTAGGGATTGAAACTTAGGTCTTCTATTCTCAAATGAGAATATTTTTATTCTATTACTTAATTTCCCTATTAGGGATTGAAACGCAACTAAAACATTTACACAGATTTGCTATAAAAATCATATTCTATTACTTAATTTCCCTATTAGGGATTGAAACAGTAGCTTTTTAAGCTGCAAAAAAATATTTCTTTAAGTATTCTATTACTTAATTTCCCTATTAGGGATTGAAACGCATCTGGAAAAACTTTAACAATTGTTGTAACAAATTCTATTACTTAATTTCCCTATTAGGGATTGAAACGGATTAGGTAGTATCTCTGCTGGAGTATGTGTAGTATTTTATTACTTAATTTCCCTATTAGGGATTGAAACGATTTAAACGGATGAGGCGTAATGGGTTTGCAGACTCATTGATTCTATTACTTAATTTCCCTATTAGGGATTGAAACGATTTAAACGAGCTAGGATCTGACGAAAAATATGGGTATTCTATTACTTAATTTCCCTATTAGGGATTGAAACGGGGCTGGCAAAACTGTGTGGTAAAGCGCGGTCAATTCTATTACTTAATTTCCCTATTAGGGATTGAAACGGAAGATTCTTAATCCTGCTCGCTGGCATTGGAGATTCTATTACTTAATTTCCCTATTAGGGATTGAAACATTGTAGATACAGAAACCACTGGATTAGATTTAATTCTATTACTTAATTTCCCTATTAGGGATTGAAACTTTCTCTTTAAAGCCAAAAAGCAAACAGTATCCCCATTCTATTACTTAATTTCCCTATTAGGGATTGAAACATTTTATCTTAAAAAACAAATACGATATAATTGATATTCTATTACTTAATTTCCCTATTAGGGATTGAAACCTTTATTGTCCCAATAATTGTGAGTGGCATATTTAATATTCTATTACTTAATTTCCCTATTAGGGATTGAAACGTGGGATTCCCCCCAGGACTTGATAGCAGGATCTATATTCTATTACTTAATTTCCCTATTAGGGATTGAAACCCGCCACTTCATACCTACTCTAATATTTCATTTTAAGATTCTATTACTTAATTTCCCTATTAGGGATTGAAACCCATATAAGGGAAAAGAAAATGAAGAAGAGATACGATATTCTATTACTTAATTTCCCTATTAGGGATTGAAACAGGATAAGAAAGAGGATTTAACAGTAAAAAAAGAAGATTCTATTACTTAATTTCCCTATTAGGGATTGAAACTCAGCCATACTAATCTCCCAGGACAACAACCTAGCATTCTATTACTTAATTTCCCTATTAGGGATTGAAACGGTTGCTCCGACAAAAAGGAATGGATAATACCAGGATTCTATTACTTAATTTCCCTATTAGGGATTGAAACTGGAGCTAGCAGGAATTGACAAAGACGATGATGTATGGATAATTCTATTACTTAATTTCCCTATTAGGGATTGAAACCGGCCCTGTATTTACTTATCAATTCATTAAAGTCTAATATTCTATTACTTAATTTCCCTATTAGGGATTGAAACATTGTACAGCTACTCACAAATAGAAGTGCTTACAAAATTCTATTACTTAATTTCCCTATTAGGGATTGAAACTTTGTCAATCTCTTAATAGATATAGGTTATTCGATTCTATTACTTAATTTCCCTATTAGGGATTGAAACACAAAAACCACATTGATTTGATTCAAAAAAAATATAATTCTATTACTTAATTTCCCTATTAGGGATTGAAACGAAGTTAAAAAGATAAGCAAAGCAGAAGATATTGATGATTCTATTACTTAATTTCCCTATTAGGGATTGAAACTGATTTTAGAAGAGCAGATAGCGGAATTGGAAGTGAATTCTATTACTTAATTTCCCTATTAGGGATTGAAACGAAGTGAGAGGATGGCTTTTTTGCTTTGATCTAGCATTCTATTACTTAATTTCCCTATTAGGGATTGAAACGATATCACTTCTGATATCAGTAGATATCAGTCCATCATTCTATTACTTAATTTCCCTATTAGGGATTGAAACGAACAGCGGGCAAATTAGGTGGAACAGCGGGCAAATTAGGATTCTATTACTTAATTTCCCTATTAGGGATTGAAACGTGGAAAAACATTTAGCCAGAAACAAAGAGTAGATGATTCTATTACTTAATTTCCCTATTAGGGATTGAAACGAGCTGCTTCTGAGAAAGAGCTAGGAAAAATGGCAGAAAATTCTATTACTTAATTTCCCTATTAGGGATTGAAACGGGGGCTAAAACTGATGAGGAAGTAAAACTGTGTATCATATTCTATTACTTAATTTCCCTATTAGGGATTGAAACACGGAAATAGTGTTTACTACATTACGCTAGATGAAGATTCTATTACTTAATTTCCCTATTAGGGATTGAAACACAGAAGTAACGAGCCGTTACCCTATAGGGGGGAGAATTCTATTACTTAATTTCCCTATTAGGGATTGAAACTAGAGCTGGCAGGAATTGACAAAGACGATGATGTATGGATTCTATTACTTAATTTCCCTATTAGGGATTGAAACGCCAGCTAGCTATTTTATCTGCTAGTATTGATTTATCATTCTATTACTTAATTTCCCTATTAGGGATTGAAACGGATGTAGGATCAATCAAACCCCATCCCTCTTCCTCTTCCATCCATTCTATTACTTAATTTCCCTATTAGGGATTGAAACGGATGTAGGCCGACTGGCTCATTCCATTTTCTGATTCTATTACTTAATTTCCCTATTAGGGATTGAAACCGAGAATTTCAGTTTAAATGGGTACACCAAGGCACAATCATTCTATTACTTAATTTCCCTATTAGGGATTGAAACTGACCTTATTAGCGCAAGCTATTACTACTACTTAATTATTCTATTACTTAATTTCCCTATTAGGGATTGAAACTTAGGTAATCAAACCATTTTTTTTGGTTTACAGCAACATTCTATTACTTAATTTCCCTATTAGGGATTGAAACAATGAAAGCAACCGCTCTATGCTCGGCAAATTTGTAAAAATTCTATTACTTAATTTCCCTATTAGGGATTGAAACCGATTATTGAATGGCGGGGGAGGGCTTGCAGAAGTAGGATTCTATTACTTAATTTCCCTATTAGGGATTGAAACGGGATCCCAAAAGGAGATGTGGAATTTAGCGATGAAAATTCTATTACTTAATTTCCCTATTAGGGATTGAAACTACTACGCAACATACCTTTTACTAAATCAAAAAAATAATTCTATTACTTAATTTCCCTATTAGTAGAGCTTAATCACTAAAAATGGGATAAAGTTGCTTAAGTTTAATACGGGCGTCATCTGTAGAAAACTGCCAAGAAATAGTGGGAACTTCCAGGTTTCTAGCCAAATTCCAGGCTTTTATTTC
>Ga0209594_1000163_pt1 | contig 50731 bp, 50 predicted proteins | sample AshMeaCrysSpring_FD_184126 | JGI IMG/M metagenome (GOLD analysis project Ga0209594, IMG submission 184126) | Groundwater microbial communities from Big Spring, Nevada to study Microbial Dark Matter (Phase II) - Ash Meadows Crystal Spring... | ecosystem: Environmental > Aquatic > Deep subsurface... | reverse complement strand
AGGCTTAATTTTACCTTCAGACTCCCAACGACGAAGAGTAGAGATACTAACTCCTTTCAATTTAGATGCTTTAGATATTGAAATTAAATCATCCATCTTTTTTTTAGCTAAAATATACTCATACTTAGATTATAGCGTCTAGATTGAGTAGTGTCAAGAAGATTTAATAAGTTTTTGAGTTACTGCTGAAAACCCCCTCCGAGGAGGGGGGATATATTGAGTGCTAGAAGCAAGGGATATAGATATAAATTGTTACAAAAGTTTAAGGTTGTTCAAAGAGGCGGTTATCTGGTTGGTTGCTTACTGCTCTTTGTAGGTCATTGAGTGCTCTGTTGTAGCCGATAATGGCTTGGAGGAAGTTACCTCTGGCTTCAGTAAGAGCTCTTTGGGCGTTAATTACATCAGTTTGGGTACCTACACCAGCTTGGAAACGCAAGCGAGCTAGTCGGAGTCTTTCTTCTGCTGTTGTTACTGCTTTGTCGGTTGTACCAATATTTTCTTGGTTAGCTTGCAAATCAAAATAAGCACTTTCTACCTGTAACCGAATTTGGTTACGCTGGTTAGCAAAGTTTACTTCGGCAATTTCAATATTTTTTTGGGCTGCTTGTGCACCAGCTCTTGCGTTACCCCCATCAAAAAATGTCCATTGTAAGTTTACAGTAGAACTATATTGATCTCCAAAACCTTCATCATTTCCGAGTTCTTGCTGCAAGCTATAACCTGTTTGAAAATTCAATGTAGGTCTAATTCCAGAAAGGGCAATTTGTCGATCCTGTTCACCAATTTCTCTTGCTAATAATTGTTGTTCTAACTCAGCTCGATTTCTATATGCTTGAACAATACTTTGTTCTAAGTCGTGTTCCCATGTACCTGCAGGTTGAATTTCATCTGCTGCGGTAAGTTCAATATTTTGGGCAATACTTAAGGTTTCTGCTAACTGTCGCCTTGCTGTTCGCTGTTCTGCAATAGCTCGCGTCAATGCCTGGTTTTCGTTGGCTAAGTCCACTTCAGCTTGCAAAACGTCAAATCTAGTTCCGAGTCCTGCTTGTTCAAGTAATTGGGCATCCCGTAAACTCTGGGTGGCATCTTCTACTGCTGCTTGTCTAATTGCTACCACAGCATCAGCATTTTGCAGTTGGTAGTAGTTACTGGTGACATCAAAGCGGGTTTGTTCTGAAATTCTTTCTACTTCTAATATTTGCTGTTCGAGTTGTCGCTCTGCTCGTTTGATTCTTGCTCCTCTTTCTCCTCCTGTATATATATTATAATTTAATACAACACTTCCTGTCACTGTTTTGTCTGATGGTACATTAGTTATTTCTCCATCGCCGTTCGGATCAACTTGATCTCCTCTGACATCTATTCTTCGATCGGTAGGAAAACTGGTAAATTCAAACCCTCCATTTAAGCTTAAAGTAGGAAAAAGGGCTGCTTTTGCTTGATCCAATTGTGATTGAGCGCGTTCTAATTCTAGTCTAGTTGCCTGTAAATCCCTATTATTCTTTAAGGCAACTTCGAGTGCCTGATCTAAGGTAATGGGATAAACTGTTTCTATTTCCACTTCACTGGGTTCTGTGGGAAAGAGGAGCGGGTTAGCATTGGGGTTAACGTCTACTGCAGATGAGGTTGAAGTGGCTTCAGGTTCAACTTTTGAGTCGTTTATGCGAGTAGGTGTTTCTGACTCTGATTCTATTTGTGAAGGAATCATGTCATTTTCATTGGGATTTAATTCTTCTAATGGGGTTAAATTTTCTTCTGTACTGGGGGTCATTTGGGGGGTAGGTGTTTCTGACTCTGATTCTATTTCTGAGGGAATCATGTCATTTTCATCAGGATTTAATTCTTCTAATGGGGTTAAATTTTCCTCTGTACTGGGGGTCATTTGCACTATTTCTTTTTTGACAGACTGGTTTTGACCCTGACTAAGTATTGAGGAGAAACTTCTAGTATTGCTTAAATTGTTATTCTCAGAAGTAGTGGACTCTAACAAGTTTTGTTTAGTTTCTTTTGGCAGTTTATTGAGAGTTAATTCTTGTGTACTGCCTACTTCTGCGGTACTGAGGATCATCGTTACAATAGCACCAGTGGCTAGAAAATGCTTTAAAACCATACTTTTTGTTCCCTTGTTACTCTTGCCGAAGCTAATTTTTATTATAGATTACACCATTTTTCCTCATTGAAACAGGGTATTTTTCTGATTTTTTTCTTAAAAAGAAGTGTTACAGATACCTAGCGATTGAAATCGCGGCTCCATATACAAATCCGCCAAGAAATGAATCAAGGAAAAATGAAAATTGGGGCTTTTTACAACTGAATAAGATAATTATCAACTGGACTTAATCAAAAGCCCCAATTTTCATTTTTCCTTGACTTCTTTTAGCGCGGACTAGGTTACGCCTGCATTATATAAATCGGGCTTGCCAAATATTTTGTTAAGTAATACTTTATACTTTATACTGTTCACTGTTCACTGTTCACTGTTCACTGTTCACTGTTCACTGTTCACTGTTCACTGTTATACTATTTCGCCTACTCCAGACCTACGCTCATCTCCTACTGCTTCATTTAAGGTTACTGCATTTACTCCCCCAAAAAACATATTTTTTGCTTCCCACAAGACTATTTTTGTGGCTTCTGGGAGAATTAGTTGCTCTACTTTTGTTGAGGTTGGTTCTATACTAAAGATATTGTTTTCCCAATGCACTCTGGGGCTTTGTACTGCTTTTTCTAATGTCAAATCAAAATCTATTATATTAGAAATTACCTGCAAAATTGCTGTTCTAATGCGGTTTGATCCTCCTGAACCTAAAACTATTTTGGGTTTTCCTTTTTCTAATACCATTGTTGGTGACATCATTGAGGAAATTCTTTGATAACATTGCCATTGATGAAAGCCAAATGGATTTAAATCTTCTTCTCCTAACATATTATTTAACATGATTCCTGTTCCTGGAATTATATAGGAAGAACCTTCTCCATTGGAAGTTGTAACACTGGCTGCATTTCCTGCCTCATCTACAACGCTTATATGAGTGGTGCTTCCCCATTTATTTACTGTGTTTTCTAATTGTTTTTGATATTCTTTTACTAAATCTTTGTCTAAAAAATTATCTGTTATTTTCTCTTCATATATATTAGCATCATATTCATTTTTTCTGGCAGTATTGGTTAAGCGCATTACTTCTGCTAATATTTGTAAATGTTCTTTACTTCCAAACTCTATTTGTCCAAATTCTATTTTTTGTATTAATTTTAAAGCAAAGGCGATTAATATTCCTCCCGAACTTGGGGGCGGGTTGGTTAATATTTCATAACCCCGATAATTTATCTGCAATGGTTGTCTAACATTAACTTGATATTTTGTCAAGTCTTTAATGGTTAAATATCCTCCTTTTTCTTGACAATCTTTTACTATTTTTTGGGCAATATCTCCTTGATAAAATTCTGTTACTCCTTGCTCAACTAAATAAGTTAAAGTTGCGGCAAAATCTGGCATATAACAAGTTTTTCCTGCTGTGAGTAACTCGACCTTGGGTGCATATACTTGTCTGCAGGCGGGATTTGCTTGTAAAATTGGGGCAAGTAATTGAATACAAAAACTCTGATAATTGTTAATTTTAAAGCCATTTTTAGCATATTCTATGGCTGGTTCTGCTACTATTTTAAAAGGGAGTTTTCCTAATTGTTGATGTACCTGAAAAATACCTGCAATATTTCCAGGTACAGCAACTGAACCTAAGCCAATATGAAAAGTTTGTTTTTCTCCACCAAAGTTAATTTCAATTGGGTAAAAGTCTAATTCATTCAGGGGTCTTTTTTGTCTGGGAGTGTCAGGAAAAAAGTCAAATAGGAGGTTATTTTTCTCTTGGGTATGGGCGAGAAAAAACCCACCTCCTCCTGCAGAAGTTAAGGTTGATTCTACCACAAAAGCAGCTAAAACAGCGGCGATCGCCGCATCAAAAGCATTTCCCCCCAGGTTAAACATTTCTTTACCTGCTGCTACTGTAAGCTGATGACCTGCGGCGATCGCCCCACGAGTTTTTTGGCTCATTACTTAATTAAACTCCATCTAAATAATTAGATCAAAATTTTAACCTACACAGTTAAAATATTGATAGCAGTTTTGAGGTAGGCGATTATGAGTATTTCACTCCAGAAAGGACAAAAAATATCGTTAGAAAAAGTAGCTCCAGGTTTAGTGGCTGGTTTTATCGGTTTGGGATGGGATACAAAAGCTACAGATACTGGTACAGATTTTGACCTGGATGCGTCTCTCTTTCTTTTGGGTGCTGATGAAAAACTGGTGTCTGAAAAGCATTTTATTTTTTACAATAACCTCAGTAGTCCCGATCCTGATGAATCAGTAAAACTTATGGGTGACAACCGTACTGGTGACGGAACTGGGGATGATGAGGTAATTATTGTAGATTTGCGCAAAGTACCCCCAGATGTGCAAAAAATTGTAATTACTGTGACTATTTATGAAGCAGAGCAACGGCGCCAAAATTTTGGTCAGGTGCGCAATGCTTATGTGCGTTTAGTGGATGTCCAAACTAAAGAAGAAGTGCTCCGTTATGATTTGGATGAGGATTATTCTATCGAAACAGCGATGATTATGGCTGAGTTGTACCGTAAGGATGGTGACTGGCGGGTTAATGCTGTTGGTGATGGTTATGAGGGTGGTTTAGATGCTCTGATAGGTCGTTATCAGTAGTCATTGGTCATTGGTCATTGGTCATTGGTCATTAGTCATTAGTCATTAGTCATTAGTCATTAGTGTTTTTTATGTATTAATAAGCAAATATTAATTTTTCTTAAAAAGATCATAACATTTAGCTAATGACTAATGACTAATGACTAATGACTAATGACTAATTTTTTTAAAGGTTTGATATATGTCGGGAAGACGTTTATAAATGGCAGAAACTTTGAGGAAAAGTTTATTATTAATTGCTGGACTTCCAGAAACAATTTCTCCTGGGGGAATGTCACTGTGTATCCCCGTTTGTGCAGTGGCGATCGCTCCATCCCCAATTTTTACTTGGTTTGCTATGCCTACTTGTCCCCCTAATAATACCCTATTGCCTACTTTTACGCCTCCTGCTAACCCTACCTGAGCTGCCATTGCGCAGTTTTCCCCTATCTGGCTATTATGTCCGATATGAACTAAATTATCTAATTTGGTGTTTTTCTTGATTCTGGTTTCTCCCACTGCTGGGCGATCGACTGTGCTATTACATCCTATTTCTACGCCATCTTCAAGTACAGTATAGCCAGACTGCTGCATTTTCTTCCAACCAGAGGAGGTGGGTACAAAACCAAATCCTTCTGCACCGATAACCGCTCCACTATGTATTACGCAGTTTGCACCTATTTGTGTCCGTTCGTGAATGCTACAGTTAGCGTGGAGAATAGTGCGATCGCCTATTTTCACTCCAGGATAAACCACCACATTGGGATAAATACAAACCCCATTACCAATTTTTACTCCTTCTCCAATTACCACATGAGGGCCCAAATAAACATCATCCCCCACTGTTGCTGTTGGGTCAATTATTGCGGTGGGATGAATACTTGGGTTAGGGTGAAAAGGCTGATAAAATAAGTCAATAACTTCGGCAAACATTAAGCGCGGGTCTTTTGTAGCAATCCAAGCTATTTGATGAGCATTTGCTTGTTGTTGGAGGGTTTCATCTAGGGGTAAAATTAAAGCGCTGGCTGAGGTTTTCTTAACCATTGCTGCAAATTTTCCACCTTCGATATAACTAATATTACCAGGTGCTGCTGTATCCACCGCAGCTACTCCAGTGATATTAGGGTTACAGGAGGAAATTAGACTATGATTTTCTGCTTTGTTGCCTAACTTTTCGAGAAGTTCACTAAATTTTATTTCCATAATTGTTAGTTTTTTAAAATTAAGATAAATGTGGGTTTTTATTCAAAATATATTTTTTTTTGGGGCAGAGAATTAACTATGTCTAAACCGCGGACAAGGGGATGGACAAGGGGCTTAAGCCCCTTGTCTATGATATTTTTTCCCAAAACCGTCAACAATTGTTAAAAGATGTATCTGGGGAAGTATTAGAAATTGGTTTAGGTACTGGTTTAAAGTTAGATCATTATGCCTCAGATATAAAAAAGCTTATCATAATTGATGTCAATCCTGCCATGAATAAATTTGGTCAACAAAGGTTACAAGAAAGTCAAATTAGAGCAGAGAGTCGAGTAGTGAGTGGGGAGAATTTGCCAATGGCTGATAATATTTTTGACAGGGTTATTAGTATTTGTACTTTGTGCATTTTTTAAAAAGTATATTTAGCTATTGAGGAAATATATCGAGTTTTAAAACCTGGAGGTAAGTTCTATTTTATTGAACATGGACTAAGTAAAGATACGCAAGTCTGAAAGTGCCATAATTTCTAGAATTATTTTAAAAATATCATATGCGATGGAAAAAATTTAAATAGGAATATACAGCAGTTGGTAGAGCAAAAGTTTAAGGCGATAAAGTTGGAGCAATTTTATCTTAAACAATTGCCTAAATACGTTGGTTATACTTATAAAGGAGTGGCAATTAAAGGTTAAAATGAGAAAAAAGCGAGGGATTGAAATCGGCGCTACCTTTACAAAGGCTGCCCCCATGAACTAAATTTAAAATAAAAATCTCAAACACAAACAATTTTAGGAGGTATAAAAATGACAATTTCACTGCAAAAAGGTCAGAGAGTATCGTTAGAAAAAGTAGCACCAGGTTTAGTAGCTGGATTTATTGGGTTAGGATGGGATGTAAAAGATACGGATACTGGAGCAGATTTTGACTTAGATGCTTCTGTATTTCTATTAGGAGCAAATGAAAAATTAATCAGTGAGAAACACTTTATTTTTTACAATAATTTAACTAGCCCAGATGCTGATGAATCAGTTAAATTGATGGGAGATAATCAGACTGGTGCAGGGGAAGGAGACGATGAGGTAGTTATTGTTGATTTGCGCAAAGTTCCCCAGGAAGTACAAAAAATTGCCATCACTGTTACTATTTACGAAGCAGAAAAAAGACATCAGAATTTTGGTCAAGTAAGAAACGCTTATGTCAGGTTAGTAGATGTGCAAAGTAAAAAAGAAGTTTTGCGTTATGATTTGCAGGAAGATTATTCCACAGAAACAGCTTTAATTATGGCTGAATTGTATCGCAAAGATGGCGGCTGGCGCATTAATGCTGTGGGTGGTGGATATGAAGGCGGTTTAGCAGCTTTGTTAAATCGTTATCAATAACATCAGATTTAATCCCCTGATTTTGTGCGTTAGGTTTGTCAATTTTATACTGATATTTCTGGTGCGTTACGGCTGCGCCTAACGCACCCTACGGTTAATTCATGTACATTGTAAAGAGTGAGTAATTAGATGGAAAATTTCGGTGAAAAGGTAAGTTTTATCTGGAGTGTTGCTGATTTAATTCGGGATACTTTTAAGCGGGGAAAATATCAGGATGTGATTTTACCTTTTACTGTGTTGCGTCGCCTTGATTGCGTATTGCAAGAAACTAAAGAATCAGTGCTTGAAACTCACGAGAAATATAAAGATAAAATTGAAAATTTACAACCTCAGTTATCTAAAAAGTCTGGTTTTGCTTTTTATAACACTTCTCCTTATGACTTTGAGAAGTTGCTTAATGATTCAAATAATCTAGCTAGTAACCTTTAAAATTATATTAATGGTTTTAGTAAAAATATGGGAGAGGTGTTAGAAAAGTTTGATTTTCCCAACACTATCGACAAGTTAGAGCAGTCAAACCTATTATTTTTAGTGATGGAGAAATTCAAAAATATTGACCTTCATCCTGATCAGGTTTCTAACCTGGAAATGGGCTATATTTTTGAGGAGTTAATTAGGAAATTTAATGAAGCGCTGGATGAAAACCCAGGGGAGCATTTTACCCCTAGAGAAGTGATTCAGTTAATGGTAAATTTGCTGTTGAGTCAGGATAAAAAGCAATTAAGTACAGTAGGTATTATCAAAACTATTTATGACCCCTGTTGTGGTTCTGGGGGAATGTTAACTATTGCAAAGGAGCAGATTTTAAAGTTAAATCCTCAAGCAATAGTTTATTTATTTGGTCAAGAAGTTAACCCAGAAACTTTTGCTATTTGTAAGTCGGACTTTTATCTAAAAAGTGAAGATGGAAAAGATGCAGAAAATATTATGTTTGGCAGTACATTAGCTAATGATTTACACGGGGATGTAACCTTTGATTATTTATTAGCTAATCCTCCCTATGGGAAAGATTGGAAACGTGACCAAAAAGCGGTTGAAAAGGAAGCAGAAAAACCAGATAGCCGTTTTTGTGCTGGTACTCCTCGTATTAGTGATGGTCAACTTCTTTTTCTCCAACATATGTTATCAAAAATGAAGCCGTTAAGTGAGGGAGGTAGTCGGGTAGCTATTGTAATGAATGGTTCGCCCTTATTTTCTGGGGATGCTGGGAGTGGGGAAAGTCAAATTAGACGTTGGATTTTAGAGCATGACTGGCTAGAAGCTATTGTAGCCCTACCTGAACAGCTTTTTTACAATACAGGAATTGGTACCTATATTTGGATTTTAACTAATCACAAGGTGGAGGAGAGGAAAGGAAAAGTACAGTTAATTAATGGGGCTGATTTATATCAACCTATGCGCAAAAGTTTGGGGGATAAACGGCGGGAAATAAGTCAAGCTCACATTGAGCAAATAACAGAGTTATTCCTGAGTTTTCGGGAGTCGGATATTAGTAAAATTTTTGCAACGAGAGATTTTGGTTATCGTAAAATTACCATTGAGCGACCTTTGAGGTTGAATTTTTGTGCATCCGCTGAGAGAATTGAGAAACTAAAAGAGCAAACTGCTTTTGTTAATTTAGCTGTGAGTAAAAAGAAGGATTTAGAGGTTAAGGAAGCTGAAGAAACGGCGGGTAAAGAATTACAACAACAAATTATTAGGGTTTTAAGTGGTTTGTCTGACACTTTATATAAGAATAGAGAAGAGTTTAATAAGTTACTGAAAAAAAGTTTTAAGTCTGTTAGTGTAACTAAAGGGACAACAAGGGGCTTAAGCCCCTTGTCTGCAACACTGCATAAAGCTATTTTAACTGCTCTTTCTGAGCGGGATGAAACTGCTGATATTTGTGTGGATAGTAAGGGTAATTATGAAGCTGATGCTAATTTAAGGGATACTGAAAATGTGCCATTAAAAGAGGATGTTGATGAGTATTTTGCGAGGGAAGTTAAACCCCATGTTACTGATGCTTGGGTTAGTGATAGTTTTCGGGATGATCAAGATGGGAAAATAGGTAAGGTTGGTTATGAAATTAATTTTAACCGTTATTTTTATAAGTATGTACCGCCACGAGATTTAACAGATATTGAGGCTGATATTAAGCACATTGAAGGGGAAATTTTAGCTATGCTTCAGGAGGTAACAAATGAGTGAGTTAACTGATGTTTTTGGTAATGATGCTTTTAAGCAATGGTCAAAATATCCTACTTATAAATCTTCTGGTGTTGAGTGGTTGGGGGATATTCCTGAGCATTGGGAGGTGAAGAGGTTAAAGTATTGTTGCCTAATCACTATGGGGCAATCTCCAAACTCAGATGATTGTAATCTTGAGGGTGTTGGTATTCCATTTTTACAGGGAAATGCTGAATTTCAAGAAAAATATCCAATCCCAAAACAATTTTGTAAAACACCCAAGAAAATAGCTAAAGAAGGAGATTTTTTAATATCTGTAAGAGCACCCGTAGGAGCATTGAATATAGCAAATCAAGACTACAGTATTGGGCGCGGTTTATCTTCTATTAGAGTAAATGCACAATTAATAGTAAATATTTTTTTCTGGTACTCAATACAAGAATTTAAAAAAGAACTTGAAGCCTGTTGTACTGGAAGCACTTATGAAGCAGTATCTATATCTGATATTGCAAATATTCATTTAACTCTCCTCCCCCTTTCAGAACAAAAAGCGATCGCTCATTTCCTAGACGAAAAAACCAACAAAATAGACAAATTAATAGGGAAGAAAAAGCGATTTATAGAGTTACTAAAAGAGAAGCGGGTAGCGCTCATTAGTCATGCAGTTACAAAAGGGCTTAACCCTGATGTTGCGATGAAAAATTCTGGGGTTGAGTGGTTGGGGGATATTCCTGAGAGTTGGGAGGTGAAAAAGTTAAAATGGTTGGTATCAAAAATAGGAAGTGGTAAAACCCCTAAAGGTGGAGCAGAAGTTTACTGTGATTACGGAATTATGTTTCTTCGTAGCCAGAATATTCATTTTGACAAATTGAGACTAGAAGATGTTGTTTATATTGATAACTATATAGATCAAGAAATGGCATCAACTAGAGTTTTTCCTGATGATGTTTTGCTTAATATAACAGGTGCTTCTCTAGGTAGATGTAATGTTATACCTAAAAATTTTCCATCAGCTAATGTTAATCAGCATGTTTGTATAATTAGACCTATTACTAAATTAATAGTTCCGAAGTTTTTAAATTTATTTATGTCTTCTAATTCAATGCAAAAACAAATTTTTACTTTAGAAGATGGAGTTTCTCGTGAAGGATTAACTTTCGCTTGTATTAGTAATCTTAAATTAGCTTTGCCTACAGATATTCAAGAACAAAAAGAGATCGCGCTTTTCTTAGACAAAGAAACAGAAAAAATAGACCAATTAATCAGTAAAACCCAAACAAGCATAGAGAGGTTAAAAGAGTATCGCACCGCGTTAATATCAGCAGCGGTGACAGGAAAAATAGATGTGAGAAGGGAATAAAATGCACATCATCAGTCGAAAAAAAATCAACGAATTTACCAAAAAATACCCCGAAACCAGATCAGCATTAAAAGAGTGGTATCAGAGAATGAAAACAGAAAAATTTAACTCTATTACCGAATTAAAAACCATTTTTCCCAGTGCTGATAAAGTAGGAAAACTAACAGTATTTAATAGACCAATGAGCGCTCATTTGTGTTACCCCCCCCACCCCCCCTTGGTAAGGGCAGGGCCGTTTCATTTAAAATTTTCAAAATTGTTAAAACCCTTGTATGATATGGCTTTTAGGGTTTAATTTCTATCAATTAATCAAAACTTTTAAATCATTAACTTGTAACAACGGGTTGAAACCCGTTGCTACATAGACGAAACCCGCCTGCGCGGGTTAGGTTGGTAGGTGTGTGTCAAAAAAAGTTTATTTAGTTACACAGAGATTTGTAAATGTCGAAAATGTAATTACAAATGTAAAATGAAACAGCCCTGCCTTGGTAAGGGGGGGAAAATGCTTATTTTTTCGGTCATCTCCCCCCCGAACCTGCGGGGGGGTTGGGGGGGGTTTTTACGGTTTCGCAAGAGGTCTAATATAGGAGGCAATAAAATTAGATTAATAGCAGCCATTCATTACAATAGACAAAAAATTTATATTCGAGCAGTTTTAACCCATTCTGAATACAACAAAAATCAATGGAAGGAGTAAAAATGGTAACTATAGACATAGACAAAACACAGCAAGCATGGAAAAACTTAAAGCAAATCCTGTTTATTCCTCAAAGCGAATCAGACTATCAAAAATTAGTAACAATGTTAGATAATCTAATAGATGAAGTAGGAGAAGATGAAAATCATCCCCTAGCTTCTCTCATGGAAATAATAGGAATATTAATAGAGAAATATGAACAAGAAAATGTACCTGAATTATAAAGTGTAAAATTGAGTAAGTTTTAGAGGAGTATAGAGCTATTAAAGGAATATAAAACAGCATTAATATCAGCAGGAGTAACAGGTAAAATAGATGTGAGGTAATTTATTTATTACATTTTCGGTTTGATTCATAAATCGCCATAGAATAAATTCTATGGCTAATAGCTCAAGTCCTCGCGCATAGGACTCATAAAATAGCGTTGTTAGTCCGTTTTAACGGACTTTAGCTATTAGCCATAGGTTGAAACCGCGGGGTGTTGATTCTTGGCAAAATATAAAAAAGTAAATAGCCTATCGGCAAGGCTTGCGCCTACATGCACTTTTTCAGATTGGTAACATAGACCGCTTTGGGTTGAAACCCAAAGCTCATAGCGAAAGTCCGTTAAAACGGACTCAAATTATTCTGTGGTTAATGAAGATTTTTAGTCCACTTAAGTGGACTTTCGCTATGAGCCTGGGGTTTTAACCCCAGGCGGTCTAGGGAACTCACAGAATTTTTGAAAACTTTTTGAAAGAAAATTTGTATGAATTTATTTAGCGTAATCAACCCCAAAATCAACACCCCAGTTTCAACCTATGGCGGTTGATGGAAGAATATAAAACAGCATTAATATCAACAGCGGTTACAGGTAAAATAGATGTGAGGTAATTTATTTATTACATTTTCGGTTTGATTCATAAATCGCCATAGAATAAATTCTATGGCTACAAGGAAATGTCCTCTTAATCAACAAATTAGGATTGCAAAATGTAAAATGATTCAATTTAAGCATGAGAATAATAGCAAAAAGTACAATTAAACAATATTGGCAAAAACATCCCGATGTAGAATCAGCTCTAAAAGCATGGTTTTATGATGCAAGTCGTGCTAATTGGAAAAACCCTAATGACATAAAAGACATTTACCGAAATGCCAGTATATTAGCGAATAATCGAGTAGTTTTTAACATTAAAGGCAATAATTATAGATTAATTGTTCATCTTCGTTATGATTTAGGTATCGTGTTTATTCGTTTCATCGGAACTCATGCAGAATACGACAAAATAGACCATAATACTATTTGAGGAGAAAATCATGAAAATACGTCCATTAAAAACCGAAAAAGACTATCAAAGTGCACTAGCAGAAATAGAAAAAATATTTGATGCTTCCCCTAATACTTCCGAAGGAGATGACCTTGAAATATTAACCACTTTAGTAGAAGTGTACGAAGCACAAAACCACCCCATTGAAGCCCCAGATCCCATTAGTGCTATTATGTATCATTTAGAATCAAGGGGATTATCTACACAAGATTTATATCAATTGTTAGGTAGTCAAGAAACAGTAAATAACATTTTAGAACGCAAACAAGCTTTAAATTTAGATATAATCAGAAAATTACATCAACATTTAGGACTTTCCGCCGATATTCTCATTCAACCATATCCTCTAGTAAAAACATTTTAAATACCAATCAGGTAAAATAGACCTCTTGCGAAACCGTAAAAAAACCCCCCCAACCCCCCCTTACTAAGGGGGGGAAAATGCTTATTTTTTCGGTCATCTCCCCCCCTTACTAAGGGGGGGTTGGGGGGGTTAACACTACTTTCGCAAGAGGTAAAATTAATCTATGAGTTGCATATTTTTTGATAACTTACTCTTCCTGGGGGTATTCCTCCCATAAATTAGTGATTTGGCGCAAACTCTGGTGATTACCATTTCCCAGAATAATATGATCCAACAGAGGAATAGCCAAATATTGCGCCCCTTGTAATAACTTCGCCGTTAGATTAATATCTTCTTCAGAAGGCTCTACACTCCCAGTTGGATGATTATGAGCGATGATCATTCTAGTTGCACCCTGACGGATAACTTCGCGAAATATCTCTCTAGGATGAGCTAAAGTCTCAGTAGCTGTACCAATAGTAATCACCTGCGCACTAATTAAACAATGCTTTACATCCAGCATCAATACTGCAAACCGCTCTTGTTTTTGCCACATTAACTCATGACTTAAAGCTGCTGCTGCTGCTGCTGGACTATCAATTACAGCTTTAGCTGTAGGACGAAATTGAAATGTGCGTTTTCCTAATTCTACTGCTGCTACAATAGTAGTTGCTTTAGCTGGCCCTATCCCTTCAATATTCATTAATTCATTGGGATTTATATCCCGTAAAACATCCAAAGGATCCCGCTGATGTTGACCCAGTTGTTGTAAAATATACTGTCCTAATCCTACAGCAGAAAGTTTACCTTTTCCTTGTCCTGTACCCAGTAAAATGGCTATTAATTCTGCAGTTGCTAAACTTTTTGGCCCATAAGTTAATAATCGCTCGCGAGGGCGCTCGCTAGGTGGTATATCAGCTATTCTGAGACTATAGGTCATAATCCACTTGCAAATAAAAAGGCTGTAGATTATATTATCCCTACATAGTCCCCAAAATTACAATATCGGAAAAAATTTTTTTTCTCTGACCTGCTTAATGATATTTTACACAAATTATTTTACACAAATATGGGCGATACTGGATTTGAACCAGTGGCATCCTGCTTGTAAGGCAGGCGCTCTACCGCTGAGCTAATCGCCCGTTTCGTTACTCAAACTATCATAGCATGATGAAAAAAAAAATGGCAACTATTTTGGGAATTTTTTTGGGAATTTATTACCAGCTTTAGAGACAAGGGGCTTCAGCCCCTTGTCTGTCAATAGCTTCAGCCCCTTGTCTGTCAATAGTTATAGTAAACTTTATGGCAACTATATTTGACTTGACAAATTTAGAGACTTGGGGCTTCAGCCTGGGGTGTTGATTATTTATCAAGTTACAAATTTTCAAATCAGACAATTTTTCTTTGTCGGGTGGGCATTGCCCACCCTACTTCAAATAAAAAGTGTATGAAATTACGTTGTTAAATTTGAGCCAAAATCAACACCCCAGCTTCAGCCCCTTGTCTAAAGCTATAGTAAACTTTGAAACTAAGTCACTCCATCTAATCAATAAAATGCCTTCTGGTAAAACCCACGATCGCATTACTCTCTGGAGTTTACCAGGGGTTGTGGTGCTTTCCCTCATCTTAACTAGTAACGCCCAACTTACCCTAACCATAGCGGGTGGTTTCCTTTTCAGTGGGTTAATGTTTGGTCCTGACTTAGATATTTACTCTATCCAGTTTAAACGCTGGGGTAAATTAAGCTTTATTTGGTTACCCTATCAAAAAATGCTCCGTCATCGCTCAATACTCTCTCATGGGCCCATTATTGGAACTACTCTGAGAGTAATCTATTTCCTGAGTTTCCTCACCCTTGTGGGGATAGTTATAGTAGGAGTTACCCAGTTAGTCTGGGGTTTTGATTGGAATTGGCAAGAATTTATGTTTAAACTAATTAAAGGATATGGAGGAGAAGCGATCGCCCTTTTCCTGGGATTAGAATTTGGTGCCATGAGTCATTCTCTTAGTGACTGGGTTGTTTCCACCTATAAACGACAAAAGAAGCTTTCAACCCCCAGCAAACAGAGTACAACCAGCAAAAAACCCCAAAGACGCAAATAAACTTTTTACCTTTAATGTCGCTTGAATGCCCCCGTTAAAATTCACAAGAAGAAAGAACCCACAGAATTTAACGGGGGATGAAAAGCGACCAGCATACCAGATCGCGCCTTTGGGAGTCCACACAAAATTATTTTTTTGTGCTAGACTAAATTTTATGATCGCTAATCTGCCATAAAATAATGTTAGTCATAGAAGTCAAACTGTACGGCAGACAACCTCAATATCGAAAATTGGACGAGATGATTCGCACTGCTAGTTTTGTGCGAAACTCTTGTCTTCGCTATTGGATAGATAATGCTCATGTTGGACAGTACGATTTGTCAAGACTCTGCAAGGAATTAGCTAAGGAGTTTGAATGGGCTAAAAAACTCAATTCAATGGCTCGTCAAGCTAGTGCAGAAAGAGCTTGGGCTAGTATTAAACGCTTCTATGATAACTGCAAGAATCCAACTATCAAAAAAAAAGGCTATCCAAAATTCAAGAAAGGTCGATCTGTGGAGTATAAAACTTCAGGGTGGAAGCTTTCAAAAGATAGGACTGCTATTAATTTTCGTGACGGATTTAAAGCAGGTTGGTTTAAAATGCGAGGTGGTTTTGACCTTAATTTCTACCAACTTAATCAAATTAAACGAGTTAGAGTTATTCGCCGTGCTGATGGATACTACGGAAAATTCTGCATTGATCAAGAAAGACATGAAGATATTAAGCCTTCAGGAAAAGCAATTGGCTTAGATGTTGGTTTAACCCACTTCTATACAGATTCCAATGGTCAGAAAGTAGATAATCCAAAATACTTAAGAAAGTCTGAGAAGCAATTAAAAAGACTTCAAAGACAAGTTAGTAAAAAGAAAAAAGGTAGTAACTCTCGTAAAAAAGCAATTAAAAAGTTAGGTAGAAAGCATTTAAAAGTATCAAGGCAACGTAAAGACTGGCTAACAAAATTAGCTCGGTGCGTAGTCCAAACTAATGATTTGGTCGCCTATGAACTATTAACTGTTAAAAACATGGTCAAGAATCACTGTTTAGCTAAAAGTATACATGATGCTTCTTGGAGAACTTTCTTTGACTGGCTAGCATACTACGGTAAAGTTATGGGCAAAATTGTCTATGGTGTTGCTCCACAATACACCAGTCAAGAATGTCCTAATTGTAAGGTAATAGTCAAGAAAACTCTATCTCAAAGAACGCATATCTGTGAATGTGGGTGTGTGATGGATAGAGATGAAGCAGGATCAATCAATATCTTAGCTAAAGCATTGAGAGAATTAAGTAGGGGTGGGCAATCCCTTTCCTTCCAGTCTTGAACTGGTAAACGCTAATGGACACATCAACCTCTGTCAGTTAAGTGAGAGCTTGGCTGATAAGTTGAGTGGGTGAAGTTAGAATCCCCCGTTAAACCCGTCAGGGTTAACGGTGGGAGAATGTCAAGGTTTAATTAGATTAAGAATAATTAACTTGTAAATTTTACTTTCATGTCCCAGGAAACAGCAATAAATCTAGGTATTCAAGACGCTTTAGAAAACCTGATCAAAGTAGTAGCCAAACTGCGATCGCCTGATGGTGGATGCCCTTGGGATTTAGCACAAACTCCCCAAACTCTGATACCTTATATTATCGAGGAAGCCTATGAGGTAGTAGATGCCATTAAAACCGAAGATCAACAAGCGATCGCCGAAGAGTTAGGTGACTTACTTTTACAAGTTGTGCTTCAATCCCAAATTGCCAGTGAAGCGGGTTACTTTAGTCTCAAAGAAGTTGCAGAAGGCATTACTCAAAAACTCATTCGCCGTCATCCTCATGTATTTGGTGAGCTGGAGGTAGAAAATGCTGAAGAAGTTCATCAAAACTGGGAAAAAATCAAAGCAGCAGAAAAAGGAGAAAACCCAGAAGTAGCCCAGTTACTCAGTAATAAACTTAAACGCTATACTCGCACACTCCCTCCACTCATGGCAGGTGCCAAAATTTCTCAAAAAGCTGCAAGTGCTGGGTTTGAATGGGAAAATGTAGCAGGTGTCTGGGATAAATTTAACGAAGAGTTGGGGGAGTTTAAAGCAGCTTTAGCAACAGAAGATAAAGCTCACCAACTTTCAGAATTAGGGGATTTATTATTTACCATAATTAATATTGCCCGTTGGTATGAACTTGACTGCTCTGATGCTTTAGATGGCACTAATAAGCGTTTTATTCAGCGGTTATCAACTATGGAAGCAGTAGCAGAAAAACCACTCAGTGAATATAACTTAGATGAATTAGAGCAACTCTGGCAACAAGCAAAAGTGAAATTAGCACAATTATAATTAGTTAGCATGAAATTCGATACAATTCAAACAGAAATAAAAAAAAAAACAGAGCCAAATTCTAATTTTAAAAAACAACTTTGGGAAAATTTCCAAATAATAATCATTGCTTTGGTTTTAGCCTTTGCACTTAGAACTTTTGTAGCCGAACCGCGTTATATACCCTCAGATTCTATGTTACCAACTTTAGAACAAGGCGATCGCTTGGTGGTAGAAAAGGTTTCTTATTATTTCCACCCACCAGTAAAAGGTGATATTGTGGTTTTTTCTCCACCCCCTCAACTGCAAATGCAAGGATATGAAAAAGAGCAAGCTTTTATTAAAAGAGTGGTTGCAACATCAGGAGATCTTGTAGCTGTTAATAGTGGCATTCTTTATGTAAATAATCAAAGGCTTCAAGAAGATTATATTCTCGAACCCCCAAACTATCTTTTGCAACCAGTAAAAGTTCCTCCTGGTTATCTCATGGTGATGGGAGATAACCGCAACAACAGTAATGACTCCCATATCTGGGGTTTTTTACCTGAAAAAAATGTAATTGGTCATGCTATTTTCCGTTTTTGGCCTAGATCTCGCTTTGGTTTGCTCTAATTTTGTGGTGCGTTACTTAACAAAATTAACGCACTAATTTTTTAAAATTTAACTAGCTTCATCATCATTGTCTGACTCTATTTTTTTCGCTTCTTCTTTAAAACCCCTTAATGTTTTACCCAAAGCGCTCCCCAGTTCGGGAATTTTTTGCGGTCCGAGGATTAAAAGCAAGGCGATCGCGATTAAAATTAATTCTGGCCATCCTAAACCAAACATCTCAGATCTCCGTAATCGTTAAGTTATTAATAGTGCCATATAGAGAGAGGTTAATCTCAATATATCTTTAAGATACCTAAAATAGTCTGAGTCGAGGAGCACTACCCGTTTAAACGGGTGGCAGTGGAGCGAAAAAAGACTAAAGTATTTTTGCTATTTTTTTTTCAACAGGAGGATTTAGGAAGTCTTTTTTTTACATATTATTTGAGTATTTTTATTCTTCTAGCTGATAACTTAAACAAAAAAAAATCTTGTGTCGTCTTGACTTTACCAGTTTTACTTGTTATAATGCTATTTAGAAGCGGACAGTATCCGATGAAAAACTCAAGCGGAAGTATCAATTTGGTGAAAAAGAGTAAGACGCGATTTGTAAAAGATAGCTCTAGAATTTTTAATTAATAGAGATGCAGTCGCTTATGTTCAAAGAAAAGTAACTACACAACTAGATATAAATCTAGTCAAGGTAGGTAGGGAAGTTTTGACTCTTCCCAAACGGTATTTTGTGACAGATTTGTCTAAAAAATATCGAAAAAGAGTGGAGCAATTTACGGCAAAGCGCCTAAATTGCGACATCTTTTGAGAATCCCTGCGCTTTTAAGCCAGGGAGAAGTCAAAGACTATTGCGGTAATTACTTTATGATTAAAATCTTAGAACAAACTACTTACCCTTCTTTAAAAGAGCAACAACACCCTTTAATTCGTCAACTGGCTGAGTCTATTATCACCCATTGGGAGCGTTATTTAGATTTATCTCCTTATGAGTTACCTGAAGGGTTGGGTTATGTAGAAGGAAGACTGGAGGGGGAAAAACTCACCATTGAAAACCGCTGTTATCAATCGCCCCAGTTTCGTAAAATGCACCTAGAATTAGCAAAAGTAGGGGAAACTCTGGATATTTTACACTGCGTCATGTTCCCTAAATCAGAATATCCTCTCCCTATGTTTGGTTGTGATATTGTAGCAGGGCGTAGTGGAATAAGTGCGGCGATCGTTGATCTTTCGCCGACTAACCCACAACGTAGTCTCTCCCAACCTTATGAAAAAGCACTCTCAGCCTTACCTAAAATCCAATTTTCTCAGCCTCGTGAGTTACCTCAATGGGCGGATATTTTCTCTGAATTTTGTTTATTTATTCGCCCAAATACCCCCGAAGAAGAAACAGTATTTTTGCATCGTGTTGAGGCATTTTTAACAATTCATTGTCAAATTGCACTTGATAGTAAAATAATATCTTCCACCGAACAAAAATTATATTTAGCAGGACAACATTATTATTGTACCAAACAACAAAAAAATGATAAAACCCGTCGAGTTTTAGAAAAAGCTTTTGGGGTTGAATGGGCTGAACATTACATGACTTCTATCTTGTTTGATTTACCTGTTGATAATTGATAATTATTCACTCAAATTAGGATGGGTTAGATGGGATTTTTAGGGAATAATAACCCATCCTTTTATTATTATTGGTTGGCGAAATGAGCTAACAATTCTTCTCGAGAAAGATTGAGTAGTAAAGGAGTAAATTCAGCGGGAGATAAGGCTGATAATGGTGCTATAATAGCCGTCAGAGACTCATCTAATGAACCAAACCTGGTTATTAGTAAACTCTCTATCATTATACGGCGTTCTTGTTGCAATCCTTGCTGTACAGCAAGTTCTAGATTTCGTTCATAAAGTGGTTTTAAACGCATAATTAACTCCCTGTTTTCTTCATCTAAATTTAACTTGTTTTCTTGTAAGTTTTGCTCTAGATTATAAAGCAATTTTAGGCTCATGGAACGGAAGGGATTATTATCTGGAAGTAGTCTTAATTCATCTATTGCTTGAGACTGGACTTTTCCTCGTCCTAAAACTCTTAACCAGATGGTTTCTGGTGTGGGTGGTAGTTGATGAATAACTACTATTGCTGTGGTAAAATATGCTCCCAAAAAATAAATTCCTGGTAACCAGTTTGGGTCTTCTGTTGCTGGAAATTGACTGAGAATAGTTGGTGATTCTGTTGGCGTAAGTATCCATAATCTGGGAATTTTTGCATCTTGAATTTTGGTTTTATTCTTAATTGCTTCTCTTCTCAGTTTTTGCCTTACTTGAAGGGATTTTACCACACAATCTCCTATTTGGTCTGCTGTTGCTGGATTGCCAAGCATTTCAAGCATGTTGGTTATTAGTCATTGGTCATTAGTCATTAGTCATTGGTCGAACGTATGTATTTGAAAAAATTATTAATTTTTCTTAAAAAGATCATACCCTTAGCTATAGACTATAGTCTATAGTTTGTTTCTAGTCATTAGTTATTAGTCTATAGACTAATAACTAATAATGTAGTATGTATTTGAAAAAACTATTAATTTTTCTTAAAAAGATCATACCATTAGCTATAGACTATAGTCTATAGCTAATGACTGACGAAACGAAGACACGGAAATTACCCCATCATTGTCGGATATTTCCCACTGCACTTATTTCTCATTCAGGTTAAAGTGAAAACAGAAGGTAAAGAAATGTTAAGAGAAAACTAATGTTTGAACACTTTACAGAAAAGGCGATCAAAACAGTAATGTTCGCCCAGGAAGAAGCACGGCGTACAGGACATAACTTAGTGGGAAGTGAGCATCTTCTTTTGGGGATCATTGGGGAGGGGACTTCTTTTGCGGCAACTATTCTCATAAATAGAGGCATTACATTAGAAGACAGTAGGCGAATAATAGCAAATATCACTGGTTCAGGGCCAGGGTATAGCCCCCCGAATATACCTTTTACCCCAAAAGTCAAAGGAATTTTTCAGCAGTCTTTCCAAGAGGCTCGTCAGTTAGGAGACAGACAAATAACCCCAGAGCATATATTATTGGCAATGATCAAAAATTCAGATAATCTGGGTTCAAAAGTACTGAAAAGTCAAGGAATAGACTTAGAAGAGCTACGTACAGACATAATTAAACAAGCAGGGGAACAAGTAGCAGCAACTGTAGGAAATGGTGAACAATCGTCAGTATTTGGCGCTTCTGAGGGTAATAAGCCTAAATTAGAGCAGTTTAGCAGAAACCTCAATCAAGAAGCGGCAGCAGGCAAATTAGACCCAGTGGTAGGACGAACCACAGAAGTAGAAAGAAGCATCCAAATTTTAGGTCGTCGTACTAAAAATAACCCAGTATTGGTGGGAGAACCAGGGGTGGGAAAAACAGCGATCGCCGAAGGGATCGCCCAGCGCATTGTTGCAGGTGATGTTCCTGAATTTCTCAAGGATAAACAAGTAATAAGCCTGGATATGGGTTTACTCCTTGCAGGGACTAGGTTTCGCGGCGAATTTGAAGAACGCCTCAAAGCAATTGTAGACGAAGTGCGTCAATTAGGTAATATAATCCTCGTGATCGATGAATTGCATACCCTGGTGGGTGCAGGTGCCACAGGAGGAGGACTAGATGCTTCAAACATGCTCAAGCCAGCTTTAGCAAGGGGTGAGTTACAATGTCTCGGAACCACCACCCTCGATGAATACCGCAAATATATTGAAAAAGACGCAGCCTTAGAGCGTCGTTTCCAAAAAGTAATGGTGGGTGAACCTTCTGTAGAGGAAACAAGAGAAATTCTCCAGGGTTTGCGCAAAACTTATGAAGAATACCATAAAGTGAAAATAACCTCATCAGCAATAAAAGCAGCAGCACAATTATCAGAACAGTATATTAGCGATCGCTTTCTTCCAGATAAAGCCATAGATTTAATTGATGAAGCAGGTTCTCGCATTCATTTGCGACACTCGATGCAGCAAAAGAAAAAACATCTTGAAGATGTGGGCGAACAACCAATTATTAACCCCCAGTCATTGGTACCTGTGGTAGATGAAGAGGCGATCGCTGAGATAGTATCAGCTTGGACAGGAATACCTCTTACCAAACTAACAGAGTCTGAAGCTGAGTTACTGGTGAACCTAGAAGCTACCCTCCATGACCGCATTATTGGACAAAATGAAGCGGTAATAGCAGTTTCCCGTGCTATTCGGCGTGCACGTGCTGGTTTAAAATCTCCTAACCGACCGATAGCCAGTTTAATTTTTTCAGGACCTACAGGAGTAGGGAAAACCGAACTAGCCAAAGCTTTAGCTGCATATATGTTTGGGTCAGAAGCTGCCATGATTCGTCTGGATATGTCAGAATTTATGGAAGCTCACACTGTATCTAAATTGATTGGTTCCCCTCCAGGATATGTAGGTTATGATGAGGGTGGTCAACTTACAGAAGCAGTGCGCCGCCAACCATACTCAGTGTTACTGTTTGACGAAATTGAGAAGGCGCATCCAGACGTATTTAACCTGTTACTCCAATTATTAGATGATGGAAGACTAACAGACTCCAAAGGTCGCCAGGTAAATTTTAATAACACTTTAGTGATCATGACTTCTAATATTGGTTCCAAAGTCATCGAAAAAGGGGGTACTGGGTTAGGTTTTAACTTTGATAATAACCAAACAGAAGCAGAATATAACCGCATTCGTAGCTTAGTAAATGATGAACTCAAACAATATTTCCGTCCTGAGTTTCTCAACCGTCTTGATGAAATTATAGTCTTCCGTCAACTCAGCAAATCAGAAGTTAATCAAATAGCAAATATTTTGTTAAAAGAAGTAGCTGCAAGGCTAAAAGAACAACGACAAATAACTTTAGAAGTTACCGAAAAATTCAAAGATTTGGTAGTAACAGAAGGATTTGATCCAAAATACGGTGCAAGACCCTTACGCCGTGCCATAATGCGACTATTGGAAGATAGTCTAGCTGAAGCTATTCTCACTGGTGAATTGCAAAATGGCAATCAAGCAATAGTTGATCTAGATATTAATGCTCAGGTAAAAGTAATAGCAGTCAAACAACAACAGTTTGAATACATCGGTTAGTAGTAATAAAAAAGCGCGATTTTCTGGAATAATCGCGCGCTTTTTCACTCTTAATCAAAAAAGAAAGTCACCATGAAAAAATGAGATATTCTAACCAAATTGTTGATAAAATCAAGGTGAGAGAAGCAAGATAAAACCTTGTCAAATAATTATGTTAAAAAATAAGATCGAAGCTATTCTTTATCTTAAAGGTCAACCCTTAAAATTAAGTATAATTGCTGAATTGGCAGGTTGCTCTCCCAAAGATGCTAAACAAGCTTTACTTGAATTAATCTCAGATTATGCTTATCGTGAAAGTGCTTTAGAAGTCGTAGAAACACCATCAGGTTATAGTCTTCAGTTACGTTCATCTTATCAAGAACTATTAAACAACTTGATCCCTGCTGAATTAGGTACTGCTACTTTACGTACTTTAGCGGCGATCGCCCTCAAAAATCCCATCCTTCAATCTGAACTTATTGAACTACGCGGTAGTAGTGCTTATCAACACATTCCCGAACTTATACAACTGGGTTTTATTCGCAAACGTCCTCAAGATGGTGGTCGTTCTTATTGGCTAGAAGTTACTAACAAGTTTCATCAGTATTTTGAAATTGATCAATTAATTAGTCATTAGTCATTGGTCATTAGTCATTGGTCATTAGTCATTAGTCATTAGTCATTGGTCATTGGTCAAACGTATGTATTTGAAAAAATTATTAATTTTTCTTAAAAAGATCATAACATTAGCTATAGACTATAGTCTATAGTTTGTTTCTAGTCTATAGACTAAGGACTAATTACTAAGGACTAAGGACTATTGACCAATGACTAATGACTAATGACCAATGACTAATGACTAATGACTAATGACTAATGACAATGACTTTATTCATTCATATTCCTATAAGTTGCAACTGAGGAAGGAGAAATGCGGTTTAAGTAGCGGAAAATCCAATATTTGAGAACTGTATCCAAAATGACAGGAAAAGTAGCAATAAATAAGAAATTAAAATCACGATTTTCTGGTAGTCCAAGATGTCGTGCAATTCCTTCCAAGATAACTTCCCAACCATGGGGTGAGTGGAAACCAACAAACATATCTGTGATTAAAATTATCAAAAATGCCTTAGCAGAATCACTCAAACCATATACAATATCATCCAAAAATGATTTTAAAATTACAATTTCTTTTTTGCTTGTCGCAATGATCATAGCAAAAGCTACCAGAGAAAAAATATCCGCAAAGATATTAGCGATCGCATTTGCTCCTTGATAGCGAAAATTTTCTGCTATTTCATCTGCTTTATGTTTGATCTCTTCTTCTATTTCTTCTTGTGTTCTTTTTGGTTCTATGCCAATTAAACTTTTAAAATGCAACCGTTCTTCAAAATCATGCAATTCCTGAAAAGCTTCTTCTTCCAAATTAGTATTAATAAACAAAATCTGTTCGTGAGCAGCAAAATATTTATTGACTACAGGAGAAATTAAAAAAGTTTTTGTTACTTGGTGGGTTAATAAAGGAACAATAATTAAAATCAAAATAAACTTAAGAGAAATTGATGTTTTATATTTAGCTAGACGATAATTTTTGAGAACTTCTTCTTCTGTTTCTTGGGATTTTGAATCTATTTCTCGTTGAATTTTCTTGAGAGTTCTTATAAAAGAACGAGGGAGAACACTGGTTTGATCGGCAACAGTTGCTACTGTTTCCTCATTGATTTCTTCCAAGTTTTGGGAATTTATCTGTTGTTTGATTTCCTTTTGATTTTTCTGATTATTTCTCTTACTTATCTGTTGTTCTTTATGTCCATTAACCGCCACTTCTGTTGCTATTTCTGAGATAAAATTTGGCGAATCTTCTCTTAAATTTGACGGTGTAGAATAACGATTAATAACAGCATCAATAAATTTAAGTTTTTCTAAATATGCTGAAGCTGGTTTTTGTTGAAAAGACTTATCAGTATGTTTTTGCTCTGATCTATAGAGGTTAATCTCTGATAAAATCAAAAACGAGCGACTAACTTTAAATTCTGCAAGAGCAACTTTAGCAGCAGATAAAGAGCGATTAACTTCACCTTTAAAGTAACCTAAAACACTATTGCCATATTCAGATGTGTTAGGAGCTACTTTTTGACCATTGAAATGTTCATTTTCAATTTGTTCAATGAACTTAGTTGCTTGATAAGCACGGTTTAAAGCTCTTTCAGGAGTACTAAAAAACCAATTTATGGGTCCTAAAACAGGATTTAGTTTCATAGCATAAATTATTGCAGGAAAAGTTCTGGGCTGAAAAAATGCTCAGTATGTGCTATACTAGCAAAAGCGAAAAAAGAAATGAGTGTTATTCCAGTTTGGATTACAGGACCTACTCGGAGTGGGAAAACAACTTGTCTGGTTAATAAATTTGGTGAATGGGTAAAAAAAAACCGCACAAAAAGGAAAAAATCATCTGCACCAGATTTTACCCAGACAATATTAGTATTCGCAGCTAATGATGATAATCGTCGAGAGTTGGCAGATAAACTGTCAAGCTCGATACAAGAGAGTTATCCTCTACAGGCGAAAACTCCTCTGGGGTTTATTAGTGATGAAGTAATGTTGTTTTGGCCACTTGTATTTGAGCAGTTACAGTTGAAAGCTCAGTTTACTCTGCGTTTACGCCCAGAAACAGAACAAGAGTTAGCAACCAGACTCTGGCGATCGCATTTAACTCAAGAAGAAACGGAAGTTTTTGGGGGAGAATATGGTTTTATTCGTCGTCTTTTGGATTTATGGCAACTGAGTAGTGCAAGTGGTATGCCGCCAGAGGATATCCCCACTATTTTAGAACAAGGTTTTGCTCAACAGGAGTGGGAAAGTAGCCTCAATTGGCAAAAATTGGGGAAATTAATTCTTTATTGGCGTAAATGGTGTTTGGAGCGGGGTTTACTTACTTATGGGTTAATTTATGAGTTGTATTGGCGTTATTTGTTACCTAATTCTACTTATCAGTATCATTTGCTTCGTCGCTATCAGGGAATTTTTGCTGATGACTTGGATGACTATCCAGCGATCGCCCGTGACTTATTTGAGTTTCTTCTCAACCACGGAGTAAAAGGCGTATTTACTTATAACCCAGATGGTCAAATAAGATTGGGTTTAAATGCGGATCCTAATTATTTAGCTGGTTTGGCGGAGCTTTGTATTATTAATACTATAAAAAAAAGCACAGGATTGGCAGAAGTTTTACAAGAAGAGGTTATTGAGTTAGTCACTGACCCAACTTTTATCACAAGATTACCAGAACAGGTACAGTCAGTACAAACCATGTCCAGGGCAGAATTATTGCGTCAAACAGGAGAGATAATTATTCAAGCAGTAAAAAGTGGAGTAGTAAAACCAGAAGACATTGCCATTATTGCCCCAGGTTTAGATGAAATTGGGCGTTATACATTGAGCGAAATTCTCTCCCATCAAGGCATACCAGTAAAACCCCAAAACGAACAACGCCCTCTAATAAGTGAATGTTTAATTAGGGGATTACTTACTTTACTGGCTCTAGTTTATCCAAGTTTGGGGCGTTTAGTGGATCGAGATGGGGTAGCAGAAATGTTAGTGGTGTTGAGCCAAAAAACTGGGCGATTAAAATCAGATATTGACCCAGTGCGAGCAGGTTTATTAGCTGACTACTGTTATCATATTGACTTGGAACAACCCCACTTATTACCCCCAGAGTCTTTTTCCCGTTGGGATAGGTTAGGACATCGAGCAACTGCAGCTTATCTTGAGATATTAGAGTGGATAGAAGGGGAAAAAAGGGAATTGAAAGAGAGTTTTATTAATCCCGTGATTATTTTAGACAAGGCTATCAAAAAGTTTGTTGGTGAGGCGAGTAATTTAAGTTACGCACAACTTGCAGCATTGCGGGAATTAATGGAAAGCGCCGATCATTTTTGGAAAGTAGATCGAAGACTCAGGGAAAATGAACCTAGTTTTCAAAATGCAACAGTTACTGTGGGACAATTTATCCAACTGCTGCGACGTGGTACAATAACTGCTAATCCACGTCCAATGGGTTATTTTGGGAAGAATCAAGGTGCGGTTACACTGGCTACTATTTTTCAATATCGCTCTTTGCGGGGGTTTCATAAGTGGCAATTTTGGTTAGATGCTGGTTCAAGTCTATGGGAAAAAGGAGGTGCAGCCAGTTTATTCGCAGCTCCCTTATTCTTGAAAGAATGGTCAGGAGTTGGTTTAATGCCAGAGGAGGAGTTAGAAGCAGGAAAAAGGAGGTTGGTGCGTATTTTAAAAGATTTGTTGGGGAGAGTGGGGGAGCGGGTTTATTTATGCCATAGTGAGTTGGGTACGAATGGAAGTGAGCAAACTGGGCCATTATTGAGTTTGGTATATTCTTCAGTGGAGTTAGTTTTTGAAGAGTCGTTACTTAGTACCCATTTCTAGATAATTGTTATATAATTAGGGAGTAAGTTGATTTACTCCCATTCTTGAGCTATGCAGTATGCAAAACTTAAATGTTGCAGCACAAGCCTACAACGTTCATTTTAGAACAATTCTTACTTGGGCAAAATCAGGAAAAATTAAATATATTACCACTCCCTCTGGAGTTAAACACTACGAACTTCCAAGTTCAACAACTTCAGAATGTAAGATTATTGGTTATGTACGAGTTTCTAGCCATAATCAAAAACAACATCTCCAATCTCAAACAGAACTTCTCCTCTCTCAATATCCTTCTGCTGAAATCATTTCTGAAATTGGCTCAGGTCTTAATTTTAGGAGAAAAAAGCTGTGGAATCTTGTGGAATCAGCAATCTCAGGAGATGTCCAATGCCTTGTGGTCACACATAAAGACAGACTCGCAAGATTTGGATTTGACTTTATTCAACAGATCTTTGAACGATTTAACTGTAAAGTCGTGGTTCTCAACCAAGTTTCTACAAGTCCAGAACAAGAACTTGTGCAAGACATTTTGTCTATTATCCACGTCTTCAGTTCTAGACTCTACGGACTTAGAAAATATAAATACGAACTCAAAAGTCTTCAGAATAATAACAGATAAAGATCAACGAAAACTTATTAAATCTTGGATGTCTAAATGTAAAACAGTTTACAATCAAGCTATTGAGTATCTTAATAGTAATCAAGGATTTGATAAGTTAGGAAAGGCTAAAGGAACAAAAGAACAGCAGTTTAAAACTTTATCCATGAGAACATGGCTAAAAGATAATCAGTACAATGTTCCAGCTAAATTACTTCATAGTACTCTACAAAGAGCTTATAAAGCTTGGTCAATGTGTAAACCAGAAAAAGATACTAAGTTAAAATTAGCTCAATGGTGCAAAGGAAATTTTACTCTAGAAACAGACCCAAAAGCTTTATCTAAAGGAAAACTCTATTCTAAATTCTGGGGAAAAAATAAACCTTTAGTTTTTAGGGATAATCATAGAGAAGTATCTTTACTTCAGGGAACTTGTCTATTAATCTACATAAAGTACGGAAGACTTTACTGCTCTCAACCTAATTTAGTAAAATATAAAGCTAATAATCAAAAAGAACTAGTAGTAGCTTTAGACCCTGGAATTAGAAACTTTATTACAGGATTTGATGGTCATTCAGGTTATCAATTTACTAATAGTAAAGATTTAGAAAGACTAGCAAAAATCCAAGCCTATAGGGCTAAACTGCATAAGAATTTAAGAGGTAAATCCCTTAAACAGAAGCAGAAAATAAAATACAAAATGTCTAGATTAAATAAAAAGATATTTAATCTAACTAAGGATTTACATAGAAAGGTAGCTGCTTGGATATCTAATAATTACCGAATAGTATTTGTTCCTAGCTATAAAGTTAAAAAGATTTATAGCAAAAATAGATCAAACAAAACTAACAGAAAGAATCAACTAAATTGGGCATGGTTTAGGTTTAGAGAAACATTAGAATACCATTGTGCTAAAAATGGCTCGGTTGTGGTAGAAGTCTCTGAAGCATATACCTCAAAAACCTGTTCAAAATGTGGTCACGTTCATAAAAAATTAGGATCTAACAAAGTATTTTGGTGTCCAGAATGTGGACATAAACTGGATAGAGATTTGAATGGAGCGATCAACATATATTTAAATTCCCTGGTTACCCAGGGCGGTCTAGGCTAGTAGACAGTATTTTCACAGATTAATCAGGCTTATGCAGGATTAATCAGAAAAAACTAGCAGGACTAAGCTTACGAGGAGTAAAATTACCATTTACCACCCCCAAAAGCTCAGTCCTCTAATTTTTCAAACTAAAAAAGAACAGTTTTTTATTAATTTTTTTATTTTAATCCTGTGTTGGTTCCAGGCTTACCAGTAGCTAGTTGAACCTTAACAATAGTACCGCCCATTTTTTGGATTCTTTGTTGTTCGCTAAACCAGTTTTCGTAGGGCACTAATTTAGTAAAGTAAGTATTTTGTAACTCCCGTTGAGTTCTGATTCGAGTTTGACTAGGAACACACGCAGTTACCTTAAACATTCTCATGGGGTATTTTCTCCTTTTTTATTATTAGTTAAAAATTTTTTGCTTGAGAGCTATTAAATATCATTATCTAGCAAAGTTCGGGAGTCTTGAGTCAATACTTGCTTTCCAACTCAGCTTGAATCAAATACTAAGCTTGAAAAGAGCTAGCACTCACTCTAGACTTCCCGAACCTAAATGCGATTACTACAAACTAGCTTAAGCCAGAGCAGATGTAGTCGAAGTAAACACCCATTTCTTTACCAGCGTCAGGACCTACTAAGCTAGCGGTTACTTCTTTCATTGCTTGGATCGCTTGAACGGTGGAAGAAATAGGAACACCTAAAGAGTTGTAGGTTTCTTTCAAGCCGTTTAATACGCGCTCATCCAGAATGGAAGGATCGCCAGCTAACATAGCGTAGGTGGAATAACGTAGGTAATAGTCTAAGTCACGAATACAAGCTGCATAACGACGGGTGGTGTACATGTTGCCACCTGGACGGGTAACATCAGAGTATAACAAGGACTTAGCAACAGCTTCTTTAACGATGCTAGCTGCGTTAGCGCTGATTACGCTAGCAGCACGAACTCTTAATTGGCCAGTTTGGAAATAGCTCTTGAGCTTGTCCATTGCGGAAGTATCGAGGTACTTCCCTTGAACGTCTGCGGAATTGATTACAGCGGTAATTGCGTCTTGCATTTTCTTTTTTTTTCCTTATCTCACCTAAACATTTTTAAAATCAGTAGATTTACTTATGAAAATCTACTGCATTGCTCCGATTACATAGTCAAAATAAGATCCTGCTTCAGCAGCATCATCAGCAGACATCATGCCACAAGCCACATCCTTCATAAAACGGACGCTTTGAGCAACAGCATCAATGGGAGTTCCTAGAGACTTGTACATTTCACGTACACCAACCAAACCAATTTCTTCAATTGGGGTTACGTCACCAGCAACTACACCGTAGGTGATTAGGCGAAGATAGTAGTCCATGTCACGCAGACAAGTAGCAGTCATTTCTTCTCCGTAAGCATTACCACCAGGAGAAACAACATCAGGGCGCTTTTGGAACAACTGGTCTCCTGCTTGCTTAACAATGCGCTCGCGAGATTCTGTTAAAGTTTGAGCGATGCGGAGACGGCTTTCGCCACTGGTAACAAAGCCTTTGATTCTATCGAGTTCGCCAGGGCTTAGATAACGTGCTTCTGCATCTGCATTCACGATTGATTTCGTGACTATACTCATTGATGGATTCCTCCGAAAAAAAAATGAGAACTAATGGATTTTTAGAGACCAGATTTGAATAAACTGGCTTTTTCTTGAGCTAAATAATGGTTGTAACTACTGATTTCAAGCTTACTGGTTGAAATCAGCACCTGTGTTCGTTATTTTTGGCATAGCCAGAATTTTACCACACACAGGCATTTGTTCAAAACTTGAACCTCCTCATTATTTTGAGGCATTAGGTTGACATTAGCAATTATTTCTTAACACTTTTTAACATTTCGCCTCAGTTTTACCGTTCTTTTCTGGGGCAGCAAAACTGTAAAACTCAAGCTGAGTAATGCTTTGCAGTTATCAGTGTTTATTTGTCACCCTAAAAACTTTTGTAAAGAATGTGAAAAAATGATGGGGAATGGGACAATTTAACCAAATTATTGCCGCCATTCACCCATCCTATAAATTACAGTCCAGTTTTGACAGGTTTAAAGCTGGGCACAACCAGTTCTTCATCCTGTTTAGTCAGCTTGTTATACAACTTCTCGGTATTGGGGAAGTTAGCTGCAGGTAGAGTTGGATAGCGACGATAGGGTACGGTATCCTCTCCAAATACTTGGAGATACTCCATACTATTTACCATTGCTGTAATAAATGCGCCTAAACCTTCAGCTGCCAAAATCTGATTATATTTTTGGATTTCTTGCTGGTTGAGTGGTGCACGTCCGAGGAAGTGCTTTGTACCCAACTCAATTACCTTAGTATTGGGATAAGGAGTATAGAACTGTTTGATATAAACTTCAGAACGTCCCAACCCTTCTATAAACTCTTTAACTGTGATTTCTCCGTTACTGAGTTTACTTTCGAGTTTGGTAAACTCATTTTTAACCACAAATGGAGGAATATCCCGCTCAAAAATCTGGCGATATGCTGCGAGAATAACGTTTTTAACTGCCACTTTATCGTAAAGGGAAGTTAGCTTAAAGACTTTGGTTTGTTCCCGTTGGACATTTACACCCTGTTTGATGCGGAATTGAATATCTGGTTCAGAACGTAATTGGTTAACAGCACCCAACTCAACAAAGCGAGGTGTTTCTTCCTTGTCTACCTTAGCTCCAATGTCCTCACCAATGCTACCTGGACGAGCTTTGCGTAACTGAAGACCACCAGGGGTGAGATAACGCTCATAAGGTACTGTATCTTCACCAAAAGCTTCACCGTACTCAACACTATCGATAATTGCATCTATTAGGGCATAAAAACCTTGTTTAGCGCACAGATCAAAGTACTTATTCATCTCTTGGCGACCATAGGTAGGACGACCCAAAAGACGACGGTGAATATATTCGATCGCCTTAACCACGTACAGATTTGACCAGTACATTGAACGGAATAAATCTGACTTAGCCAGCATCCGAATAAATTCTCGTAGGGTAATATCCCCATTTTCCAGCTTAATTTCTGATACTTTTAGACGTTGACCATCATAAACAGCACGCCCAAAAACTTGACGATAACAAGCTAAAATCACCGCTTGAGTGGAGCTTTCGGAAAACTTCACACTTGCACCATTGCTCCCACCAGGTAATTGATCTAAACGGAATACTTTAGGTCCTAAAGAACCAGGGAACTCACCCCGTGCTGCAGGATTACTGTTTTGGTTATTTATTCCTGCCCCACGATGGATTAAAATCCGCTTAGTATCCTTACTAAAAGGTGCAGGACTACTGCTGGGGTTGCGGGTTTCTTTGGGGAAAATTGCCCCAAACTGTATTTCTAAGGGGTCATTTCCCGAACCATATACGTGCTGATCTGGTAGAGGGCGATCGTACTTAGCAAAAGTAGTGATAAATTGGGGAACTTTACGGAAGGGAGCACTGTAGTTGAATAAATCTTGCTGCATCCCCCAGTTGCGGCACTCTTGAGCTTCTTGACCCAAACCTCTGAGATAGGGTACTGTTTCCTCGCCAAAATAATCCGAGTATTCTTGGGAGTCTACCAAAGCATCAATTAAAGCTGGTAGTCCACCACTGGAAACTATCGAGAAGTATGTTTGCACTTCTTCACGGGAAGATGGTCCACGTCCCAAAAAGTGACGAAATGCTAATTCTAGAGCACGACTATTGATAAATGGCTCAAAAAATTGTTTACGGTAAAGGGGAGATTTTCCTAAACGACGGACAAACTCTTTCATCGAGATGTCGCCATTTTTTACTTGGGACTCCAGATAAGAGATTGACTGGCTATAAGCACGGGTAATATCTCGCTCAAAGATTTGCCGATAAGCTGCTTTAACTACAGCTAGCTTCTCCAAACTTGATAAACCAGGCTTCATTACAAATTTTTGCCTTTTAGCTGCTGCATTAAAGTAACTTTGAGGCAATTCTAAGCCTTGCTGATCTCCTGAAGGACGTTGACGTAGTTTATTAGCGGGAGTAGGTGCTTTAAACTCATTAATCAGTACATCAAAGTACTTTGTAACGATTTCCTTAGCTTCAGGATCTCGTTTGAAGTAATCAATCGAGGTAGCACGCATTGTTTGTAAGGCTACTATGGTCGCATCAGTAGAACAAGCATTTTCAATTACTTCTCGCAGACCCCTGGTATTAACTGTAATAATATTAGGGTCGCCCGCTACTATTGCATAGCTAACATAACGCAGAAACCAAGATAAATCCCGTAGAGACTTTTGCATATTGCTAGGGCCATAACGGGAAACATTAATAGGGCGGAAACCTGGGGGGGTTGCGCCTGTAGGAGTTCCACCACTGAATATGGAGCGCAAACCACCAAACAAACCTCCACCACTATCGCTGGAGGTTTCCACATAGGTTACGGTTCCTGGTTGGATCTTTTGGGTAGCACCTACTCCCGCCATTACCAGCTCTTGTTCTGGTGCTGGCTTTTCTAAGTATGCCATTGGCGAACCACCAGTAAAAATTCTGTTGGCAGCACGAGAGACAATCAAATCAGAATTATTAGAAATTATTTGAGCAATCTCAAGCCGCTTGCTCCCAGAACTAAAATAAGTTGTTAGCTCTTTTAGTTCGCTATTTTCCAAATAACGGTCTTGTTGTTCTGCCTGAGAAATGGCTGATACTGGTACAGTCTGATAAAGTTGGGGACGTGCAACTGAGCTGCCACCACTTGCTTTTATAGTCATCACTACCTCCAGGAATAGGGTAACCTCGTCTCTAAAGAGCGAGGAGAAACTATGATCGTTTTGCGATTTTAATCGCCGTCCTCTGTTGAGGAGAGAAGATAGAGGTGCAGTATCTTCTCGGGATGCCTGTAAAGGCGCTTTCCTGCACGAAGTAAAGTTCGCTTCTCCTAGCGGAGACGCTACGCGAACGCCAATGTTATCTGTCGGTACTTTCCCAATAGCACTGTCTTACCCCTCGTACAACTGTTTAACTATTGAGTTCTAGAGCCACCGAGCGTGCGACGCACTCCAGGGTAGGAACTTGAACGCTTACCGATAACGTAGCCCTCAAAGGAGCTTAGGCTGGTCAACTAGCTAAGGTGGTGGGGCATGATGTCCCGTCGCTTTAGCGCGGGGTGCTGACGATTTTTTCAACTATCTCCCCTGAATGGTATATTTGTTTTACAGTTAGGGGGGTTGAGGATATATTTCGCTTTTTGATAAAACTCCCTCAAACTTACTTAACCATTGCTTTTGCCTTGGTTGTGAGTCTTTTGAGTTTTTTTTACTGTTGCTTCCCTTAATTGGAAGTGTTCTTATTCACAGGCATGACTTTTGGGAGTTATTTTCCCTGGTTGGTTGTTCTCAATTGAGTCAACCAGTTGAGCCTGTCAAACCCCGCGAAAAAAATATTTTTTATAGCATCTAGACTAGATTAAAACGTTTCGGGTTTTCTGAGTGTGTTTGTTAAGAATTGTGAAGGGGAATTTTAAAAATTATGTCACACAAACAAGGCCAGACTGCTGATGTAGCAATTTTGTATAATACTTACCCGTTTCCTCCAGATCCTTTACTGGATGAACCTCCACCTGGTTATAACTGGCGTTGGAATTGGTTAGCAGCCTACAATTTTTGTACTGGACAAAAACCGCCCACAGAAAATATTCGCATTTTAGATGCTGGTTGTGGAACTGGGGTCAGTACTGAATATTTGATTTATCTTAATCCACAGGCGGAAATAACTGCTATAGATGTGAGTGAAAAGGCTCTGGAAATGGCAGAAGAACGTTGTAAACGTTCTGGAGTTAAAAACAATCATCAGAAAAAAGTTGAGTTTCATCAACTAAAACTCGAAGAGGTGGCTAAACTGCCTGGGGAGTTTGATTTGATTAATTCTGTAGGGGTTTTGCATCATTTACCTAACCCAGAAATAGGTATCCAGTCTTTGGCAAATAAACTCCGTGCTGGGGGGTTAATGCACATTTTTGTGTATGCTGAGTTAGGACGCTTTGAAATTAGTTTGATGCAGCAGGCGATCGCTCTTTTACAGGGTAATCTTCGTGGTGACTACACTGATGGGGTAAAGGTTGGTCGTCAGATTTTCGCTTCTTTACCAGAAAATAACCGTTTAGTCAAGCGAGAAAAGGAACGTTGGTCATTGGAAAATCATCACGATACCTGTTTTGCTGATATGTATGTTCATCCTCTGGAACATGATTATAATATTGAAAGTTTGTTTCAGTTAATTGATGCTTCAGGGTTGGAGTTTATCGGTTTTTCTAATCCCCAGTATTGGAGTTTAGAGCGTTTGCTCGGGAAAGCACCAGATTTACTGGAAAGGGCGCAAAATTTAAGTGAACGTGAGGTGTATCGGTTGATTGAATTACTAGATCCAGAAATTACTCACTATGAGTTTTTTTTGGGGCGTAAACCTTTAAGTAAAGCTGATTGGTCACAAGATGAAGTGCTATTAAGTGCTATTCCTGAAAGGAATCCTTGTATGCACGGTTGGCCCAGTCAAAGCATATTTAACCATGATTTTCAGGTAGTTAAGTTGTCTGAAGGGGAGTTTGAGATGCTGTCACTTTGTGATGGTTTGAAAAAAGTAAGGGAAATTTTGGCTGAGGTGTCTTTGGATTTAACAACAGTGCGTAGTTTAGTTAAACAACAACTGATTATGCTAACACCTGGTTAATTGAGTGGGGGTTGAAAAGTTGGAAGACTCCGCCAACTAGTCTTGGGGCAGAAAAAATTAATAGTTACATTTATTTAAATATTGCGCCTGCCCCGTGATAATATTAGTTCTGGCGATAAAGGGAGCAGCACCCCCCTGGATTAATCCAGGAGTAAGGAGACTTCCCCCCTAACAGCCGATCAAATCAGAGATTAAACCAACCTACAAACGTGTCTTCTTCAAAGCAATCTCAAGAAACAATCCAAGTAAGTGAAAATCCTGGTGAAGAGTCAGAGCAATCGCCAGCAAATAACTCAATGCAAGAGTATTACAAACTTAAACAAAATTTATTGTTGGTAACGCTGACATTGACGGGGATAATTTTTGGCTCAGTCTGGGTAACTTATTCACTCAACACTGCTCTAAATTATTTGATCGGAGGGTGCGTTGGTATGGTTTACTTGAGAATGTTGGCAAAAGAAGTAGAACGGCTAGGTAATCAAAAAAGACGTTTGGGTTCTACCAGACTAGCGCTGTTGGTGGGAATTATAGTTGTGGCAAGTCAAGTAAAAGCGTTAGAAATATTACCAATATTTCTAGGATTTATGACTTACAAAGCAGCAATTATCTTCTATGTGCTGCAAACAACGCTAATGCCTACAAAAAAGTAGGTAGGGTAGGAGCAACCAGCCCCAACTTCTGAAAAAAAATCTGTTAAAAGAAATCTGGGGAAAATAGTATCAAATGGAAATTGCAGAAGGAATAAATCTCCTAAATTCTTTTCCCCTTGCTTCACTAGAAGTAGGCAAGCATTTTTACTGGGAAATAGGCAATTTAAAATTGCATGGACAGGTGTTTATGACATCCTGGTTTGTGATAGCTATATTATTAATAGCTTCAGTAGCAGGGACAAGAAACATCCAAAGAATACCCAGTGGGATGCAAAATTTTATGGAGTATGTCCTGGAATTTATTAGGAGTTTGGCAAGGGACCAAATTGGAGAAAAAGAATATCGTCCCTGGGTACCATTTGTGGGGACTTTATTTTTGTTCATTTTTGTGTCAAATTGGTCAGGGGCGCTGGTTCCTTGGAAAATATTTGAAATTCCAGATAGTGAACTAGCAGCACCAACCAATGATATCAACACAACAGTGGCTCTTGCCTTGTTAACCTCCTTGGCATACTTCTATGCAGGGATAAGTAAAAAAGGATTGGGATATTTCGCAGGTTATCTCGAACCAACGCCAATATTGGCACCATTTAAAGTTTTAGAAGATTTTACCAAGCCCCTCTCCCTAAGTTTCCGTCTATTTGGTAACATTTTGGCAGATGAACTGGTGGTAGCGGTATTAGTCCTGCTAGTTCCTCTGTTTATACCTCTGCCATTGATGATCTTGGGTTTATTCTTAAGTTCAATTCAAGCCCTGATATTTGCGACTTTGGCAGCTTCATATATAGGCGAAGCTTTAGAGGAGCATGGTGAACATCATGAGTGATGACATCACTCAGTAGGATTTGGGCTGATTGACTCCCACTATCGCCCTATACCCCCGCGAAAAGCGGGAAATTTAAGGTGGGAAAACCAAAAAAAACGTAGTAATTTAAGTAAATCAAAAAAGGAAAAATAAACATGGAACCATTAGTCGCTGCTGCTTCTGTTGTTGCTGCTGCTTTAGCAGTAGGTTTAGGTGCAATAGGTCCAGGTATTGGACAAGGTAATGCAGCAGGTCAAGCTGTAGAAGGGATTGCGCGTCAACCAGAAGCAGAAGGGAAAATTCGCGGTACTCTCCTATTGAGTTTGGCGTTTATGGAAGCGCTGACAATTTACGGGTTGGTAGTAGCTCTAGTATTACTATTTGCTAACCCATTCTCCTAATTTGAATTAGGAAAGCCTGGGCTGAGGAAATTAACCTCAGCTTGGGTACTTGGGTGTATGCCAAGAGGGAAGTGCTACAAAAAGTAAATCTGTGGATTTACTCGGCGTAAGCTAATCGCCCAGTATGGGTAGAAAAAAGCAAGTATTTAAAAACAAAAAAAACAGACCCAAAAGTAAACTGTGGGGTCAAAAAAAAGATGACACACTCGAACATAATATTACTGGCAACAGAAACGGTAGAAAAAACCGCAGAAGGGGGACTGTTTGATATAAATGCCACCTTACCTTTAATGGGAATTCAATTTTTGGTATTGGTGGGATTGCTAAATGTGGTATTTTATAAGCCACTAACAAAAGCAATAGATGAGCGTTCAGAATATGTTCGCTCTCAACAAGCCCAAACGCGGGAACGCAAAGAAAAAGCAGAAAATCTGGCAAGACAATACGAGCTTGAGTTGAGAGAAGTACGTCGCAAATCTCAAGAAATTATTGCAGCAGCTCAAGCAGAAGCGCAAAAAACAATTGCAGCAGAAAGCCAAAAAGCAGTTGCAGAAGCACTTGCAGAAAGACAACTTGCATCTCAAGAAATAGAAGCGCAAAAAACAGAAGCTCTGAAAACCCTTGAGTTACAGGTAGATGAACTGAGTAATCAAATTGTAACCAAGCTCTTGGGACCAGAATTAGTGTAAAAAATTGATTCTCCTAAAAGGTAAATAAAAATAATGGGTAATTTTTTATACCTAGCAACAGAAACAGTAGAAGAAAGTGGTTTTGGTCTGAATTTTGACCTGTTAGAAACTAACATAATAAACCTGGGAATTTTGATTGTGTTGTTAGTGGTCTATGGAAGTAAATTCATAGGCAATATTTTGACAGAAAGACGCTCAAAAATAGAAGCAGAAATAAAAGAAGCAGAAACAAAAGCAGCTAATGCAGCAGCAGCTTTAGCAGATGCACAACAAAACTTGGCGCAAGCTCAAGCACGTGCAGAAAAAATTAAGGCTGATGCAGAAATGACAGCAACAAAAGTAAAAGCGGAAATTCTGGAACAAGGGAAAAAAGAAGTAGAAAAAATTAAAGCTGCTGCTGTGAAAGAATTGGATACTGAAAGAGCCAAAGTAATGGCAGAGTTAAAACAGCGCATAGGAGCTTTGGCGGTTGAGCGAGTAGAGTCACAGCTAAAAGAACGTTTAAATGCTTCAGCACAACAAAAATTAGTTGATCGCTGTATCGCTCAATTAGGAGGTAGTTAATGAGTAGTACTTTAATAGCCCAAGTGGTTGAGCCGTATGCAGAAGCTTTGATGTCTTTGGCTCAGGCTAACAATGTAACAGAAAAAATAGGTGAGGATATTCGATCTTTGTTAAGTTTCTTGGAAAATGCTCCAGAGCTTAAAATATTTATGGAAAATCCCTTGATAAAACCAGAAGATAAAAAGTCAGTAATTCGGCGAATATTAGGGGAAGGAACTAATAATTATTTCCTCAACTTTTTGTTACTGTTGGTTGATCGCCGTCGCATCCTCTTTTTTAAGGGAATTGCTGAAAAATATCTGGAATTGTTGCGTAAGCTGAATAATATAGTACTGGCTGATGTGACTTCAGCAGTGGAATTGTCTGAAGAACAAAAAGAGTCAGTATCAGCAAAAATTAAACAGCTAACTAACGCTCAGGGAGTAGAACTGAAAACAAGTGTCGATCAAGGTTTGATCGGCGGTGTGATTATAAAAGTAGGGTCAAAAGTGTTTGATACCAGTTTGCGGGGTCAACTGCGTCGCATTAGCCTGAGTTTAACAGGGTCATAAAAATCCCATAATCACTCTTTGTGATGAAAAAATAAAACTAACAACTAAGAAAAAAAAAGAAACATGATCGGAATCAGACCAGACGAAATTTCTAGTATTATTCGGCAACAAATCGAGTCCTACGACCAAGATGTTCAAGTAACTAACGTAGGTACCGTACTAAGAGTAGGTGATGGAACCGCAGTAATCTACGGACTAGAACAAACAATGGCAGGAGAACTGTTAGAGTTTGAAGATGGAACAGTAGGTATTGCACTTAACCTCGAAAGAGATAATGTGGGTGCAGTGTTGATGGGTGCAGGTTTTGGTATTCAAGAAGGTAGTACCGTAAAATCCACAGGAAAAATTGCACAAATTCCAGTGGGAGAAGCACTGATAGGCAGAGTATTAGATGGTTTGGCTCGCCCCATTGATGGAAAAGGTGAAATTCAGGCTACAGAAACCCGTCTGGTAGAGTCAGGGGCTCCAGGAATAATTGCACGGAAATCAGTTTGTGAACCTATGCAAACAGGAATAACCGCGATAGATGCGATGATTCCTGTGGGAAGAGGTCAGCGTGAGTTGATAATCGGCGATCGCCAAACAGGAAAAACCGCAGTAGCAGTAGATACCATCATTAACCAAAAAGGAGAAGATGTGATCTGTGTCTATGTGGCGATCGGTCAAAAAGCTTCCACAGTAGCTCAGGTGGTGGGTACCCTGGAAGAAAAAGGAGCAATGGATTATACAGTAGTAGTAGCGGCGAATGCAAATGACCCAGCAACCCTACAATACCTCGCACCATACACAGGAGCGGCGATCGCTGAATACTTTATGTATAAAGGGAAAGCAACACTGGTAATCTATGATGACCTCTCCAAACAAGCACAAGCATATCGCCAATTAGCTCTATTATTGCGTCGTCCACCAGGACGGGAAGCATACCCAGGAGACGTATTCTATCTCCACTCCCGTTTATTAGAGCGTGCAGCAAAACTAAGCGATGCACTGGGGGGTGGTAGCATGACAGCACTGCCAATTATTGAAACTCAAGCAGGTGACGTATCAGCATACATACCCACCAACGTGATTTCAATTACTGATGGTCAGATTTTCCTCTCCTCAGACTTGTTTAACGCAGGTTTCCGCCCCGCAATTAATGCTGGTATCTCAGTAAGTCGTGTGGGTTCCGCCGCTCAAACTAAAGCAATGAAACAAGTGGCAGGTAAGTTGAAACTAGAACTAGCTCAGTTTGCTGAGTTAGAAGCTTTCTCCCAGTTTGCTTCCGATTTGGATGCTGCAACTCAAGCACAATTAGCACGGGGTCAGCGTTTACGCCAAATTCTCAAACAACCTCAAAATTCTCCTTTAGCTGTATGGGAGCAAGTTGCGACAGTATATACGGGGATTAATGGTTTTCTCGATGAGATCCCAGTAGAGAAGGTAACAGAGTTTTCTAAGGGTCTGCGGGACTATATCAAAAATAGCAAAGGTAAGTTTGTCGAGATTCTTACCTCTGAGAAGAAAGTAACCGATGAGGCAGAAAATCTTCTTAAAGAGGCGATCGCTGAATATAAGCAAAGTTTCTCAGCAGCTTAGAACGTTTTGAAAATTTAAGGGCGGGAGCGAACTTTGCATAACTCACACCCGCCCATTTTTTGTACTAATTACTATTTAGGAAAATGGCTAATCTAAAAGCGATCCGCGATCGCATTCAGTCAGTAAAAAATACCAAAAAAATTACCGAAGCAATGCGACTGGTAGCAGCAGCTAAAGTACGTCGTGCTCAAGAACAAGTAACTGCTACCCGTCCTTTTGCCGACAACTTGGTAGAAGTTCTGTATAATCTTCAAAATCGTCTCGCTTTTGAAGATGTTGACTTACCATTGTTAAAACAACGGGAAGTAAAATCAGTAGCTCTGTTGGTGGTTTCAGGCGATCGGGGTCTTTGTGGTGGATACAACACGAACGTAATTAAGCGGGCACAACAAAGAGTTAAAGAACTGCAAGCTGAAGGAATAGACTATAAATTAGTTTTAGTGGGACGTAAAGCGACTCAGTACTTTAAGCGTCGTGAACAACCCATTGATGAATCTTACACTGGTTTAGAACAAATTCCCTCAGCTGCAGAAGCAGCAAGAATAGCCGATCGCCTGCTTTCTCTTTTCCTTTCAGAAACAGTAGATCGAGTTGAGTTAATTTATACCAAGTTTGTCTCATTGATCAGTTCTCGCCCAGTAATTCAAACTCTTTTACCTTTGACACCCCAGGGGTTAGAAGTGCAGGATGATGAAATTTTCCGTTTAACTACCAGAGGTGGAGAATTTGAGGTAGAAAGGGAAAAAGTAACCACACAAGTGAAAACTTTCCCCAAAGATATGATTTTTGAGCAAGATCCTGTGCAAATTTTGGATGCTCTTCTACCTTTGTATATCAATAACCAACTTTTGCGAGCTTTGCAAGAGTCAGCAGCGTCTGAACTTGCAGCGCGAATGACAGCAATGAACAACGCCAGTGAAAACGCTTCAGACCTCATTAGTACTTTAAGCTTGTCTTATAACAAAGCGCGGCAAGCTTCAATTACTCAAGAACTTCTCGAAGTTGTTGCGGGAGCTAACGCTCTGTAGAATACAGGTTTGACCCCCAGCCCCTATCCCTCTGAGAGAGAGGTAGGGGATTTTTTTATAAATTTTTGTAAATTTTTGTAAATAAAATTATATAATAGTGAGGGAAATGGTTAGGACGGGGCAAGGGGCTTAAGCCCCTTGTCTCGGGCTGCTTTTATGAAGCATTGTCCTAACCATCCCTTTCACTGCTATATAATAGCCTATCAATCCGCAATTGTAGTTTTATCAAGGTAAAATAAAAGGTTATTATGACAGACTGGATTACAAACACAATTAGTAGTTTAGGGTATTGGGGAATTTGTTTATTAATGTTTTTAGAAAACATATTTCCTCCCATTCCTTCAGAATTAATTATGCCTTTAGTAGGGTTTACCATATCTCAGGGGAAAATGGGATTTATTCCCGCTATTTTTGCTGGAGTAATGGGGACTATATTAGGTACTTTTCCTTGGTACTATGCAGGGCTAATTTTAAATCAAGCTAAATTAGAAAAATTAGCAGATAAATATGGAAAATGGCTGACTATTTCAGCAAAAGATATCAAAAAAGCTAATAATTGGTTTCAGGAACATGGGGGAAAAGCTGTATTTTTCGGTCGCTTAGTGCCAGGAATACGTACTGTAATTTCTCTGCCTGCGGGAATGAATGAAATGTCAATTATTCCTTTTACTATTTACTCTACTATAGGCAGTTTAATCTGGATTTTGCTGTTAACTTTATCTGGTTATATCTTGGGAAATAACTATCAGTTGGTTGAAAAATATATAGGGCATATTTCTAAAATTGTTTTAATTAGTTTAGTTATTTGGATGATTATTTGGTTTGTGAGAAAAAGAAGTAAATAATTATGGATGATAAACTATTAGAAATCTCTAGAAAAAATTATGTGATTAGTTCGATCAGATGGGTGCATCTCAATTATGTAAATAGGCATTTTTTTATTAATCAAAGTAAAGAAATGGATGGTTAAAGAGCCGTCACTTCGACTTCGCTCAGTGACCAGGCTTCCCTTGAGTGTGCAACCAACCATTAATTTGAATGCGGAGGAATATGAAGGAGGAGATCTCCGCTTTCCAGAATTTGGACAAGCTACCTACAGAGCACCAACAGGTGGAGCGGTTGTATTCTCTTGTTCACTTTTACATGAAGCTACGCCAGTGACTAAAGGGACTCGCTATGGGTTCCTCCCCTTTTTGTATAATGATGAGGCTGCGCAAATAAGAGAAGAAAATTCTGTATTTCTCACTGGGAAAATGATTAACCAGAACAATTCGTAGGGTGTGTTACGGCTTCGCCGTAACGCACCATTAAGTTTTTTGTTGTTGTATTAATTGAGACAAGGGGCTTAAGCCCCTTGTCTGCTTACCTACTTACTCTTATAAATGGTTTTCTTCATAAAAATATGGGGAATTGTGACCTCAATGAAGACTTTTCCATCTGCCTGATAACCTAGTTTTTCATAAAAACCCTTTGCCTCATATCTGGCGTGCAGTTCTATTTCTTTAAAACCTTGAGAGTGCGTGATTTTTTCTGCATAGTTAAGCAGTTGGCGACCAATACCCTTACCCTGATAAGTAGGCTCAACAGCCATTTGTCTGAGCTTGATCGCAGATGGGTTAATTGGTCGAAGGGAGACGCAGCCCACCAGTTTTTCCTCATCAAAAGCAGCTAAATGGTACTCATAAATATCATTAACCAGGTCATTTTCATTGAATACAAGTCCGAGAGGCTTTCTCAATACTTGTTCTCGTAGTTGCAGGGCAGCACGATAAGCGGCACTGTCAAATGAAATTAGCTCTACTGCGATCAACATAGCTTCAAACAACACTAGCAAGTGGTTGTTTTTGCCTAATTCTTTTCCCTTTTAATACCATTTTTACTCCATTAGCAGGAGCAAGAGTTACACCACGACGTTGGGGTTTTTCTATTCGTTTATCAGCTAAAGTGAGTTGATAATTAGAGAGAATAGTTGCTAAAACTAACTTCATTTCAAATATTGCTAAAGCTTCCCCAACACAACGACGCACTCCCCCACCAAAAGGCATAAATTCATAGGGAGAAAATTGACGCTCTAAAAACCTTTCTGGTTTAAATTCTTTGGGATTAGGATATAAATCTTCCCGTTGATGCAGTAGATAAATACAGCCCATAACTACTGTATCTGGAGCTAATTCTTGTCCCAGTAATTCTGTTTTTTCTGTTACTAACCGAGGAAAAGTTAACATAGCTACAGGATGAATGCGGAGAGTTTCGTTACATACCGCAGTAAGATAAGGGAGGCGGAAAATAGTCAGAGGATCTGGTTTTTCAGCTAAAGCATCTAACTCTTGAAGCAGTTTTTCTCTAACTTCTGGTAAATAGTGAATCCAGTATAATCCCCAAGCTATAGCAGTAGCAGTAGTTTCATGACCTGCTAATAAAAGAGTCATTAACTCATCCCGTAACTCTTCATCTGTCATGAGGTTTCCTTCCTCATCCCGCGCTGAAATAAGCAGTGAGAGTATATCTGTGCGATTTGAAGTGTTTTGAGAACGGCGTTCTTTTATTTCCGCATAAAGTAACTCATCAAGCTGTTGTCTTTGGTGTAAAAAATAACCCCAAGGACTCCATTTACCTAAATTTTTTTGCAGGGATGGAAAAAAGAGAAAAGCAGAAGTTAAAGGGGAGTTAAATAAATCTAACATTGAAACCAAAAAACGTTTTACTTGTTCAAGTCGCTCTCCTTCATATAAACCAAATACTGTTTGTAAAATAACTTGAAGGGAAATTTCCTGCATCGCTTTTCTAGCAGAAAAAGGTTCAGCTTGGGGTAACTCATTGATGACTTTTTCTGTTAATTTAATAATTAACTCTCCATAAGTTTGCATTCTGTCTCCATGAAAAGGAGGCATAATTAATTTGCGTTGATTTTTATGGCGATCGCCACTTAAAGTCAATAGTGAGTAATCTCCTACCAAAGGTTTTAAAATGCCGTTAAATTCACCTGGAGCGGTAAACTTTTTGCGGTCATTAGTTAAAATTTCCTGAATTCCTCGGGGATGATTTACAAATACTTCTGAATTTCCAAAACCTACTATTTTTCCTGCAAACATATCAGGGTATTTTTTCACACTTTCCTCCATATATCCTACTGGATTAATTACCCACTGGATTTTCTGGAATATATCAGGAGTTTTTGGACCTTTAATTGTCATTTTTCTTTCCTTTGATTTTTAGTTAAAGTTATACCATAAAATATGCTTGATTCTTAGAGGAACTTTTTTAGTGTTGCTGGATGTTTGCTGATGTTGCATGCACTGTTCCCTTTAGGGGGGTAGGGGGGGTTAACACGACTTGAGTGCAAGAGGTATAATATATTTTGATACTAAAAATTTAATGTTATTTGAGACAAATCTGAGAAATCATCTAATTTAAACTGGAATGGGATCAAGAAACTGTTGTTGTTTGAGAAGATTGAAAAGTTGAATATCTTCTTCTACTAAAGGAGCGTGACCACTATCAGGTAAAATTGTCATTTTGGCATGGGGAAAGATATTGAGTAAACGTTGAACTTCCTCAACCGAAGGTAAAAGGCGATCGCTTCCACTAGCAATCAACAAAACTGGTAGACTCAGACGACGTAAAAGATCATCATCCAAAACAAAATCCCGCAGTAAAGCAAGTCGCATTGATACAATTTCTGGAGGTACAGACTGCATTGCAGTTAACAGAGCACGGCGATCGCTTGGAGTTATCCTATTTAAAGCAGCCAAAAAAGGCAACAATACCAAAGTAGAACGTTGGTGGAAAAACTCAGGCATCCATTGAGTAATAGTAACACCGAAACTCAACCAGGGTCTTTGATTAAAAGAAGATGCAGGGTTAATCAAAATCAAGCGCTGAAATAATTTAGGCATTTTTACAGCCACTTTCAGGGCTAAACACCCGCCAAAAGACTCACCACACAGATAAACTTGACGGGAGGTTTTTTCTTCGAGTACTGCTTCAATTAATTTTATTACCTCTATGCTGAGGGTATCCCAGTCATTTAAATCATTGGGGGGAATGACCAAACAACGCACATCAAAGTATTTTTCTAGAGTAGATTTTTGCTTGTGGAAAAGTTTACCTGTTCCATCCATACCAGGGAGAAAGACAAATAAAGGGTAATCTGGATGGGCAGATTTTGATTTAAGAAAACTCAGACCACTGTGATTTTTAGACAACATTCTATCTTGATCAAGCATCACGGATAATTATTAATACAATTTTAACACTTAATCTCCCAGAGTTAATTTTCCACATTTCTTAGGAGATAAATAATTTTATAACAAAAAATACTTTTAAAGTCAAATAATTTACCCGAAAAAAAAATAAAATTATAACAAAAAGGTTTGTAAGAAAAACAGGTAAAATAATAAACTTGTGCCCCGCCATTAAAAAATATTTGAGCGGGGATGTTGATTTTATTTTGAAAAAATGAGCAAATTTGCCTTAACAACCCCTTTATATTACGTAAACGACATTCCCCATATTGGAAGTGCATACACAACAATGATGGCAGATGTCATCGCTCGCTGGAAACGCCTGAAGGGGGATGAAGTGTTATTAATCACAGGAACAGATGAACATGGGCAAAAAATCCAGCGCACCGCAGAAACAAAAGGAGTAAAACCACAAGAACATTGTGACAAGTATGCTCAAACTTTTAACGAGCTGTGGGAAACATTGAATATTCAATACGATCGCTTTAGTCGAACAACAGCACCCTCACATGAGGCGATCGTCAAAGAATTTTTCCAACGAGTATGGGATCAAGGAGATATCTATCAGGATCAACAACAAGGGTGGTACTGTGTAGCTTGTGAGGAATTTAAAGAAGAAAGGGAACTAACCGCTGGAGGATATTGCCAGATCCACACCAATTTAAAAGCAGAGTGGTTGAACGAAGAAAACTACTTTTTTCGGTTATCAAAATATCAAAAACAGTTAGAAAAGCTCTATGAAGAAAAACCAGAGTTTATTCAACCTGAAAGTCGCCGCAACGAAGTATTAAATTTTGTTAAACAAGGTTTGCAAGACTTCTCCATTTCCAGAGTAAATCTTGATTGGGGGATACCTGTCCCAACAGACAGCAAACATACCATATACGTTTGGTTTGATGCGCTCCTGGGTTATGTAACCGCTTTACTTGAGGAAAAAGAAGAACCAACCCTAGACAATGCTTTAGCCAAATGGTGGCCGATCAACCTGCATTTAATCGGTAAAGATATCTTACGTTTCCATGCAGTTTACTGGCCAGCTATGTTACTTTCAGCTCAGTTACCCTTACCAGAAAAAGTTTTTGGTCATGGTTTCCTCACAAAAGATGGGCAAAAAATGGGCAAAAGCTTAGGAAATACCCTAGACCCCTTTTCCTTAGTCAATCGTTACGGTTCTGATGCAGTGCGTTACTATTTTATTAAGGAGATAGAATTTGGGAGAGACGGAGATTTTAACGAAACTCGATTTGTTAACGTATTAAATGCAGATTTAGCCAACGATCTGGGCAACTTACTTAACCGAACCCTGGGCATGGTCAACAAATATTGTAAAGGAGAAAGAATAATGCTCACAGGTTCAGATATTTTAGAAGAAAATCAACTAAAAAGTATTGGTAACACATTAAGCGATCGCGTCACCTTAGCTCTAGATAACTTACGCTTTTCACAAGCTTGCGAAGAAATACTGACTTTAATTCGGGCTAGTAACAAATTTATAGATGAAAGCGCCCCTTGGAGCTTATTCAAACAAGGAAACCAGCCAGAAGTAGAAAAAGTATTGTATGCAGTGTTAGAATCAGTAAGATTATCAGCTTTCCTTTTATCTCCAATTATTCCTAATCTCAGCAGCAATATTTATCAACAATTAGGCTTTTCCATTGACTTTAACAATAAAAATGTTGGCACACAAATTGATTTAAACAATCATTTATTATGGGGGAAACTCCAAGTTAATGAAAATTTAAGTAAACCCAGTCCTATATTTTCAAGACTCGAACTACCAAAAGAAGACGCTGCTGCAGAATCTTAAATCCAGGAAAAATTCCAAAAATAAAAACACTTTTCTCATAACAATTGAGGTATAACAAAAATGTGGGATCATTTTGAAAGCGACCCAGTATTTCCACCAGAACAGGTGTTAGAAAATCGTGGTCGTGTAGCAATTTTTATAGACGGCTCAAATCTATTTTATGCCGCTTTACAGTTAGGTGTAGAAATAGATTATACTAAATTGCTTTATCGTTTAACAGCGGGAGCAAGATTACTCAGAGCTTTCTTTTACACAGGAGTTGATCGCACCAATGAAAAACAACAAGGTTTTTTACTGTGGATGCGACGTAACGGTTATCGAGTAATTGCAAAAGATTTAGTGCAGCTACCAGATGGCTCAAAAAAAGCTAATTTAGATGTAGAAATAGCAGTAGATCTTATGGCATTAGTTAGCTCTTATGACACAGCAGTTCTTGTTAGTGGAGATGGGGATCTAGCCTATGCTGTAGATGCGGTTAGCTATCGAGGTGCGAGGGTTGAGGTAGTGAGTTTACGCTCAATGACCAGCGATGTTTTAATTAACGTAGCCGATCGCTATATTGACCTAGATCAAATCAAAGAAGATATCCAAAAAACATCAAAATCACCCAATATTCCCTACGGTGGCTTTACTCATTTTAGTCTTTTAGACAGAGAAAAACCCCGCGAAATAAGATAAGTAGGCAAGCAAAATTAATGGCATATTAGTTTAGGAAAAAAACTAAGCAGACAAGGGGCTTAAGCCCCTTGCCCTTTGGACATTAATTTTGTACAAGTACTTAACAAAAATTTTTGGTAATCGAGAAAATTAGGTAGTAATTATTGCTACCTTTTTTATATATAGCCAAAGTTGAAGACAAGGGGCTGAAGCCCCTTGTCTTAAGTTATAAATTCGCTCGTAACTGCTATAAATAAGGTTATACTCTTACAAATAAAGCCTCTTTCCCACAAGGAGAAGAGAGATATAAATTAAATATGAAAATTACCCGAACCTTTTTACCATTATGGTTAATATTGTTGCTCACTATCGCAGCTTGTAAAAAAGAAACTCCACAAAAAATACAAACACAACCAGAGCCAGAAACAGAAACAGAAATAAACAATGAAAGTCGCTTAATTTTTGAAAATGCAACTTTAGAACAAGCAAATGCTCAAGGACAAACTTTGTGGCAAATAGCCGCAGAAAAAGCAGTTTATAGCAAAAATAAAAAAACTGCCCACCTTGAAAATCTAACAGGAAATATCTTCCAAGATGGAGAGTTAGTATTGCAAATAAAGGCAAAAATAGGCGAAATAAATCGAGATGGAGAAGAAGTTTTTCTCAAAGAAGAAATAATGGCAACAGACCCACGTAATGGAGCAGTTCTTACAGGAGATGAAGTAGAATGGCGACCCGAAGAAAATGTACTAATTATGCGGGAAAATATCACAGGAAGTCACCAAAAATTAGCAGCATCAGCAACAGAAGGTAGATACTATAGCAAAGAAGAACGCTTAGAATTAATAGGCAATATTGTAGCCACAGTATTTGAACCAAAAGTGCAATTGAAAACAGAACATTTAATCTGGGAAATTCAACCAGAAAAAGTAATAGCCGATCGCCCTCTTAATATTGTTCGATACAAAGAAGATAACACTATTAGTGACCAAGTTTTAGCAGAAAAAGGTGAGGTGTATCTTGCAGGTACAAGAGCTATTTTAAAACAGAATGTAGAACTAAAATCTCTGGATCCCGCTGTACAAATAGCCACGAATTTACTGATCTGGAACTATGGATCTCGCCTTGTCAACGCCGATGAACCAGTACAAATAGTTGATCAAGAAGCACAACTAACTGTTACAGGAAATAAGGGAAAATTAGACTTAGAAAAACAAATAGCTCATTTATCTGCAGGAGTCAAAGGAATAAGTACCAAAAATCAAGCAAAACTCTACTCAGACGAGTTGATCTGGAATATGAACACTCAAATAGTTGAAGCTGTGGGGAATGTGATTTACTCTCAAGTTGATCCACAATTGAATTTAACTGGGGTAAAAGCAGTGGGAAAACTTCAGGATAATAGTGTTGTGGTCACAGGTAATAATACTAAGAGAGTGATAACAGTGATCAATGACCAGTGACCTGGTACCATAACAGTTATTAGTGATCTTTGATGAAAACAAAAAAACGCCCCCCAAAGGAGAGCGTTTTGTTATTTATTCAACTATTACCCGTTGATAGAAGGAGCGGTTAGAGCTACTGGTGCTGCTTCACCTGCTGCTAAATCTAAGGGGAAGTTGTGAGCGTTGCGCTCGTGCATTACTTCAAAACCTAAGTTAGCGCGGTTTAAAATATCAGCCCAGGTGTTTACTACACGACCTTGT
>Ga0209594_1000161_pt1 | contig 50987 bp, 46 predicted proteins | sample AshMeaCrysSpring_FD_184126 | JGI IMG/M metagenome (GOLD analysis project Ga0209594, IMG submission 184126) | Groundwater microbial communities from Big Spring, Nevada to study Microbial Dark Matter (Phase II) - Ash Meadows Crystal Spring... | ecosystem: Environmental > Aquatic > Deep subsurface... | reverse complement strand
CGGCCGGCCGGCCGCCCTCGGCGAGCACCTCCCGGTTGACCCGCTCGAACTGGCCGCGCTCCACGAGGTCCCCGGGCACCAGGTCGGCGTCCCCGCTCTCGAGCACCGTGATCCGGCGCAGCATCTGCCGCACGATGATCTCGATGTGCTTGTCGTGGATCGACACGCCCTGGCTGCGGTAGACCTCCTGCACCTCGTCGGTGAGGAACTGCTGCACGGCCCGCACGCCCAGGATGCGCAGCACGTCGTGCGGGTCGCGGGTCCCGGCGTGCAGCTGCTCGCCGACCTCGACGGTGTCGCCGTCCTGGACCCGCCACCTCTCGATGCCCGCCGAGCGGTTGCGCACATACTCGGCGACCCGCCGGCTGATCGGGTACGCGTGCTCCTCGCCACCGTCGTCGGGAACGACGACCAGCTGCGGACCCTTCGGGCCCTCCGGGTCGAACCGCACCCGACCGGCGGCCTCCGAGACCGGGGCGCGACCCTTGGGCGAGCGCGCCTCGAACAGCTCCACCACCCGGGGCAGGCCGTGGGTGATGTCCTCCCCGGCGACCCCACCGGTGTGGAACGTCCGCATGGTCAGCTGGGTGCCGGGCTCGCCGATGGACTGGGCAGCGATGATGCCCACCGCCTCGCCGACGTCGACCCGGTGACCGCTGGCCATCGAGCGTCCGTAGCAGGTGGCGCAGACCCCGGTGCCGCTCTCACAGGTGAGCACGCTGCGGACCTTGACCTCGGTGACGCCGTGCTGGCACAGCAGGTCGGCCAGCGCGCTGGTGACGTCCTCGCCGCGGGCGAGCAGTACCTGTCCGTCCACGATGACGTCCTCGGCGAGGCTGCGCGCCAGCACGCTGGTCTCGACGTCGTCGCGCAGCCGCAGCGAGCCGTCCGACCTGGCCTGTGCGATCGGCAGCCGCAGGCCGCGGTCGGTCTCGCAGTCCACGTCCCGGATGATCACGTCCTGGGACACGTCCACGAGTCGGCGGGTGAGGTACCCGGAGTCGGCGGTGCGCAGCGCTGTGTCGGCCAGACCCTTGCGCGCGCCGTGGGTGGAGATGAAGAACTCCAGCACCGACAGGCCCTCGCGGAACGAGGACTTGATGGGCCGGGGGATCGTCTCGCCCTTCGGGTTGGCCACCAGGCCACGCATGCCGGAGAGCTGGCGGATCTGCATCCAGTTCCCGCGGGCACCGGAGGACACCATCATGTTGATGGAGTTGGCCTGCTGCGCCTCGAAGCCCCTGCGCATGTCCGCGTCCACCTCGTTCGTGGCGTCGGTCCAGATGTCGATGAGCTCCTCGCGGCGCTCACCGTCGGAGATGACGCCCCGCTCGTGGTTCTTCTCGACCTTGTCGGCCTTGGTCTCGAACTTCTCGAGGATCTGCTGCTTGTTCGCCGGCTCCACGACGTCGGCGGCCGAGACCGTGACCCCGGACCGGGTGGACCAGTGGAAGCCGGCCCCCTTGAGGGCGTCCAGCGTCGCCGCCACGTCGATCTTCTGGTACCTGTCGGCCAGGTCGAACACGATCGCCCCGAGCGCCTTCTTGTCGACCTCGACGTTGACGAAGGGGTAGTCCTCCGGCAGCGCCTCGTTGAACAGCACCCGGCCCAGGGTCGTGGCCACGAGCACCGGCTGCCCGGCCGGAACGCGGTTGTCGTCCACGTAGTCGGTCAGCCTGATCCGCACCTTGCTCTGCAGGCTGATCTCGCGGGCGTCGAAGGCCATGATCGCCTCGGCCGGCGAGGCGAACACGCGACCCTCCCCCGGCTCGCCGTCGCGGTCGGCAGTGAGGAAGAAGATGCCCAGCACCATGTCCTGGGTCGGCATGGTGACCGGCCGGCCGTCGGCCGGCTTGAGGATGTTGTTGCTGCTCAGCATGAGGATGCGGGCCTCGGCCTGGGCCTCCGCGGACAGTGGCACGTGCACGGCCATCTGGTCGCCGTCGAAGTCGGCGTTGAACGCCGTGCAGACCAGCGGGTGGATCTGGATGGCCTTGCCCTCGATGAGCTGCGGCTCGAAGGCCTGGATGCCCAGGCGGTGCAGGGTCGGCGCCCGGTTCAGCAGCACCGGGTGCTCGGCGATGACCTCCTCCAGCACGTCCCACACCATCGGCCGCTGCCGCTCGACCATCCGCTTGGCGCTCTTGATGTTCTGCGCGTGCGAGAGGTCGACCAGCCGCTTCATGACGAACGGCTTGAACAGCTCCAGCGCCATCTGCTTGGGCAGGCCGCACTGGTGCAGCTTGAGCTGCGGGCCGACCACGATGACCGAGCGGCCGGAGTAGTCGACTCGCTTGCCCAGCAGGTTCTGGCGGAAGCGGCCCTGCTTGCCCTTGAGCATGTCCGACAGCGACTTCAGCGCCCGGTTGCCCGGCCCGGTGACGGGCCGGCCGCGGCGGCCGTTGTCGAACAGCGCGTCCACCGACTCCTGCAGCATGCGCTTCTCGTTGTTGACGATGATCTCGGGCGCGCCGAGGTCCAGCAGCCGCTTGAGACGGTTGTTGCGGTTGATCACCCGGCGGTACAGGTCGTTGAGGTCCGACGTCGCGAAGCGGCCGCCGTCGAGCTGCACCATCGGACGCAGGTCGGGCGGGATGACCGGGACAGCGTCGAGCACCATGCCGCGCGGGTCGTTGGTGGTGGTCTGGAACGCGCGGACGACCTTGAGCCGCTTGAGCGCCCGGGCCTTCTTCGCTCCGCGGCCCGTGCGCACGACCTCCAGCAGGGTCTGCGCCTCGGTCTCGAGGTCGAAGCTCTCCAGCCGGTCCTTGATCGCCTGAGCACCCATGCCGCCGCGGAAGTACCGGCCGTAGCGGTCGCGCATCTTCCGGTACAGGAGCTCGTCGCCCTCGAGGTCCTGCACCTTGAGGGTGACGAACCGGTCCCAGACCCGCTCGAGGTCGGCGATCTCGGCGTCGGCGCGCTTGCGGATCTGCGCCATCTCCCGCTCGCCGGACTCCTTGACCTTGCGCCTGGCGTCACCCTTGGCCCCTTCGGCCTCGAGCTCGGCGAGGTCGGCCTCCAGCTTCTGCGCTCGGCTCTCGATCTCGGCGTCCCTGCGGGCGCCGATGCGCTGGCGCTCCTTGTCCAGTGCCGCCTCCATGTTCGGCCGGTCGCGGTGGCGGGCCTCCTCGTCGACCGAGGTGATCATGTAGGCGGCGAAGTAGATGACCTTCTCGAGGTCCTTCGGGGCGAGGTCGAGCAGGTAGCCCAGCCGGGACGGGACACCCTTGAAGTACCAGATGTGCGTGACCGGGGCAGCCAGCTCGATGTGGCCCATCCGCTCCCGGCGCACCTTCGCCCGGGTGACCTCCACGCCGCACCGCTCGCAGATGATGCCCTTGAAGCGCACCCGCTTGTACTTGCCGCAGTAGCACTCCCAGTCCCGGGTGGGGCCGAAGATCTTCTCGCAGAAGAGCCCGTCCTTCTCCGGCTTGAGCGTGCGGTAGTTGATCGTCTCCGGCTTCTTGACCTCGCCGTTCGACCAGGCCCGGATGTCGTCGGCGGTGGCCAGGCCGATGCGCAGCCGGTCGAAGAAGTTGACGTCGAGCACTCGGGTTCCTTCTCGTTCGCTCGTGCGGGTGGGGGGCGGGTGGCTCAGACCTCTTCGACGCTGCTCGGCTCACGCCGGGACAGGTCGATGCCGAGCTCTTCGGCCGCTCGGAACACGTCCTCGTCGGTCTCTCGCATCTCGATCGGCAGGCCGTCGCTGGACAGCACCTCGACGTTGAGGCACAGCGACTGCATCTCCTTCATCAGCACCTTGAAGGACTCGGGGATCCCCGGCTCGGGGATGTTCTCGCCCTTCACGATCGCCTCGTAGACCTTGACGCGCCCGAGCACGTCGTCGGACTTGATGGTGAGCAGCTCCTGCAGCGCGTAGGCGGCGCCGTAGGCCTCCAAGGCCCAGACCTCCATCTCGCCGAACCGCTGGCCGCCGAACTGTGCCTTCCCGCCCAACGGCTGCTGGGTGATCATCGAGTAGGGGCCGGTCGAGCGGGCGTGGATCTTGTCGTCCACCAGATGGTTGAGCTTGAGCATGTAGATCTGCCCGACTGCCACCGGGTGCGGGAACGGCTCGCCGGAGCGGCCGTCGAACAGCCGCGCCTTGCCGTCGGGTCCGACCAGTGGCTCCCCGTCCCGACCCGGCCGGGTCGAGGACAGCAGTCCGGAGATCTCGTCCACGCGGGCACCGTCGAACACCGGGGTCGCCACCTTGGTGCCGGGCTCGGCCCGGTCGGCGCCGATCTCGCGCAGCCGGTCCGCCCAGTCCGCTGCCGTGCCCTCGGGCACCTGCCAGCCGGCTGAGGCCGCCCAGCCCAGGTGGGTCTCCAGGATCTGGCCGAGGTTCATCCGGCTCGGCACCCCGAGCGGGTTGAGCACCATGTCGACGGGGGTGCCATCGGCGAGGAAGGGCATGTCCTCCACCGGGAGGATCTTGGCGATGACGCCCTTGTTCCCGTGCCGGCCGGCGAGCTTGTCACCGTCGGCGATCTTGCGCATCTGCGCGATGTAGACCCGGACGAGCTCGTTGACGCCCGGAGGCAGCTCGTCGCCCTCCTCGGCGTTGAACACCCGGACGCCGATGACCTTGCCGCTCTCGCCGTGCGGGACCTTGAGCGAGGTGTCGCGCACCTCGCGGGCCTTCTCCCCGAAGATGGCCCGCAGCAGCCGCTCCTCGGGAGTGAGCTCGGTCTCGCCCTTGGGCGTCACCTTGCCCACGAGGATGTCCCCGGGCACCACCTCGGCACCGATCCGGATGATGCCGCGCTCGTCGAGGTTGACCAGCACCTCGTCGGCGACGTTGGGCAGCTCCCGGGTGATCTCCTCCGGGCCCAGCTTGGTGTCGCGGGCGTCGACCTCGTGCTCCTCGATGTGGATCGAGGTGAGCACGTCGTCCTGCACCAGCCGCTGGGACAGGATGATCGCGTCCTCGTAGTTGTGACCCTCCCAGGACATGAACGCCACCAGCAGGTTCTTGCCCAGCGCCATCTCGCCGGAGTCGGTGCACGGTCCGTCGGCCAGCACCTGGCCGATCTCGACCCGGTCGCCCTCGTCCACGACGGGCTTCTGGTTGATGCAGGTGCCGGCGTTCGACCGGCGGAACTTGGCCAGCCGGTAGGTGCGGTAGCCGCCCGCGTCGGCCATCACGGTGACGTCGTCGGCCGAGACCGAGGTGACCACGCCCGCGGCCTCGGCGACGACCACGTCGCCGGCATCGACCGCCGCGCGCAGCTCCATGCCGGTGCCGACCAGGGGTGCCTCGCTGCGCAGCAGCGGGACGGCCTGGCGCTGCATGTTCGAGCCCATGAGCGCCCGGTTGGCGTCGTCGTGCTCGAGGAAGGGGATCATGGCGGTCGCGACCGACACCATCTGGCGCGGCGAGACGTCCATGTAGTCCACCTGCGCGGCGGGGACGTACTCCACCTCGCCACCCCGCTTGCGCACCAGCACCCGCGGCTCGGCGAACGAGCCGTCGGCGTTCAGCGGCGCGTTGGCCTGGGCGATGACGAAGCGGTCCTCCTCGTCGGCGGTGAGATAGTCCACCTGGGTGGTGACCGCACCCTCGGTGACCTTGCGGTAGGGCGTCTCGACGAAGCCGAACCGGTTGATGCGGCCATAGGTCGACAACGACCCGATGAGGCCGATGTTCGGGCCCTCGGGGGTCTCGATCGGGCACATCCGGCCGTAGTGGGACGGGTGGACGTCGCGCACCTCGAAGCCGGCCCGCTCCCGGGACAGGCCACCCGGGCCGAGGGCCGACAGCCGCCGCTTGTGGGTGAGGCCGGCCAGCGGGTTGGTCTGGTCCATGAACTGGGACAGCTGGCTGGTGCCGAAGAACTCCTTGATGGCCGCGACCACGGGCCGGATGTTGATCAGCGTCTGCGGCGTGATGGCCTCGACGTCCTGGGTGGTCATCCGCTCGCGCACGACCCGCTCCATGCGCACGAGCCCGGTCCGCACCTGGTTCTGGATGAGCTCGCCCACGGTGCGCAGCCGACGGTTGCCGAAGTGGTCGATGTCGTCGGTCTCCAGCGGCACAGCGCCGGCGGGGGTCAGCAGCTCGGTCTCGCCGGCGTGCAGCTTGACCAGGTACCGCAGCGTGGCCGCGATGTCGTCCAGGGTGAGCACGCTGCCGTCCAGCGGCTGGTCCAGGCCGAGCTTCTTGTTGACCTTGTACCGGCCGACGCGGGCCAGGTCGTAGCGCTTCGGGTTGAAGTAGGCGTTGTTGATCAGCTGCTCGGCGGCCTCGCGGGTGGGCGGCTCGCCGGGGCGCATCTTGCGGTAGAGGTCGAGCAGCGCGTCGTCCTGGCCGGTGGTGGTGTCCTTCTCCAGCGTGCCGCGGACCGAGGCGTAGTCGCCCAGCTCGGCCACGATCCGCTCGGCGTCCCACCCCAGGGCCTTGAGCAGCACGGTGACGTGCTGCTTGCGCTTGCGGTCGAGCCGGACCCCGACGAGGTCCTTCTTGTCGATCTCGAACTCCAGCCAGGCACCCCGCGAGGGGATGATGCGCGCGACGTAGACGTCCCGGTCGGAGGTCTTGTCGACCGAGCGCTCGAAGTACACCCCCGGGGAGCGGACGAGCTGGGACACCACGACCCGCTCGGTGCCGTTGATGATGAACGTGCCCTTGTCGGTCATCAGCGGGAAGTCGCCCATGAAGACCGTCTGCGACTTGATCTCGCCGGTCTCGGCGTTCATGAACTCGGCGGTCACGTACAGCGGGGCCGCATAGGTGAGGTCACGGACCTTGCACTCCTCGACGGTGTGCGGCGCGTCGAAGAACTTGGGGTCGGAGAACGACAGGGACATCGTCCCGGAGAAGTCCTCGATGGGGCTGATCTCGTCGAGGATCTCCTGCAGCCCGGACCGTGCGTCGGCCTCACCCAGCTCGGCGGCACGGGTGAGCCAGCGCTCGTGCCCGATGAGCCAGTCGAAGCTGGTGCTCTGCAGTGCCAGCAGGTTCGGGACCTCGAGCGGCTCGTCGATCTTGGCGAAGGAGATGCGGGTAGTGCGCGAGGAAGCCAACTGTGGTCCTTCCGGGACTGGCACGTTCGGTTGTGTGCGCAGCGCCGACCATGCTGGACGTCGACCGTCTCCGAAGACATCAGCCCAGGCAGGAGCCCGGGCCGCGACAGGGCAGGCGAAGAGGCAGGAGGGAGCAGCGCAACGCAGCAGTGTAGCCAGGCAGGCACACCGCTGTCGAGTCGAAGCGTCGCGGCGCGACGTCGACCCCGGCGACGCAGGTCAGGAATCCGACCCGAACCTCACCGAGGTGAGACTAAGGCCAGGCCCCCGACCTGCGTCAAGCGACGGCTACTTGACCGTGACGGTGGCGCCGGCCGCCTCGAGCTGCTCCTTGGCCTTGGCCGCGGCGTCCTTGGCCACCTTCTCCAGCACCGGCTTGGGCGCGCCGTCGACCAGGTCCTTGGCCTCCTTGAGGCCCAGGTTCGTCAGCGCGCGCACCTCCTTGATGACCTGGATCTTCTTCTCACCGGCCGACTCGAGGACGACGTCGAACTCGTCCTGCTCCTCCTCGGCGGCGGCCTCGCCGGCACCGCCGGCGCCCGCGACGGGGGCGGCGGCCACGGCCACCGGGGCGGCCGCGGTGACGCCGAAGGTCTCCTCGAACTCCTTCACGAACTCCGACAGCTCCAGCAGCGTCATCTCCTTGAAGGCGTCGAGCAGCTCGGCGGTGCTGAGCTTGGCCATGGGTGGTTCCTCTCGTTGCGGGTGGGGTGGTGGGTGGCTCGGGGTGGTGGGTGCTACGCCTCGGACGCGGCGGCAGCGGGCACGTCGGCAGCGGGCGCGTCCACGGCGGGCGCGTCGGTCTCGACCTTCTGGCGCAGTGCGTCGACGGCGCGCGCGGTGGAGGCCAGCGGGGCGGCGAACAGGCTCACGGCCTGGCTGAGCGAGGCCTTCATCAGCCCGGCGGCCTTGGCCAGCAGCACCTCTCGGGACTCCAGGTCGGCCAGCCTGGCGACCTCGGCGGAGTCGAGGTACGTGCCTGCGAGCAGGCCTCCGCGCAGCACGAGCGCCGGGTGGGCCTTGCCGAAGTCGCGCAGGCCCTTGGCGGCCTCGACCGGGTCACCCTTGACGAAGGCGATGGCCGAGGGGCCGGCGAAGGAGTCGACCAGCACGTCCGCGCCGGCCTCGGTGGCGGCCCGCCTCGCCAGGGTGTTCTTGACGACGGTGTAGCTGACGTCCTGACCGAGGGCCCGGCGCAGCGCCGACAGCTCGGCCATCGTCAGCCCGCGGTACTCGGTGAGGACGACAGCGGTCGACGAGCGGAACTGCTCGGTGAGCTCGCTCACCGCAGCGACCTTGTCGGGCCGGGCCATGGTTCTCCTTCCGGTTGGCCGGGGAACCGCCGTGGTCCCCCGACACCAAGAAGCCCCGGCCACAGGCCGGGGCGGCACGCACGGCGAGCCGTGCATGAACGATTCCTCAACCTGCGCGGGACGCCCCGGTGGGGGCTTTCAGGCGACTGGGACCAGCCGCCGTCCAGCGGTCTTCGGCGTGCCCACGATACGCGCGCCCTCCGGCCGGACCAAATCGTCGGGCCGGCTCAGCCGGGCAGGTCGCTGACCTCGGCAGCCGGCGGAGGGCTGATCGTCACCGGCCGGCCCCAGGCGCCGTAGCCGGCCGTGCTGGTCGTCCCGTCCGCGGAGGTCGTCTCGACCCGGCTCACCAGGTCGCCCTCGCCCACCCAGTAGGTCCGCGAGCGGTCCGGCTGCTCCACCTGGTAGACCTCGGCCACACCCGTCGGGGTCCGGCGCAGTCCCAGGTAGCGCAGCTGCGCGTCGGTGGCGGCGGCGAGGTCGCTGCCGGGCAGGAGGGTCTGCCGCTGCAGGGTTGCGGCCACGCCCGCAGCCGGGCCGTCGGCGGGTGTGCTCACCCACGGGGTGGGCGCGAGCCACCGGAAAGCAGGCGGAACCTTCAGGTACAGCACGTCGTCGAGCAGCACCAGGGCGACGTCGGCGTCGATGGGTCCGGCCAGCACGGCCTGGGCCGACAGGTCGGTACCGTCTGCCGCGAACCGGTACTCGGCCGTCCCCCGCGCCGTGCCGTCCGGGCCCTGCACGTCGATCTCGCCGGACGCGCTGCCCGCAGCCAACGCGGCGGCCTGGATCGTCTCCCCGAGCTCACGGGCGTCACTGAACCGTCCCGCCGCCGTCGGCGACGACGACGGCGGTGGGACCTCGTCCGACCCCGCGCAGGCTGTCAGGCCGGCGGTCGCGAGCACCAGCGCGAGGAGCGCGAAGGGGCGCCCGTCGACCCTGGGCGGCACGGCTGTGCCGCCGAGCCTCAGCCGGCCGCCGCGGCGCGACCGCTGGCCGGGTCCAGGGGGATGCCGGGCCCCATCGTGGTCGACAGGGTCGCCTTGCGGATGTAGCGGCCCTTGGCCGCCGACGGCTTGAGCCGGTTCACCTCGTCCAGCGCGGCCTGGTAGTTCTCCAGCAGCTGCTCGGTGCTGAACGAGGTCTTGCCGATGATGAAGTGCAGGTTGGCGTTGCGGTCGACGCGGAACTCGATCTTGCCGCCCTTGATGTCGCCGACGGCCTTGGCCACGTCCATGCTGACCGTGCCGGTCTTCGGGTTGGGCATGAGGCCGCGCGGTCCGAGCACGCGCCCGAGCCGACCCACCTTGCCCATCATGTCGGGGGTCGCGACGACGGCGTCGAAGTCGAGGCGCCCACCGGCCACCTCGGCGATGAGGTCGTCCGCCCCGACGATGTCGGCGCCGGCGGCCTCCGCCTCGGCCGCCTTGGGGCCCACGGCGAAGACGAGCACACGGGCGGTCTTGCCGGTGCCATGCGGCAGGTTGACGGTGCCGCGGACCATCTGGTCGGCCTTGCGGGGGTCGACTCCGAGCCGAAGGGCGACCTCGACCGTCCCCGGGAAGGCGGAGGGTGAGGTCTGCTTGGCCAGCGCGACCGCCTCGGCGGGAGGGTAGAGGCGGCTGCGGTCGATGGCTGCGGCTGCGTCGGTGTAGGCCTTGCTGCGCTTCATGCTGGTCTCCTTGGCGAGGACAGGCGGAGAGTGTGGTGCGGGCGTGCGCGCGCCCTCCCACGGGTGGTCCGTCAGTCGGTGACGGTGACACCCATCTGCCGGGCGGTGCCGGCGATGATCTTCTCGGCGGCGTCGATGTCGTTGGCGTTGAGGTCGGGCATCTTCTGCTCGGCGATGGCCCGCACCTGGTCGCGGGTGATGGTGGCCACCTTCACCCGGTGGGGCTCACCGGAGCCCTTCTCGATGCCGGCGGCCTTGAGGATCAGCCTCGCCGCCGGCGGCGTCTTGGTGACGAAGTCGAAGGAGCGGTCCTCGTAGACCGTGATCTCGACGGGGATGACGTTGCCCCGCTGGGACTCGGTCGCGGCGTTGTAGGCCTTGCAGAACTCCATGATGTTGACGCCGTGCTGGCCGAGAGCCGGTCCGACCGGCGGGGCCGGGGTGGCCTGGCCGGCCTGGATCTGCAGCTTGATGAGGCCGGCGACCTTCTTCTTCTTCTTCGGGGGCATGCGGGCGGTCCTTCGTGAGGCGGGGCGGGTGGCGGGCCGGTCGGTCGGTGCGGGTCAGATCTTCTGGATCTGGCTGAAGGAGAGCTCGACCGGGGTCTCCCGGCCGAAGATCTCGACCAGGCCCTTGACCTTCTGGGCGTCGGCGTTGATCTCGTTGATGGTGGCGTGCAGGGAGGCGAACGGCCCGTCCACGACCATGACCGAGTCGCCGACAGCGAAGTCGGCCACCTCGACCTGGGGTCGCGGCGAGCGGCCGGCGGCCGCCACCGGCTCGGCCAGGGTCGGCGCGAGCCAGCCCTCGACCTCCTCCAGCGTCAGCGGCAGCGGCTGGTGCGCGTTGCCCACGAACCCGGTCACGGACGGGGTGTTGCGCACCGCAGACCAGGACTCGTCGGTGAGGTCCATCCGCACGAGCACGTACCCGGGGAACCGCACCCGCTTGACCAGGCGGCGCTGGCCGCTCTTGATCTCGGACACCTCCTCGGTGGGCACGACCACCTCGAAGATGTAGTCCTCCATGTTGAGGCTGGAGATCCGGCTCTCGAGGTTGGTCTTGACCCGGTTCTCCATGCCCGAGTACGAGTGCACGACGTACCAGTCACCGGGCTTGGACCGCAGGGCGGCCCGGAACTCCTCGAGCGGGTCAGGTGCGAGCTGCTCGACGGGCTCGGCCTCGGGCTGGGCCTCGTCGGCGGCGGACGCGATGTCGGTCATGGGAGCTTCCTCGTCCTGGGTCATCCGAGCACCGCCCGCACGGCCTCACCGAAGGCCAGGTCGAGCACGGTCACGATCGCGATCATGATGCCGACGAAGACCAGCACCACGGCGGTGTAGCTGAGCAGCTGCGGACGGGTGGGGTAGACCACCTTGCGCAGCTCGGCCACCACCTGGCGCAGGAACAGGGTCATCCGCGACCACAGGCTGGCGCGGCTGTCCGTCACGGTCGTCTCGTCCTTCGTCGTCGGCGTCTGGGATAGGCGCAGGGCAGGAGGGACTCGAACCCCCAGCCGCCGGTTTTGGAGACCGGTGCTCTACCAGTTGAGCTACTGCCCTAGTTCCGGCGGTATCGCCGCCAGCCGAGCAGTGTACGTCCCCCGGCGACCCGGGGTCGAACCGTGCCGACGGCCCTCGGGCGCTCTCTGCCACCATACGGCCATGACCAGCCCCCCCACCTCCGCGAGGATCAGCCGGCGCATCGCCTCCATCACCGAGAGCGCCACCCTGGCCGTGGACGCGAGGGCGAAGGCCCTGAAGGCAGCTGGGCGCCCGCTGATCGGTTTCGGCGCCGGGGAACCTGACTTCCCGACCCCCGAGTACATCGTGGAGGCGGCCGTCGCCGCCTGCCGCGACCCCCGCAACCACCGCTACACGCCGGCGGCCGGGCTGCCCGAGCTGAGGGAGGCTGTCGCGGCGAAGACCCGCCGCGACTCCGGCGTCGACGTCGCCCCCAGCCAGGTGCTCATCACCAACGGCGGCAAGCAGGCGGTGTACCAGGCCTTCGCCACCCTGCTCGACCCCGGCGACGAGGTGCTGCTTCCCGCGCCGTACTGGACGACCTACCCCGAGGCCATCCGGCTGGCCGGCGGCGTCGCGGTGGCGGTGCTGGCCGACGAGACAGCCGGCTACCGCGTCACCGTCGACCAGCTCGAGGCCGCGCGGACGGCGCGGACGAAGGCGCTGCTGCTGTGCTCGCCGTCCAACCCGACCGGGGCGGTGCACGCCCCGGAGGAGATCAGGGCGATCGGCGTCTGGGCGCTCGAGCACGGCGTCTGGGTGGTGACCGACGAGATCTACGAGCACCTCGTCTACGGCGACGCCCTGTTCAGCTCGGTCCTCGCGCAGGTGCCGGAGCTGGCCGACACCTGCGTCGTGCTCAACGGCGTAGCCAAGACCTACGCCATGACCGGGTGGCGGGTCGGCTGGCTGATCGGCCCGACCGACGTGGTGAAGGCCGCCACCAACCTGCAGAGCCACCTGTCGAGCAACGTCGCGAACGTGTCGCAGCGAGCGGCCCTGGCAGCAGTGGCCGGGGACCTGACCGCGGTCGAGGCGATGCGGGAGGCCTTCGACCGGCGGCGGCTCACGATCACCTCGATGCTCAACGAGATCGACGGCGTCGTCTGCCCGGTGCCGGAGGGCGCCTTCTACGTCTACCCCAGCGTCGCCGGGGTGCTCGGCCGACAGCTGCGGGGTCGGCGGCCGCTGACCTCGGCCGAGCTCGCCGAGCTGGTGCTGGAGGAGGTGGAGGTGGCCGTGGTGCCGGGCGAGGCCTTCGGGCCGTCCGGCTACCTGCGGCTGTCGTACGCGCTGGCCGACGACGACCTCGCCGAGGGGGTCGGCCGGTTGCAGCGCCTGCTCGCCGAGGCCACGCCCTGACCTCTGCCCCGCCCCGGCGGGACCTGAGGCTGCTCCCGAAGGCCCATCTGCACCTGCACTTCACCGGGTCGATGCGGCCGGGCACGGTGCTCGAGCTCGCCCAGCGGCACCAGGTACGGCTGCCCGACGTGCTGGGCGAGGCCCTGCGCGCCGGACGGCCGGTGCCGCTGTCGGCGGCCGACGAGCGGGGCTGGTTCCGGTTCCAGCGGCTCTACGACGTGGCCCGTTCGGTGCTGCGAGAACCCGACGACGTGCGCCGACTGGTCCTCGAGGCCGCCCAGGACGACCTGGCTGACGGCGCCGGCTGGCTGGAGATCCAGGTCGACCCGTCCGGGTACGCCGCTCGGTTCGGCGGGATCACCGCCTTCCTCGAGCTGGTCCTCGACTGCGTCGAGGCGGCCTCGCGGTCCACCGGGCTCGGCATCGCCGTGGTGGTCGCCGCCAACCGCACCCGGCACGAGCTGGATGCCCGCACCCTCGCCCGGCTCGCCGCCCAGTACGCAGGTCGAGGCGTGGTCGGCTTCGGGCTGTCCAACGACGAGCGCCGTGGCAGGGTCGAGGACTTCGTCCCGGCGTTCCGCATCGCCCACCGGGCCGGGCTCGCGGCGGTCCCGCACGGTGGGGAGCTGCTGGGAGCCCCCAGCGTGGCCGCCTGCCTCGAACTGCTGCGCGCGGACCGCATCGGGCACGGCGTGCGCAGCGTCGAGGACCGGCGAGTCCTCGACCAGGTCGCCGCCCGCGGGACGACGCTGGAGGTGTGCCCGTGGTCGAACGTCTCCCTGGGGGTGGTGCGCTCGCCCGAGCAGGTGCCGCTGCGCGCCCTGCTGGACGCCGGCGCCCGGGTCGCCCTCGGCGCCGACGACCCGCTGCTGTTCGGGCACCGACTCCTCGACCAGTACCGGCTGGCTCGCGACTCCCACGGCCTGTCCGACGCCGAGCTGGCCTCGTTGGCGACGGCCTCCATCGAGGGCTCGCGGGCGCCGTCGGACGTCCGGCACCGTCTGCTGCGCGGGGTCGCGGACTGGCTCGGCCCGCCCGCCCGGCCCCCTGCGGCTCGCGACCGACTCACCCCTTCGGAGTAGGGCCTACGCGTGGCTCAGTGCTCGCGCTCGCCCAGCAGCGTGCGCACGGCGCGCAGCCCGACCGACAGCCGGGGCAGGTCACCTTCCTCGGAGTCCAGCACGTCGCCGAGCAGGCGGCGGGCCCGGGCGACGGTGCCCGGGTCACGAGCGGCCCACTCCTCGACCCTGGCCAGAGGGGCCGCCTGGGCGTCCGAGGTGGCCACGACGGCGTTGGTGATGGAGGCGTGGGCGGCGTAGAGGTCGTCGCGCAGCGCCGCGCGTGCCATGGTCTGCCACCGGTCGTCGCGGCGCAAGGCGATGACCCGCTGCTGAAGCCGCCCGAGGTCGAACAACTCTGCCACCGCCAGGTGCACCTGCGCGACCGCGAGTACGTCCGCGCCGGTGCGGTGTGCGATGTCGACCACGGCCAGCGCCGCGAAGGAGGCGGGCAGCACCGCTACCCGGCGGGCCAGGTCCGGCGGCACGCCCTCGGCCTGCATCCGGGACTGCCGGGCGGTGGCGTCGGTCAAGGCGCGCCCGTCCAGCAGGCTCGGCATCGCGGCGACGACCTGGCGCACCGGCTCGGCGAAGTGGGCCAGCTCCCGCGAGACGTCGAGCGGGGCAGGGCGGGACAGCACGAACCACCGGGCGGCTCGCTCCACCAGCGTCCGCGCGTCGAGCCGCATCGCCACCTGGACCGACGACGGGACCCGCAGGTCGAGGGCGTTGACCATCGCAGTCAGCGGCGCGAGCTCGTAGACCTCGGCGGCGACCAGATGGGCGCGAGCGAGCTCCTCGGTCGAGGCGGCCGTCTCCATCCCGAGCCGGTAGAGGAACGTCACGCCGGCGTCGTCGACCACCCGGTTGGCGACGCGGTTGGCGATGATCTCCCGGCGCAGCGGGTGCCGCCCGATCTGCTCGCCGAAGCGCTCGACCAGCGGCGTCGGGAAGTACCGGTGCAGCACCGAGGCCAGCGCAGGGTCGTCGGGCAGGGTCCCGGCCACGAGGTCGTCGGCGAGCAGGTTCTTGGTGTAGGCGAGCAGCACCGCCAGCTCGGGAGCGCTGAGCCCCTCACCCGCCGCACGCCGCTCACGCAGGGCCTTGTCGTCGGGCAGGTCCTCCACCTCGCGGTCGACCTCGCCGCGGGACTCCAGGCTGTCGAGGTAGGCCGCGTGCACGTGCAGCAGGGCCGGTGCCTGCGCCAGCGCCATCGACAGCGCGACGTTCTGGTCGTAGTTGTCGGCCAGCACGAGGGCCGCCACCTCGTCGGTCATCGAGGCGAGCAGCTCGTCGCGCTGCTTGCCGGTGAGGTCGCCGGCAGCCACCACCGCGTCGAGCAGGATCTTGATGTTGACCTCGCGGTCGGAGGTGTCGACCCCCGCCGAGTTGTCGATCGCGTCGGTGTTGATGCGCCCGCCCCGGCGGGCGTACTCGATGCGGGCGCGCTGGGTGAGACCGAGGTTGCCGCCCTCCCCCACCACCGTGCAGCGCAGGTCGGTGGCATCGACGCGGACGGCGTCGTTGGTCTTGTCGCCGGCATCGGCGTGGGTCTCGGCGGACGCCTTGACGTAGGTGCCGATGCCGCCGTTGAACAGCAGGTCGACCGGGGCCCGCAGGATGGCGCGGATGACCTCGGGCGGGGTGAGCGAGGTGGTGCTCTCGGGCAGCCCCAGCCGGGCCTGAACCTGCGGGGAGATCGGGACGGACTTCGCGGTGCGTTCCCAGACCCCGCCCCCGGCCGACACCAGCTCGTGGTCGTAGTCGGCCCAGGAGGACCGGGGCAGGTCGAACAGCCGCTTGCGCTCGGCGTAGGAGGCCGCCGGGTCGGGGTCGGGGTCGAGGAACACGTGCCGGTGGTCGAAAGCCGCCACCAGCCGCAGCGCGTCGGACAGCAGCATGCCGTTGCCGAACACGTCCCCCGACATGTCGCCGATGCCGACGACGACGACGCCGCCGTCGGACCCGAGGGTCTGGGTGTCGCGACCGAGCTCGCGGAAGTGCCGACGCACCGACTCCCAGGCGCCGCGGGCCGTGATGCCCATCGCCTTGTGGTCGTAGCCGGCCGACCCGCCCGAGGCGAACGCGTCGCCCAACCAGAAGCCGTACCCGGCGGACACGCCGTTGGCCAGGTCGGAGAACGTGGCGGTGCCCTTGTCCGCTGCCACCACCAGGTAGGGGTCGTCGCCGTCCCAGCGCACCACCTGCGGCGGAGGGACGACCCGAGGTCCGTCCCTGCCCTCGACCCGGTTGTCGGTCACGTCCAGCAGACCCTGGATGAACTCCAGGTACGCAGCGGTCCCAGCCTCGAGCCAGCCGGCCCGGCCAGCCGCCGGGTCGGGCCGGCGCTTGAGCACGAACCCGCCCTTGGCGCCGGTCGGCACGATGACGGCGTTCTTGACCGCCTGCGCCTTGACCAGCCCCAGAACCTCGGTGCGGAAGTCCTCGCGGCGGTCCGACCAGCGCAGACCGCCCCTGGCGATGCGTCCGAAGCGCAGGTGGATGCCCTCCACCAGCGGCGAGCAGACCCAGATCTCGGCGAACGGCCGAGGCGCCGGCAGTCCCGGCGCCCGCTGGGAGTCGATCTTGAGCGCCAGGTACGACAGCGGCACGCCCTCGGCGTCCCGGCGGAAGTGGTTGGTGCGCAGCGTGGCCTCGACGAGCTCGAGCAGCGAGCGCAGGATGCGGTCCTCGTCCAGCCCGGTGACCCGTTCCATGGCGGCGTCCAGCCGGGCACGCACGTCGACCAGCGCGCCGTCACGGTCAGGCACCTCGGGTGCGAACCGGGTCGCGAACAGCTCGACCAGCAGCCCGGCGACCTCCGGGTACAGGTGCAGGGTCTCCTGCACGTAGCTCTGCGAGAAGGCGCTGCCGACCTGGCGCAGGTACTTGGCGTAGGCGCGCAGCACGGCGCACTGACGCACGTCCAGCCCCGCCGCGAGCACGAGCGCGTTGAACGCGTCGTTCTCGGCGCGGCCCTCCCAGACCGCGAGGAAGGCCTCCTCGAAGCGGTCCTTCGCATCCCCGGTGGCGAACATGCGCGCGTCGGGCGGGCGCAGCCCGAAGTCGTAGAAGTACGCCCGAGGCTCGCCCGCCCGGTCGATGTCGTACGGCCACTCGTCGTCGACGTCGACGCCGAGGGCGGTCAGGATGGGCAGCACCTCGGTGAGGGCCAGCGGCGTCCCGGTGCGGTAGATCTTGAACCGGCGCTCCCCCGGCGGCAGCGCCGGCGGGTGGTAGAGGTTGACCACCAGACCGGGGCCCTCGACCGGTAGCGACTCCAGCTTGAGCACGTCGGTGACAGCGACCCGGGCGGAGAAGTCCTCCTTGTAGCCGTCGGACAGGGCGCCGCGAAACCGGTGCGCCAGCCGGGCCGCCTCCTCCTCGCCGACGGCCTCCACCAGCGCTGCCTCGAAGTCCTCCTCCCAGTCCCGGATGGCGGCGGCGATCTCGTCCTGCACCCGCGGCAGGTCCAGGTCGGGCAGCGACGTGCCGGGCGGCATCCTGATCACCACGTGCAGCCGGGCCAGCAACGACTCGCCGACCTGCACGGTGTAGTCGCCGGCTGTCCCACCGGTGGCCCGCAGCAGCACGTCCTGGACCGTCAGCCGGACGTCTGTGTTGTAGCGCTCGCGGGGGAGGTAGACCAGGCAGGACAGGAACCGACCGTAGGCGTCGGGCCGGACGAACAGCCGCAGACGGTTGCGGTCCTGGGTGCCCACGACCGCCCGCGCCACCTCGACCAGGTAGTCGACCGGGGTCTGGAAGAGCTCGTCGCGGGGGTAGGACTCCATCACGTGCAGGAGGTCCTTGGCGTTGTGGCTGCCCGGGGCGTAGCCGGAGGCCTGCAGCACCCGGCGTACCTTCTCCCGCAGCAGCGGGATGCGCAGCACGCTCTCGTAGTAGGCGGCGCTGGCCAGCAGGCCGAGGAACCGCTTCTCGCCCACCACCTCGCCGTCGGAGAAGACCTTGACCCCGACGTAGTCCAGGTGGGCGGCGCGGTGCACGGTGGAGCGGGCGTTGGCCTTGGTGAGCACGAGCAGGTGCTTCTCCCGGGCCTTGGCCCGCGACGCCGGCGGCAACGTGGCGAACCCGGTCGACATGGCGTGGTCGCCGCGCAGGATCCCCAGCCCGGTGCCGGTGACCGGCCGCAGCACGTCCTCGCCGTCGACGCGGTCCAGCCGGTACTCGCGGTAGCCGAGGAAGGTGAAGTGGTCGTCGGCGAGCCAGCGCAGCAGCTCCTCGGCGTCGACGGTCTCCTGGTCGTCGACCGGCAGGCTGTCACGCAGGATGGTGTCGGCCGCCTCGAGGGCGCGCTGGCGCATCCGCGGGTAGTCCTCCACCGCGTCGGACACGTCGCGCAGCACCCGGCGCAGGGTGTCGGTGAGCACCTCGACGTCAGTGGCCTCGGTCTCACGGGAGATCTCCACCACGATCCACGACTCGCGGCGGTGCTCGGGGGGCAGGGCGGCTCCCCGACCGGGCTCGCCGGGCAGCACTTCGAGCAGCCCGCCGGTGATGTCGCGGCGCACCTCGAGCACGGGGTGCAGCAGCTCGTGCACGGTGTGCCCGCCGCCGGAGAGCGCGGCCATCACCGAGTCGACGAGGAACGGCATGTCCTCCACGACGATCTGCACCACCGTGTGGCCCGTCGCCCACCCGTGCTCGGCGACGGTGGGGGTGAAGACACGCAGGTTGATCGCACCGTCGGGGCGTACCGCGGCGAGGTCGAGGTGGGCCAGGATGACGCCGGTCAGGTCGTCCGCCCGGCGCGCGACCAGCTCGTCGGCCGGGACGTCGTGCAGGTAGCGGCGCGAGCAGGCCAGGGCGTCTCCGCGGGCGGCGGCGACTCGCTCGTCGATCCGGGCGAGCAGGTCCTCCAGGGCGAGGTCCCGCGCGTCAGCCACGAGGGGCGACACTAGCCCTGGCTCGGCCTCGGTGTCCGCGATGGCGAGGAAGACCTGGCAGCATCGGCCGGATGCTCGTCGAAGCTGCCGTCCTGTTCCCGGCTCCGGCCGACGTCGTGTTCGAGATGCTGTCCGACTCCGACTACGTCAGCCGCAAGGCGACGGCCATGGGTGCTCTCGAGCACGACGTGACGGTCGTTGACCTCGGCAGCGGCCGAACCCGGATCCGGCTGCAGCGCACGCTCCCGTCGGTGGTGCCCGACTTCGTCAAGCCCCTGGTCGGCCCGACCATCGAGGTGGTGCAGACCGAGGACTGGACTGCGCCGGGCTCCGACGGCGCGCGCCGGGCCGACCTGCGCGCCCAGATCTCCGCCGCACCGGTCTCGCTGTCCGGTCAGATGACGCTGCAGCCGACCGAGGACGGCACCACCATCCACCGGGTGGAGGTGACGGTACGGGCGAAGGTGCCCTTCCTCGGCGGGAAGATCGAGCGGGCCATCGGCGAGGTGCTGGTGCTGGCCGCGCGCAAAGAGGAGCAGGTCGGCGCCGCTTGGCTGGCCGAGCGCCGGCGGGGGTGAGCACCGCCTCCCCGGCGGTGGTGGCCCTGCACGGGTTCGGTGACTCCGGGTCGTGCTGGCGGCCCTGGCTGCGGCGGGCCGGACTGGACGGCAGCGCGAGCACGCCGAACCTGATCGCCCACGGCGGGCGGGCGCTGCCGGTGGGCTCACCCTTCACCCACGAGGCGTTGGTGGGTGACGTCGTGCCCGCCGTCGAGACGGTCGTGGCGACCCGCGGACCGGTGCTGCTGGCCGGACACTCGCTCGGGGCGAGCACTGCGGTGGGGGTCGCGGCGACACGGCCGGACCTGGTGGCCGGCCTGCTGCTGGAGGACCCGCCCTGGTCGGCACCCTCCTCGCCGGCCGAGGACGCGGCCGAGGAGGAGCGCAACGACTTCGGTGACTGGCTGGCGGGGCTGGCCGGCACCGACCACGAGGGCAGGCTCGGCTGGGTTCGGGCTCGCCACCCGCACTGGGCGCCGGACGAGGCCTCGGCCTGGGCCGAGTCCAAGGCTCAGGTGGACCTCGCCCTGTTCGATGCCCCCCAGCACTGGTTGCGACGGACCTGGTGGCCGGTGGCCCGGTCGGTCCGATGTCCGGTGACGCTGCTACGGGGCTCGGTGTCCCGTGGTGGCGCGTGCGCCTCCGAGGTGGCGGCCACGCTCGGCGGGCTGGCGGGCTGGCAGGTGGTCACCGTCCACGCGGCCGGCCACGACGTGCGTCGGGACGCACCGGCGGCGACGGCCGCGGCCGTGCGCGCGCTGCTCGAGCGCAGCCGGGGGCGCTAGCCGCGAGCGGCCTCGGCGAGGGCCAGGTCGAGCTCGGAGGCAGCGAACCAGAGCAGGGCCACCTCGTCCAGCCGCTCGGGCGGCGCACCGGCCAGCACCTGCGCGACGGCGGCGGCGCCCTCGGCGTCGTCCACGTGCACCGCGGCCACCTGTCGGGCCAGCAGCGGCAGGTCCAGCACCACCGCGGCGAGGTCGTCGACGGGGTGGACGGAGTCCGCGGCGACGTCCGCGGAGACGACGACCCGTCGGGCCGGTGCCGCTCCCGGGCCGGTCAGGCACGCGTGGGCGGCCTGCAGGAAGACCAGGAACTCCAGCTCCTCCTCGTCAGCGCGGCCGGGGTCGGCCGCCCGCACCGCCGGGGTGACGGCGAACGCCCTGGACGCCGACCACGGCCTGCCGTCGACCAGCAGGCGCAGCACGTCGGTCGACGCCGGCAGGTACACGCGAACACGCGACGTGGCCCAGGGAAGGTCGGGGCTGGCTGCCACGCCCGTCAGCTGACCGACAGCCGCTGGCTGGGCTCGACAGCGCTCTCGTCGTCGCCGTCGTACTGGCCGGGCTCGGTGAGGGCCGCCACCGAGGTACGCAGGGACGTCTCCATGACCAGCGGACGGCGACGTACGTCCATGAGGTTGGCTCCCATCGCCTCGAGGTCCTCCGGCCCCGGGCCGAGGATGGTCACCTCGGTGCCCGACCGGTGCACCTTGGCCGCCTCGGTGAGGCAGCGCTTGGTCACCTGGACCCGCCAGCGCCGCTCGAGCCGGGTGAGCAGGGTGGTGGGTCGGTCGACTGCGAACGACACCATCGGCGCGACGACGAACACCTCGTCGAGGCCGAGGTCGGCCAGCAGGTCGACGCTGGTGGCCGAGCACGCACCGCCGTCCACGTAGCGGCGACCGTTGATGACCGCGGGGGCGAACCACGCCGGGATGGAGCAGGAGGCCATCACGGCCGAGGCCAGGTCGGCGGGCGGGGCGCCCGGGCTGCCGAACGCCACCCTCTCCCCGGTCTCGTAGTCCATCGCGACGATCCAGGTGCCCGGGTGCTCGGTCCATTCGCCGGGCGGGTTGACGGCCTCGACCAGGTGGCCGACGCGGGCGAGGGACCCCTTTCCCTCGGGCAGGAACGCCGACAGCACCGCCGTGGGCGGCATCTGCCGGAACTTCGTCATGTTGCGCATGATCCCGGTGGACCCGGGGCCGAAACGTGGGACACCGGGCCGACCGCCGCCGGTGGCCTTGTCGTAGTCCCACCAGTACCCGGCCAGCGGACCGTCGTCGACCGGCTCGCCGAGCTGGTGCCGGCGCAGCTGGTCGGGGGTCACCCCGGCGGCGAGCAGTGCCGCCATGATCGACCCGGCCGAAGTGCCGACGAAGTAGTCACAGGTACGCAGGTCGATTCCGTGGACCTGCTCGATGGCCCACAGCGCACCGACCATCCAGGCGGCTCCGAGCTGCCCGCCACCCCCGAGGACGAGCCCGCGCCGGAACTCCGCGTGCGCGGGACCGGGCTTGCCTCGTCGTCGGGTCGCCACAGGTCAAGTGTCCGTTCCGAGGGGGCCGTGACAAGTCCCTCTCGCCACCTCCCACATGACACAGGACCCTAGCGAGCGGGCCGAGCGGCCCGCAGCGAGCCGCGTCCCCGGCCGCGGCTCGTGCGCACGGTGTCGGTGAGCAGGTCGGCGGCCGCCACCATCTCGTCGGCCAGGACGTCGAGGTCACCGATGGCGTCGCGGTCGGAGTTCAGCCCGAGGAAGACCCCGCCGTGGTACGAGGTCGCCCCGATCGCCAGCGCGTGGCCGCGGCTGAGCGGCAGCACCGGGTACGACCCGATCAGCTGCGCTCCGGCGGCGAACAGCGGCACCTGAGGACCGGGCACGTTGGTCACCAGCACGTTGTGGATCCGGCTCGGCGCATCGGTGGCCACCCGGGCGCCGAGCATGTGCAGAGTGGGGGGGGCGAAGCCGGGGACGCCGGCGATGCTCGGGGCCGGCACCGGCTGGCCCATCTCGCGGTACCCCCGCATCGCGTAGGCGATGCGCTGCAGCCGCACCACCGGCGAAGGCTCGCCGATCGGCAGGTCGATGACGAACGGGGCGACGTGGTTCGGGGTAGCCAGCGAGTCCTCGTCGGTCGACACCGACAGCGGCACCATCGCGCGCAGCGTCGTCGCCGTGCGCACGGCCTCCCCGCGCATCAGCAGCCAGTCCCGCAACGCACCGGCGACCACGGCCAGCACCACATCGTTCACCGAGGTGTCGTGGTAGTCCTTCACCCGCTTGAGGTCGGCCAGCGACAGGTCGACCATCGCATACCGGCGGGCCTTGCCGATCTCAGGGTTGAGCGGGCTGGCCGGGGCCGGACGGGTCGCTGAGCGCAGCACCACCAGCGCGTCCTCGGCCACCTCGGCCACCCGGCCGGCAGCACTCTTGACCTCGTCCACACCTCCCCGGACCAGGTCCAGGGTGGCGGTCGGTCGCTTCAGCAGCTCGGTGGCAGCGCCCGCCAGCATCTGGGCGGTGCCCGGGGAGGGGTGCGGGGCCCAGGTGTCGGGGCGCACGCTGCGCGGCTGCGGGCTGATGTCGAGCATCACCTGGGCGATGGCGATGCCACGGCGACCGTCCACCATGGACAGGTGCGTCTTGGACAGGATGGCCAGCCGGTTGTCCTGCAGGCCCTCGACCAGGTACACCTCCCACAGGGGCCGGTCGCGGTCGAGTCGACGGCTCATGATGCGTGCGACCAGCTCGGCGAGCTGCTCGTCGGTGCCCGGACGGGGCAGCGCCGATCGCCGCACGTGGTAGCTGAGGTCGAACCTGTCGTCGTCGATCCACACCGGGTTGGCCAGACCCGCCGGCACGTGCCGCAGCCGCTGCCGGTAGCGCGGCACGTAGGCGATGCGCTCGCGGATCAGCGTGTAGAGGCGGTCGTAGTCGAACCCCTCCTCCGGCACTCGCAGCACCTGCACCGTCCCCCCGTGCGCGGGGGTCTGTGCCCGCTCGGCGTGCAGGAACGAGACGTCGGTCGAGCTCAGCCGTTCAGGCATGGCGCCTCCCGCCGTTGCGTGCCGTCCACTATCCCACCACCTCGCCGGCTCGAAGGTCGCGATCGAACAGCACGCAGAGCTCGTCCGCGGTCTGCTCGTAGCCGGTGTGGACGACCCCGAGCATGCCCAGGTCAACGGCGGCGGCCACGTTGTGGGGAAGGTCGTCGACGAACACGCACGCGGACGCCGGCACCCCGAGCAGCGCCACCGTGTGCGCGAAGATGGCGGGGTCCGGCTTGCGCATGCCCACCTCGCCGGACAGCACCACCACGTCGAAGGTGCCGTCCCAGAGGTGGTCCGGGTAGTGGTCGCCCCACGAGTTCGACAGCAGCGCGGTGCAGATGCCCGCCTGGCGTGCCCGCCGGACCAGCGCGGTCATGTCCTCGGCGTGGGTGAAGAAGCCGAACATGCGCGCGAACAGACCCTCGGCCCGAACCGGGGACCCCCCGACCAGGCTCAGCCTCTCGGCGAGCGCCTCCTCCACCTGGGCCGGGTCGATCTCGCCCCGCTCCAGCAGCTCGATGGCCCCGGACAGGCCGTCCTCGCTGCCTGCGCCGTGCCACTGGCCGAACGCCTCGCGCAGGGCAGCCGGGTCCAGCCCCTCGGCGCGGGCCCACTCTCGCAGGGCCTCGGGGACTCCCGGGGTGAGCACGCCACCCCAGTCGACGATGAGGGCGCGGGGGGTCACACGCCCGATGGTAGGGAGGTCGCGGATCGGCGACGCCGGCGCGGTCCGGCCCCGACCGTGGGCGGCGCGGCCGGGAGGCTGGGGTCCACTGACGCGGCCAGCGCCTGCAGCGCCCGTCGCAGGCTGCTGGATGGCGCGACGTCACCGAGCGACCGTCCGGCTCGCAGTGCCGCGTCGGTGGCTCGCGGGTCGTCGGGTAGGTACGCGGCCACCTCGCGGCCGGCGGCACGGCCCAGCGCCTCGCGCACCTGGTGGCGCGGCCGGTGGCCCGCCGTGCCGCTGCGCACCCGGTTGACCACGACGGCGGGCGCCAGCTGCGGGTCCGCCTCGGCGAGCAGGTCCAGGCCGTGGACGAGGCGCAGCAGGCCGAGCGGGTCAGCGGCCGCGACCGCCAGCACGAGGTCGGCGGCCTGCAGCGCCGAGCGGGTGGCCGCTGAGGGTCCGGCGAGCAGCGGCTCGAGGGGGTCCGGCTCGTCACCGCTCAGGCCGGGGGCGACGTCGACGACGACGACGTCGGCCAGCGACCGGCAGACGTCCCAGAGCACGTCGAGGGCCGCCGGCCGCAGCTCTCGCCACCGGTCCGGGCGGGAGGAGCCGGTGAGCACCCGGAACCGGTCGTCCAGGCCGACCGCGAGGCTTGCCAGCACCGCGGCGTCGAGTCGTCCGCGCAGGGCAGACCGGCAGGCGGCGGCCACGCCGGGGGCGTCCTCCACCAAGCCGAGCATGGTGGCGACCGCGCCGCCCGCCGCGTCGGCGTCCACGAGCAGCACCCGGCGGCCTCGGCGAGCCAGCTCGCCGGCCAGGTTGACGGCCACCGTGCTGCGCCCAGGGGCGCCGCCCGGACCCCAGACCACCATGATGCGACCGGTGGCCAGGTCGGTCTGGACGCCCGAGCCGCTGGCCGCGGGCGACGGCGGGGCCGGCTCGGGCCTGGACCGACGCGCCAGGGCCCGGGCGCGGCCGAGCAGTACCGCCGGTGCCTCACCGGCAGCCACCAGGTCGGCCGCACCCAGGTCAGCGGCAGCCGGAGAGCGGGTCGGCCCGTCCTCGACCAGCAGGGTGGGGACGCCGAGCCGGCGCAGCCGGTCGACGGTGTCGCGGTCCACGCGCGCAGCAGCGGAGTCGACCACGGCGACGCGAACCCACCCGGCCGCCGCGACGGCGAGCAGCTCGGCCACGTCGACGCAGCGGCGCACCAGGTGCAGGCCCGCCGCGGGGTCGTCGAGCAGCGGGAGCACGGCGGGCTCCCACCGGGCCCCTCCCGACAGCACCGCGACACCGAGGGCCGGTGGCCGCCCCCCGGGGAGATCCACGCCGCTCACCCGGCGCTCGGGGCAGCGGTGAGCACCACGCGGCCGGCCGACGACGCTGCGACCAGGGCGCCGACCAGGTCGCTCGTGCCCGGGCCGGCGTCGACGGCGAGCACGACCGTACGGCTCGTGCCGCCCGCGAACCCCCCGTCGGCGGCGGGAACCTCGACGACCGGCACCTCGGCGGCCAGCAGCTGCGCCGTCCCGGTGCCCGTCGTCTCGTCGGCCACCGCCCACGCGTCGACCCGGTCCCCCGGCTCGAGCCGTCCCGGCAGGCCGGCCGGGTCGACGGCCACGGCCACCAGCCGGGACGTGTCGCTGCTGCGCTCGGCCGGGGCGACGGCGATGGCCGGTACCAGCTCGCCCGGCCCGACGGTGCGCACGACCACGTACCCGTCGGGGACCACGCCGGTCAGGTAGGGGTTCTTCGTGCCCTCGATCCGCACCGGTACGGGTCGCAGGTCCGCCGCCCGCAGCGGCGTACCGGGGACCAGGGTCGTGTCGGCCGCCCAGGTCGCCACCGTGTCGTCGGCGGCGACCACGAGCCGGGCACCGACGACCGTGCTGCCCAGCACCAGGAGCACGCCGAGCAGCAGGCGCCAGTCGCGACGCCGGCGTGCGGGCAGCCGCCGGGCCGGCGGGGAGGAGAGGGCCGAGGATGGGCCGGCCAGAACAGTGCTCACGTGCGATATCCCCCAATACTACAAATGCCACAAATACCGCGATCTAGTATGACCCACCGCTGGACACCGTAGGCGCGGCGCTCCCTCGTCCCCTCGGGTCGTCCACAGCCGAGGCGGCTGCGACTCCACCGCCCAGCCCTGGTCTGCCAGACTCGGGGCCGTGGCCAGCGAGCGACGGTTCCTCAAGCTCTCCGAGGTGGCCGAGATCCTCAGCACCTCCAGCAACCAGGTGTACGCGCTGGTTCGCACGGGCGACCTGCCGGCCATCAAGATCGGCGGCAGGGGGCAGTGGCGGGTGGAGGAGAGCGCCCTGGACGACTACATCGCCCGGATGTACCAGCAGACGCGGGCCTTCATCGACGAGCACCCGATGACGCCGGCCGAGCGGGCCGAAGCCTGACCGCGAGGGCCCTCAGCACAGCCTGACCAGCTCCACCCCGGCCACCGGGACGGTCCAGCAGCCGCCGTCCTCGACGTGCAGGTCCACGTGGTCCCGCCCGACCCGGCCCAGCAGACCGCGCAGGTCGGTGCCGTCCGTCCCGCCGAGGACCACCGGCTCGCCCGCGGCGGCGAGCCGACGCAGCACCTGGCGCAGGTCGGCCGACCGTCCGACCGCCCCCAGCGCCTCGGGCGCCACGGCCGGCGCCCCCAGGCCCGCCACCGTGCGCACCGCCGAGGCCACCAGCACCTGAAGGTCGCCGCCGTCGGTTCGCAGGGCCAGCCAGTCGACCCCGCATCCCAGCAGCTGGCCGCCGACCGAACGGCCGCTGGACAGCCGTGCCGCCAACGGCCTCCCGGTGCAGGCACGGGCACGGTCGAGCCACCGGATGGTGGCGTGCTCGACGCGCAGCCGGTCGGCCGCCTCGAGCAGGTCGGCGTCACGCTCGGCCTGCTCCGCCTGTGCGGACAGGTCCAACCAGAGCCGCTCCCAGCGCACCGTCCACAGCCTAGGGACGCTCGGCGCCCACCGATGCCGCCATGATGCATAATGCCGCTGACACAAGCGAACTAAAGCAAATGAATGCAAACGGGGGTTCTGATGACTGGACGCCTTGTCCTGCTGCTGCTCGCCGCAGCCGCCACATCCCCGGCCTTGCGCCCGCACGGGCCGCTCACCGGGGCATGGCTCGCCGCGGCTGCGGGCGATGTCGCGGCCCGCTCGGTCGTGCTGGTCGGCGGGTGGGTGGCGCTGGTGATGCTGGCGACGGGGGTCGCCCGGCTGCCCGGACGGCTCGCGCCGGCGGCCCGGGCCGCCCTGGCCCTGCTGCTGCCCCGAGCAGCGCGGGCGGCCCTGCTCGGGCTGGTCGGCGCACAGGCCCTGGCCGGCACCGCTGTGGCTGCCGACGCGACCCTGGACCCCGCCGACGCGCTCGCCGTCCAACGCCCCGCGACGAGCGCGGCGTGGTCCATCGCCCCGCCGCCGGCCCCACCGGCAGCGGTCGTCGTGGGTCACGGCGACACCCTGTGGGCCATCGCGGCACGCGCGCTGCCCCCGGAGGCCGACGTCGGTGCGATCGCCGCCGCCTGGCCTGCCTGGTACGCCGCCAACCGGCAGGTGGTGGGGCCCGACCCGAACCTGCTGCAGGTCGGCCTGGTGCTGCAGCCGCCCGCCACGGCGCAGGAGGCCTGATGAGCGCGACCGCCCGCCCGCTACGGCTCGTGCGGGTGCCGACGCAGGTCCGCGGCGGCAGCTCGGCGCTGACGCCCGCCGTGCAGGGCACGCTCGCGCTCGACCTCGTCCCGCCGGTGCCGGCCGAGCACGAGCCGCCGCTACCGGACCCGCTGGCACCGATCGGGGCCGACTGGGACGACGACCCGCCGGCGCGCACGGACCCGGTCGAGCTGCCCGACCCACGCCGATGGGCGGCGATGATCGCGCAGGCGGTGGTGGAGATCGTGGCCGGTCGCCGGCCCCCGGTGCAGGTCGTCCGCTGGCTCGAGGCGCCCGTCTACGAGCGGGTACGCCGGTCGGCCGAGGCGGCGGCAACCCGGGGTGGGCGGCGCGCCGGAACCCCGGTGCGGGTCCGCCGGGTGCGCGTGAGCACCGACCTGGACGCGGCTGTCGAGGCCGTCGTGGTCGTCGACGACGGCCTGCGCTGCCGCGCGCTGGCCCTGCGCCTGGAAGCCCTGGACGGCCGGTGGCTGTGCAGCGCCCTGGAGATGGTCTGAGCCCTAGCGGCGCCGACCGCGGGACCGGGTACGGCGACCGCGGCTGCGGCCGGGCTCGCCCGGCTCGCCCGGGCCGTCCGCCTCGCCCGGGCCGTCCGCCTCGGCCGGGCCGTCGTCGGCTGCCCCGACGCCGGCTGCGGCGTCGGGCGGCACGGCCTGCTCGGTGCGGTGCTCCACCGCTGCTTCCCCGTCCACGCTGGGGGCCGTGTACTCGAGCCGGCGGGGGGTCTGCGGGCCCACCAGGCCCTTGGCGACCAGCACGGGTGCTTGGGCCCCCTCGACCGCCTCGGGCGAGGGGGGCTGCACCTCGACGTTGAACAGCAGCCCGACCGACTCCTCCTTGATGCCGTCCATCATCGCGGCGAACATGTCGTAGCCCTCACGTTGGTACTCGACCAGGGGGTTGCGCTGCGCCATCGCGCGCAGCCCGATGCCCTCGCGCAGGTAGTCCATCTCGTAGAGGTGCTCGCGCCAGCGGCGGTCCAGCACGCTGAGCACCACCCGCCGCTCCAGCTCGCGGGTCACCGGCGCGGTGAGCTCGGCCTCGCGTCGGTCGTAGGCGGCCTGCGCGTCGGCAGTCAGGTGCGAGACCATGAAGTCGGACGTGAGGCCCTCCCGCCCTCCGGCCTCGGCCTCGAGGTCGGCGACGCGCGGCCCCACCGGATACAGGGTGCGCAGGTTCACCCAGAGCTCGTCGAGGTCCCAGCTCTCCGGGTAGCCCTCGCGGGTCGCCGCCCGCACGTAGTCCCCGACCACGTCGTTGACCATGTGGCGTACCTGCTCGTGCAGGTCCTCCCCTTCGAGCACCCGGCGCCGCTCGTCGTAGATGACGGTGCGCTGGGCGTTGAGCACGTCGTCGTACTTGAGCACGTCCTTGCGGATCTCGAAGAACTGGGACTCCGCCTGGCTCTGGGCGCGCTCGATCGTCCGGCTGATCGCCTTGGACTCCAGCGGGATGCTGTCGTCGCCGGAGTAGCCGAGGGCTCGGTCCATCAGGCCGAGCGCACCACCGAACCGTCGCATCAGCTCGTCCTGCAGCGAGATGTAGAACCGGGACTCCCCCGGGTCGCCCTGGCGGCCCGAGCGGCCACGCAGCTGGTTGTCGATGCGGCGCGACTCGTGCCGCTCCGTACCCAGCACCAGCAGGCCGCCGAGTCTGACGACCTCTTCGTGCTCGGCCGCGACCTGGGCCCTGTGCTGGTCCACGGCCGGGCCCCAGGCGGCCTGGTAGGCCTCGGCGTCCTCCACCGGGTCCAGCCCTCGAGCGGCCAGCGCCTGCCGGGCCATAGCCTCGGGGTTGCCACCGAGCATGATGTCGGTGCCGCGGCCGGCCATGTTGGTGGCGACCGTGACCGCACCGCGGCGGCCCGCCTGGGCCACGATGTCGGCCTCTCGCGCGTGCTGCTTGGCGTTGAGCACCTCGTGCACGATGCCCCGCCCGCGCAGCAGCACCGACAGCTGCTCGGAGGTCTCGACGCTTGCTGTGCCGACGAGCACCGGCTGCCCCTTGTCGTGGCGCTGCACGATCTCCTCGACGGCCGCGGCGAACTTGGCCTCCACCGTCCGGTAGATGAAGTCGGGCCGGTCGGCGCGGACCATGTCCCGGTGAGTGGGGATCGGCACCACGCCGAGTGAGTAGATCTTGTCGAACTCGGCCGCCTCGGTCATCGCTGTGCCGGTCATGCCCGCCAGCTTGGTGTAGAGCCGGAAGAAGTTCTGCAGGGTGATCGTGGCCAGCGTCTGGTTCTCCTGCTTGACCTCCACCCCCTCCTTGGCCTCGATCGCCTGGTGCATGCCCTCGCTGTAGCGCCGCCCGGCCAGCACCCGGCCGGTGTGCTCGTCCACGATGAGCACCTCACCGTCGACGACGATGTACTCCTTGTCGCGGCGGAAGAGCTCCTTGGCCTTCAGGGAGTTGTTGAGGAACTGGATCAGCGGGGTGTTCGCCGACTCGTACAGGTTGTGGATGCCCAGGTGGTCCTCGACGGCGTTGATGCCGGGCTCCAGCACGCCGACCGTGCGCTTCTTCTCGTCGACCTCGTAGTCGACGTCACGGCGCATCCGCTCGGCCAGCCGGGCGAACTCGGCGTACCACTTCGTGGGCTGGTCGGCGGGGCCGGAGATGATGAGCGGCGTGCGCGCCTCGTCGATGAGGATGGAGTCGACCTCGTCGACGATGGCGTAGTGGTGGCCGCGTTGCACCAGGTCGGCCTTGGCCATGGCCATGTTGTCGCGCAGGTAGTCGAAGCCGAACTCGTTGTTGGTTCCGTAGGTGATGTCGGCGGCGTACTGCTCGCGGCGAACGGCCGGCGGCTGCTGGGCGAGGATGGTGCCGACCGACAGCCCGAGGAAGCGGTGCACCCGACCCATCCACTCCGCGTCGCGCCGGGCCAGGTAGTCGTTGACCGTGACGACGTGGACGCCCTTGCCCTCCAGGGCGTTGAGGTAGGCGGGCAACGTCGAGACGAGCGTCTTGCCCTCACCCGTGCGCATCTCGGCGATGTTGCCCAGGTGCAGCGCGGCGCCGCCCATGACCTGCACGTCGAAGTGACGCATGCCCAGGGTGCGCCGAGCCGCCTCGCGCACCGCGGCGAAGGCCTCCGGCAGCAGGTCGTCCAGCGTCTCCCGGTCGGCCAGCCGGGACCGGAACTCGTCGGTGAGCCCGCGCAGCTCGGCGTCGGACAGCGCGACCATGTCCTCCTCGAGCCGGTTCACCTGACCGGTGATCAGGCTCAGCTGCTTGAGGATCTTGCCTTCACCGGCACGCAGGAGCCGGTCGAGGAGGGAGGCCACGGGGCAGCATGGTAGGTGCCGCCCACGGCACGACCCACCCGAGTGCAGCAGGATGAGGAGCGAGCAGACGTGGACCCCTACCCGCTGACCGACGGGACAGTGCTGCTGACGCCGCCGACTCTCGCCGATGCCGAGACCATCGCCGCGCTCTGCCAGGACGACGAGGTGCGCCGGTGGACCACCGTGCCCGACCCGTACCAGCTGGCCGACGCGGTTGCGTTCGTCTCGGTGCTCGTACCCGTCGGCTGGCGCGACGCCAGCACCCTCGCCTGGGCTGTCAGGGACGCCGGCAGCCAGGCGCTCACCGGCATGGTCTCGCTGGAGACAACCGACGGTGAGCTCGGCTGGTGGCTCGGCGCCGCGTACCGCGGTCGGGGCTGGATGACCCGCGCGGCCAGGCTTGTCGCCGCCGACGCGTTCGAGCGCCACCACCTGGACCATCTGCGGTGGCGAGCCGCGGTTGGCAACCACGCCTCTCTGGCCGTCGCCCGCCGGCTCGGCTTCACCTTGGAGGGCACGGTGCGCCGCAGCATCCACCAGCGCGGCCGCTGGCTGGACGGCTGGGTCGGCACGCTGCTGCCGGACGAGCTGCTAGGCGTCGCGCCGGGCTGAGACACCGAGCGCGGCCCCCAGGTCGATCGCCAGGTCGCCGCGCGCCCGCACCCGCACGTCGTCCAGCTCGAGCCAGCCGGCCAGCTCCCGCAGCGCCTCAGCCAGCTCGGCGGCCGTGTCGGGGGGCGCGGCGGGCTCGACCCAGGCCGCCTGCACCGCGAGCACGCCGGCAGCCCGATCAGCCTTGAGGTCGACCCGGGCCGCCAGCGCGTCGCCGAGCAGGAAGGGCAGCACGTAGTAGCCGTGCACCCGTTGCGGCGCGGGGACGTAGATCTCCAGCCGGTAGCCGAAGCCGAACAGCCGCTCGGCGCGTCGCCGGGTCCACACCAGCGGGTCGAACGGCCACAGCAGCGCTCGTCCCGTGGCCCGCTGGGGCATCGCCGCCTCGGCGTGCAGGTAGGCCAGCGGCGCCCAGCCCGGCACCTCGACGGGCAGCAGGGTGCCGGCGTCGACGAGGACGGCCAGGGCAGCCCGGGTGGCCTGCGCCGGCAGCCGGTAGTAGTCGCGCAGGCAGCCCTGCGTGGCGATGCCGTGCGCACGCGCGGCGCGCTCCACCAGCGCCACCATGGCCTCGGGCTCGGCGGGGGTCGGGGCAGCCAGCACCGCCGCGGGCAGCACCCGCTGGGGCAGGTCGTACCGGCGCTCGAAACCGGGGCCCCGTCCGGCGGCACTGACCTCGCCGGCCCAGAACAGGTACTCCAGGGCGCGCTTCACCTCGCTCCACCGCCAGCCCCAGGCATCCTGGCTCGGGACGGCTCGGCCGTGGTGCCGCTCGAGGTCAGCGGCGGTGACCGGTCCCTCGTCCTCGACGGCTCGCAGCACGGACGCCACCAGGTCGGGCCGGTCGACGGCGATCCGCCGCATGCCCCCCCAGGCGTCGCTGTGGGCCCGCTGCATCCGCCAGCGCAGCGCGGGCTGGAGGTCCACCGGCAGCAACGACGCCTCGTGGCCCCAGTACTCGAACGCCCGGCGCGGGGCGCGGCGGGCCAGGTCGTCCAGCCAGTCACGCCGGTAGGGGCCGAGTCGGCTCAGCACCGGACCGTAGTGAGCGCGCGCGAGCACGTTCACCGAGTCGATCTGCAGCACGCCCAGCCGGTCGAGCACACCGGCCACGTCGGTCCGCCGTGCCTCGCGGCGCGGCCGCCGGTGCAGCCCCTGGGCGGCCAGCGCGACTCGGCGGGCCTGTGCCAGCGGCAGCCGCGCGGGGGCGGGCGCGCTCAGACCGCGAGCCGGATCACGCCGTACTGGTAGCCGTGGCGCCGGTAGACGACGCTGGGCATCGACGTCGCGTCGTCGACGAACAGGTAGAAGTCGTGCCCCACCAGCTCCATCTCGTAGAGCGCCTGGTCGAGCGTCATGGGTTGCGCGGTGTGCGTCTTCTCCCGCACGACCAGCGCCGGCTCCTCCTCCTCGACGGCCACGGCCAGCGGCGGCGCCGGCAACGTCGCTGCGACGGCGGCAGCCTCGGACGCGGCGCGGCCGTTGGGTCGGCCCCGGTGCTCGCGGCGCCGGTCGGCGGCGCGGCGCAGCCGTCCTTCGATCTTGCCTACGGCGAGGTCGAGAGCCGAGTAGGGGTCCTGCGCGGCGGCTTCGGCGCGGATCACCGGGCCCTTGGACCGGGCGGTGATCTCCACCCGATCGGCCTGGTCGGCCAACCGGGGGTTGGACTCGTGCGTGAGCTCGACGTCCACGCGCGTGAGCCGGCCGTCGTACTTGCCGAGCTTGTCGAGCTTGTCCTGCACGTGCCGCCGGAACCGCTCCGGAACCTCGGTCCGACGACCCCTCACCACTATCTCCACGGCCACCTCCCGGTCGACCCCCTGACAGGCCTCCACGCTAGTCCGAACCAGTACCGGACGGCACCGGCCATCCGGCCCGAAGCAGCCGAGGCGCCGCGACGACGGCGGCGACGACGCCCGGCGCCTCCAGCGCGGCCGCGGCCGCCGCGAGGGTGGCCCCCGACGAGCACACGTCGTCGACGAGCACGACCCGGGCGCCGGTTGGCAGCACCAGCGGCCGGGGCACGCTGAGCTCGAAGGCGCCCTGAAGGTTGCGCCAGCGCTGCTGGCTCGACAGCCCGCTCTGGTCGAGCACCCGGACCCGGTGACGCAGCAACGGCAGCACGCGCACCGGTGGCCCGCCCCGGACGGGCGCGAGCCGGCGGGCGGTGAGCAGCGCCAGCCGTCCCATCGGGTCGTGCCCGCGGCGACGGCGCATGCCGGGTCGTGAGGGCACCGGGACCAGCAGCACCGGCCCGTCGGCCGGCTCCGGCACCGCCGCGGCCACGGCAGCCGCCAGCAGCACCGCGAGCGGTGCTGCTGCCGCGAGGCGGGCCTGCTCCTTGTACGCCACTACCAGCCGTCGGACCGGGCCCTCGTACGGGCAGGCAGCCGTCGTGACGGGCAGCCGGCGCGGAGGGGCCGCCGCTGGGCGCACGGGGTAGGGCTGCGCCCCCACCCGTGCCCGGCAACCCGGGCACAGCACCCCGGCTCCGCAGGGACTGCCGCAACCGGCGCACGCGGGGGCCAGCAGGAGGTCGCGGGCAGCGTCGAGCAGCAGTCGTCCGGTGGTCACGCCCTGAGCATCCGGACGACGGCCCGCTCAGCCCACCGTGGCCGCCGGCCGGTGGACGACACGCCGTGCACGACCCGGGCTCGGGATGCAGCTCAGCCGGGATACGTGGGTGCCGTGGCCGCGACCACCGGCTCCCACTCCAGCAGCGCGTCCTGGCGCAGCAGCTCTCCGTCGGCGGTGGCCACGACCAGGGCTTGCGCCGGGGAGGCGGCCAGGCCCGTGGCACCGCCCACCTGGCCGCGGGAGCTGAGCGCGCCGTCAGCGAGCTCGACCAGGTACGGCTCGGCGTCTTCCGGCTCGCCGGCGAGGACGGCGAGGGCGGTGGCCGAGGCCCAGGCGGCATCCAGCGCGGGGAGCTGCTCGATCGGCAGCTCACGCAGCCCTCCGATCGACAGGCTGCCGTCGCCGGCCACCAGCACCAGGGCGAGCGCCAGGCGGGACCGGCCGTCCCGCTGGTAGACGACCGCAGCCCGCACCCCGTCCGCAGCGATCACCAGCCGCTCCACCCGGGTGCCGGACAGGTCGTCGGCCGGGACCGCGGTGGCTTCCGGGTCGTCACCGCGACCTGCCACCAGCACCCGGCTGCCCGAACCGTCACGGTCCACCACCCAGACCTGGTCCTGGCGGTCCAGCGACGGGGTGGACAGGTCGGTGCCGCTGACCAGCTCGGTGGTCGTCGCGCCGGTGGTGAGCCCGGCCCGCAGCACCGCGCCGCCGTCCGCGGTGACCGCGGCGGCCTGAGTGCCGGTGAGGTTCACGCCGACCGACCGGAACGGACCGGCCCGACCGAGGGGGCCGGGGACCTGGCTCAGCGAGCTCTCCTGCACACCGACCACGACCCCACCCGAGACCGCGAACAGCTGGTCACCGGCGGGCACCGCGGCGGGGTCGAGGAAGGCGTACGCGTCCGTGGAGACCACCCCGGTGTCGCTGCTGGGCAGCGGCAGCGGAGCGCCCTCAGCCAGCAGGGCGACCTCGGTGACCCCGGCAGCCTGCCTCAGCGTCCAGGCCAGCTGCGCGGCGATGCGCTCGCGCTGCTGGGCTGATGCCGCCTCGACCTGGCTGGTCAGATCGACCTGGGCGGTGGTCCCGGCCAGGGTCACCGCACCGGACGCCAGTGCGACGCCGGGTCCGACCGCCGAGCTCACCGCGGGCGCCAGCCAGGCCGACGGTCCGTCGAGGACGGCATCGACGAGCAAGGTCGGCAGGTTGCCGCGCACCGGCAGGTAGGTGAGGTCGGGGACGAGCACGTCGTCGGTCGGCGCGTAGAAGTAGCTGGAGAACGCGGCGAACTCGCGGCGGAAGTCGAACACCGACATCACCAGCCCGGCCGGCGGGGTTGCCACCCGCCACTCGCCGGCCACCTGCTCCATCCGCAGGTCGACGGTGACGCTGCTGTCCGGCTCGCCGGCGCGGTAGCCGCCGTCCTCGCCGACGGTGGCCACCAGCGGCAGCACCGCCTGCACCGTCCCCTCCGCCTCGGTGACCCGGCGGGAGCCCTCAGCCGCCGCGTACACGATGATCCCCGCCTCGGGGTCCCAGGTGGCCGCCGCCTCCGGCGTCAGGAACTCCCGGGCCGTGGGGTACCCCGGCTCGTAGGACGCCATCGCCGTGAGGAACCCCTCGGCGATGGCAACGGGGGAGTCGCCAGGGCGCGGTGGGGCGGGGATGACGGCGACATTCGGGGGCGGGACGGGCTCGCCCGCCGGGCGGCCCTCGACCACTGGGCCGCTCGAGGGCACCGACACGCAGCCCGGCAGCACGACGGCGAGCAGTGCGAGCAGCACGGCGGCACGAGCGCGGCGGGTCACGACGCACCGGCCGGGTTGGCATCGGCGACCGGCTCGAGCACCGGCCGGACGAACGCCTGGGTCGGCGCGTCCTCGGGGACCAGCGACAACGGCGACTCCCCTCGCGGCTGGCCGGCGACGCGGGGCAGGGTCAGCCGGAAGCTGGACCCCACTCCCGGCTGGCCCCAGGCCTGCAGCTCCCCGCCGTGGATCCGGGCATCCTCCAGCGAGATGGCCAGCCCGAGCCCCGACCCACCGGTGGTGCGGGCGCGGGCCGGGTCTCCCCTCCAGAACCGGCTGAAGACCAGCTCGAGCTGGTCGGGGTGCAGCCCGATGCCGTGGTCGCGCACGCGGACCGCCACCGCGCCGGGGCTCTCCCCCACCGACACCTCCACCGGACGGGACTCCCCGTGCTCGATCGCGTTGGCCACCAGGTTGCGCAGCACCCGGGCGACCCGGCGCGGGTCGAGCACCACGGTCACCGGCGTGGCGGGTACCTGCACGACCAGGTCCACCCCGGCGTCGCGCGCCAGCGGTGCGAGCCCGTCGCACACCGTCCCGACCAGGTCGCGCAGGTCCGTCTCCTCCAGGTCAAGCCCGGCGGCACCGGCATCGATGCGGCTGATCTCCAGCAGGTCGGCGAGCAGCGACTCGAAGCGGTCGAGCTCGGACTGCAGCAGCTCGGAGGCTCGCCGGGTGGAGGGGTCGAGCCGCTCGGACTGGTCGTGCAGCACGTCGGCTGCCATCCGCACGGTGGTCAGCGGAGTGCGCAGCTCGTGGCTGACGTCGGAGACGAACCGCTGCTGCAGCCGGGACAGCTCCTCCAGGCGGGTGATCTGACGCTGCAGGCTGCCTGCCATGTGGTTGAACGACTGGGCCAGGCGACCCAGCTCGTCCTTGGGGTCCTTGGCCGGCACGGCCATCCGCTCGTCCAGCTCACCGCCGGCGAGCTTCTCGGCGATCCCGGCAGCCTGCTGCACCGGCTGCACGACCTGGCGCACGACGATGAATGCGATGCCCGACAGCAGCAGCACCACGAGGACGGCCACGCTGGCCACCGAACGACCGACGAGCTCGATGGTCTGCTGCTGCTGGTCCAGCGGGAAGAGGTAGTACAGCTCGTAGACGCCGATCGAGGGCACCGGCACCGACGAACCCACCGCAAGCCCGGGGCTGGACGACCCGTCCTGGTAGTCGACAGTGGTGTAGGTCCAGTACAGCGAGCCGCTCGACTGCACCGCCGACCGCAGGTCGGCGGGCACACTCGAGGGCTGGACGCCCCGGGAGGTGCGGGTGGCACGGCTCGCCGCGGAGGCCTGCGGGTCGGTCGTCGTCGCGCTGAGCAGCACGACGTCGTAGCGGCCGGACGCCGCCCCGGCGCTGGCGAGGTTCTGCACCACAGCCGTCAGCAGCTGCCCCACCGTCGCGGGGTCGATGGACTGCGCCGCCTGCAGCTGTGTGCGGGCCGAGGCCACGCCCGCCGAGGTGTCGTCGACGGCCGCTTCGACCTGGGCCGCGAGCAGCCCGGTGCTCACCTGCCGCAGCAGCGTGGTCGCGAGCAGCGTCATGACCAGCAACGACAGCGCCAGCGTGGTGGCCACGACCCGGACCAGGATCGAGCCCCGCCACCAGCGCGCGAGCACGCGTACGGGTCGGGGTGCGGGCATGGTCTACCCAGACGTCGCCTTGTAGCCGACGCCGCGCACGGTCTGCACGATCTGCGGGTTCTCCGGGTCGATCTCGATCTTCGCCCGCAGCCGCTGCACGTGCACGTTCACCAGCCTGGTGTCGGCGGAGTGCCGGTAGCCCCAGACCTGCTCGAGCAGCTCGTCGCGGGTGAAGACCTGCCAGGGACGGCGGGCCAGGCACACGAGCAGGTCGAACTCCAGCGGCGTGAGCTGGATCTGCTCGTCCTCCCGGCGCACGGTGTGACCCGCCACGTCGATGCTGAGGTCGCCGACCACCAGCGTCGTCGGCCGCGGCTCGTCGGAGCCCCGCAGACGGGCGCGCACCCTGGCCACGAGCTCCTTGGGCTTGAACGGCTTGACGACGTAGTCGTCGGCACCCGACTCGAGCCCGAGGACGACGTCCACCGTGTCGGTCTTCGCCGTCAGCATCACGATGGGGACCCCCGAGTGCTGCCGGATCTCCCGGCACACCTGTATGCCGTCCTTGCCCGGCAGCATCACGTCGAGCAGCACGAGGTCGGGCTGGAAGCCCGCGAACGCGCCGAGAACCTCGTCGCCCCGGGTCACGGTCTCGGTCTCGAACCCATCACCCCGCAGGACGATGCCGAGCATCTCGCCCAGAGCGATGTCATCGTCGACGATGAGGATGCGACCGCGCACGTCGTAATGGTGACACGCCCTGGCGTGCGACGATCGGACGCGTGACGACACCAGCAGAGCCTTCCCCGCCTGCCGGGTGGACTCCCCCGCCCCAGCAAGGGTGGGCGGCCCCGCCTGGCCAGGGCTGGGGCGCACCGCCGGCGACGGGCTGGGGGCAGTCGCCCCAGCCGGTCCCCGGGCAGCCACCCGCCGCGGGGTGGGGCCCGCCTCCACCGGCTCCGAAGCCGGGAGTGATCCCCCTTCGGCCCCTCGGCGTCGGGGACGTGCTGGAGGCGACGCTGGGCACGATGCGTCGCTACCCGGCCGCCACGTTCGGGTCGTCCCTGCTCGTCGTCGCGACGGTCTCGTTGCTGCAGCTTGCGCTTCTCTGGCCGGTCGGCACGGCGCTCGCTGACCTGCCCGAACCCCCGGTCGACCCGGACGGGCTCGAGACCTGGCTGGGAGCCCTCGAGACGGTCCCGTGGCAGTGGGCGCTGGTCGGCGGGGTGCTGGTGGGGATCCTCTCCTTCGTCCTGCTCACCGCTCTGACCGGCCTGCTCGCCGTCGTGGTCGGGCAGGCCGTGCTCGGTCGGCCGCTCGGCCTCGGCGAGGCATGGAGGCGTGCCGCGCCTCGGCTCCCTCGCCTGCTGCTCACGGTGCTGCTGGTCGCGTTCGTCGTCACGGCGGTGTGGCTCGCACTCGCTTTGCTGTGGTTGACCGCTGCGACCACCTCCGCACCAGGCGTCGTGCTGCTGCTCCTGCTGCTGGCCACCCTGGCAGCCCTGCCGGTGACCACGTTCGTGTGGGTGCGCCTGGCGCTGGCTCCTCCGGCGGTCATGCTCGAGAGCGAGGACGGACGGCCCGTGGGACCGGTGACCGCCATACGCCGCTCCTGGGGCCTGGTGCACGGCGGGTGGTGGCGCACGTTCGGCATCGTGCTGCTCGGCGCCGTGATCGCCGGCGCGCTGAGCGGGCTGATCTCGGCACCCCTGCAGGCCGTCATCGGCCTGCTGCCGCTGGACCTCGCCGCCGCGCTCGTCCTCCCCATCCTGGGCGCGATCCTCGGCCAGGCCGTGTCGCTCCCGATCTCAGGGCTCGTGCTCGGGCTGGTCTACGTCGACCGACGGATCCGGGCCGAGGGGCTCGATGCCGCTCTCGCCCGGGCAGCCGGCGTCGAGCTCGACCCCGGTCTGTACCGCTGACCCTGCCGCCTGAGCCTGCTGCCATGAGCGGTGGGGATCGGTCGGTGGCGGTCTGCAGGGGTTGGGTGTGTCTGCCGGGCAGGGCTGCGGTCCGGTTGGTCAGCTCGGTGGGTCCGCCGTGGGCCCAGTGGTGGTGACCGTCCGCGAGGCCCGGCCGACGGCCAGCGGCTGGCAGCCGCCGCGTACGCCACCGGCCCGGTGCGTCCCGCGCGCGGCGCTCACCCAGACCGGGCCGTGACCGAGCACGGTGGCATACGGGCGGTGTCACTGCGGCCGCCTGGGGCGTCGAGGCGGCCGGGCAGCCAGGACGCCGGCTCGACGGCCGTGCCCTCAGGACGCCGACCCGGGCGAGAGCTGCTCGAGGGCGAGCAACGCCGTGAGGGCCGCGACGGCGTGCCGCACCTCCGCATCCAGTGCCGGCCGCTGCTCGACCGGGGCCGACGCCCGCTGCAGGGCCCGGTCCTCCAGGTAGGCGGTCCAGGCGTGGACGACCGGCTCGGCTCGAGCGGGCAGCCCCAGCACGCTCACCACCCGGGCCGCGAACGAGGTGCGCAGCCGCTGCACCCCCTCCCCGCCGAGCGGAACCGCCCCAGCGCCGTACACCAGCGCGACGTAGACGTCGTGGCGCCGGGCGACGTAGGCGAGCATCCGCGCGACGATCTGCTCGAGGGCCACGGCCGGCCCGACGCCGGGGTCGGGCGCGGTGTTGCGCAGGGCCCGGGCCACCGCGGCTGCCCGGACCGCGTCGTAGTAGTCGCTCTTGGTCGCGAAGTAGTGAAAGAGCAGGCTGCGCGAGATGCCCGCCTCGGCCGCCACGGCGTCCAGCGACAGCTCGTGGATGGGCTGCTCGGCGAGCCTGCGCAGGCCGATGCCCACCAGCTGCCGCCGCCGCTCGTCGGGCGAGCGTCGCGTCCCGACCCGGGCGGTGCCCGGCGCCTTCGTGGGTCGCGCCGTCATCTTGTTGAGCATTGCTCAACAGAGGGCTACCGTCAAGCCATGGACTTCGAGCCGTCTGCCCGCGCCGCTGACCTGGCCGCACGGGTGCGCACGTTCGTCGACACCGAGATCGCCCCGGTGGAGGACGAGTACCACCGGCGCATCGCCGAGATCCGCGACTCCGGCGGCGACCCCTGGCAGCCGCTGCCGCTGGTGGACGGGCTGCGCGCCGAGGCGAGGCTGCGGGGGCTGTGGAACCTGTGGCTGCCCGCCGGGCACGAGGGGCCGTATGCGAAGCGGTACGGGACCGATGCGGGAGCCGGGCTGTCGAACGTCGACTACGCGCCGGTCGCCGAGCAGATGGGCCGATCGCTGCTGGCCCCGTTGGTGTTCAACTGCAACGCGCCGGACACGGGCAACATGGAGGTGCTGCTGCGCTACGGCACCGCCGAGCAGCGCGATCAGTGGCTCGACCCGCTGCTCGACGGCACGATCCGCTCCGGCTTCGCGATGACCGAGCCGGACGTCGCGTCGTCGGACGCGACGACGATGGCGGCCACGGCGGTGATCGACGGCGACGAGGTGGTGATCAACGGGCGCAAGTGGTGGACGACGGGCGCGGGCCACCCCGACTGCGCCGTGTTCGTGCTGATGGCCCGTACCGACGACCCCGCCGCCGACCGGCACCACCAGCACACGATGGTGCTGGTGCCACGCGACACCCCGGGCGTCGAGGTGGTGCGGATGCTGCCGGCCATGGGCCGCTACGACGAGCCGCTGGGCCACGGCGAGGTGCTCTTCAGCAACGTGCGCGTGCCGGCCTCGAACATCCTGCTCGGACGCGGTCGGGCGTTCGAGATCGCGCAGGGCCGGCTCGGCCCTGGCCGGGTGCACCACTGCATGCGGCTCGTGGGCCTGGCCGAGCACGCGCTCGAGCTCGCCATCGCCCGGGGCAAGGAGCGCGTCGCGTTCGGCAAGCCGCTGATCGACCTCGGCGGCAACCGCGAGCGCATCGCCCGGGCCCGCATCGCCATCGACTCGACCCGGCTGCTCGTCCTGAACGCGGCCTGGAAGCTGGACAGGTCCGGGCCGCTGGGGGCGCTCAGCGAGGTGAGCCAGATCAAGGTCGCCGCTCCGAGCATGGCCCAGCAGGTCATCGACTTCGCCATGCAGCTGCACGGCGGCGCCGGTCTGTCCGACGACGTGCCGCTCGCGGCAGCCTGGACGCAGGCCCGGGCGCTGCGCCTGGCCGACGGCCCGGACGAGGTGCACCTCGGCCTGGTGGCTCGCATCGAGATCGCCCGGCACGCAGCGCGCCGCTGAGGGCCGGCCGCACCCCCGGGCGGTTGCGGGCGACAGCCCCTGGGCCGCAGGACCCTGGACACCCCCGGCACCTCGTCCTTGGCTCGAGGGGACCCTGCGGAGGTGCTGACGTGAGCCTGCTCGAGCGCACCCGGACCCGCCCCGATCCCCCGTCCCTGACCGACCGCTACCTCGACGCGGTGGCGCACGAGGTCCCCCGGACCCGGCGCGACGAGGTGACGGGGCGGCTGCGGTCGACCATCGATGCCGGTGTGGTGAGACGGGCGGCTCGCGGCGTGCCGCGGGCCGAGGCCGAGCGCCAGGAGCTGGCCGAGCTGGGCGAGCCGAGCCAGGTCGCCGGGGCGGCCGTGGGGCCCCGCTGGCTGGTCGGGCCGCGGCTGTACGGCGACTACCTGCGCGTGCTGCGCATGCTGGCCCGGGTCGTGCTGCCGGTCGTGGCGGTCCTGGTCGCCCTTGGTAACGGCATCGCCGGCGAGCACCCGGCGCAGGTGGTCGCAGCGTCGCTGTCAGCCACCGTGGAGGCGGGCATCCACCTGGTGTTCTGGGTGACGCTGGTGTTCGCGGTGCTCGATCGCCGGGGCGTGGTGCTGCACGCCCCGGAGCGCGCCTGGTCACCCGACGACCTGCCGGCAGCGCGCCCGGGCCGGGTCGGCATCGGGGAGACGATCGCGAGCGTCGCGGTCCAGACGCTGCTGCTGGGCGTGGTGCTCTGGTCGTGGCAGTACCGGCCGAGCGCGCAGGCCGAGCCTGTCCCGGTGCTGGCGGAGTCCCTGCGGCCGACCGTCACCGCCGTGCTCGTGGTGGTGCTGCTCGCGGGCATCACGCTCGCCCTGGTCGCCTACCGGGTCGGCCGGTGGACGCCGTGGATGGCGGTCGCCACCACGGTGCTCGACACCGTCTTCGCCGGCGTCGTGATCTGGCTCGTGGGGTCGGGCAGGCTGCTCGACCCGGCCTTCGTGGACGCCCTGGGAGCCGGTCCGCTGCTCGACGAGCCAGCCGCACTCAGCGCCGCCACCGTGCTGGGCACGGTGGCCGCCTGGGCGGTTGGCATCGGCTGCGCGGTGGACGTGGTCGACACCTGGCGCAAGGCGCTGCGGGCCGGGTACTGACCGGGCCCGCACCTCACTCCTGCGAGGGCTGCTCGAGCGCGCGGGGGTCGGCGGGCACCAGCCCGGGGAAGCGCAGGTCGGGCTGCGGCGTGGACAGGTCGTTGCCGATGCGGCGCTGGTGCTCGAGGAACTCGGCCGTGACGACCGCGCAGATGGTGTGGCGGGCGAGGTCCTGCGGTCCGGTCGCGCAGGAGCCGTCCCGGAAGAAGCCGGTGAGGGGGTCGGCTCCGCACGGCTCGGGCGGCCCGCCCAGCACGTTGCGCTCGGTCATGCGGCCATCATGGCCCGAGGGCTCAGCCGGCGCGCCAGCGGCGCTGCGAGCCGAAGAAGTCGTCGAGGTGCCAGGCCCGGGCCGAGGTGGGGTGCAGGCGCAGCAGCCGCACGCCCAGCATGTGCTCCGTCCCGGGTAGCCACTGCCGATCGCCCGGGTCGGGGTAGGCGCGGGCGTAGGCGGCGACCACCTCGGGGAACTGCTCGGCCACGCCGATGTCGGTCATCGTGCCGGAGACGACGAGCACGTCGACCGCGCTGGGCAGGTGCAGTGTGACGCGCGCGTCCTCCCGCAGGTCGCGCATGCGCCGCGCCCCGGCGTCGGCGTAGCTGAAGGCGGCGCCGTCCACGACCACGCCCCACACGGGCACGCAGTGCGGTCCGGCCTGAGGCGAGCAGGTGCCCAGCCACCAGAACGGCTCACGCCCCAGCCGGTCGGCGATCTCGGCCCAGGTCAGCTCGTCGGAGGTGCTCACGGCCCCACCGTAGGAGGTCATCGTCCGGCCCGAGCGGCGTTAGCCTGCCGACCTATGAGTGTGGTGGCCTCGTTCGAGTCCACCCTGTGGCAGTACGAGGGCCCTGCGGCGTGGTACTTCGTCACGCTGCCCGCCGACCTCGCCGACCGGGTGCTGGAGCAGGCCGAGCGCCGCGGGTCTGAGTTCGGGGCGGTCCCGGTGCAGGCGAGGGTCGGCACGACGACGTGGCGCACCTCGTTGTTCCCCGACCGCCAGACGGCGTCGTACCTGCTGCCCGTGAAGAAGTCCGTTCGCACCGGCAACGCCCTCATGCCGGGCGACGTCGTCACGGTGCACCTCACCGTGCCGGCGCCGTCGCCCGGCTGACGGCGTCGACCTCAGCTGTCCCCGCCCGCCCCGGCGTTGTGGTCGAGCTCGTAGAGCTTCGTGCTCAGCTCCTCCACCCGGGACTCGTCACCCTCGTCGATGGCCTCGTCGATCTCGGCCACGAGGTCGTGGACCACCGGGTCTCCCTTGCGAAGGTCAGGGGCCTCGTTCATGCACATCGCCACCCTTCGTCCCGCCCAGCCTGAGTCTCGGCCAGACTCCCCGGTAGGGGAAGAGGTCTCGGATGTGACGGAGGAGACGCGATGCGCCGCTGGCGGCAGGTGGACGTGTTCGGCGCGGCACCACTGGCGGGCAACCCCGTCGCCGTCGTGCTCGACGCCGACGGGCTGTCCACCGGGCAGATGCAGGCGCTGGCCCGGTGGACGAACCTGTCGGAGACCACCTTCGTGCTGCCGGCCACCGAGCCCGGCGCGGACTACCGAGTGCGCATCTTCACGCCCGCCACCGAGCTGCCCTTCGCTGGGCACCCCACGCTGGGCACGGCCCATGCGTGGCTGGAGGCCGGCGGGCAGCCGTCCGCCGGCACCGAGGTCGTGCAGCAGTGCGGCGCCGGTCTGGTGCGGGTGCGCAGAGTGGACGGCCGGGCGGCCTTCGCCGGGCCTCCCCTGGTGCGCTCCGGTCCGCTGGAGCAGGCGGTGCGCGACGAGGTCTGCACCGGACTCGGGCTGGCGCCCCGGGCGGTGCTCGACGCCGCTTGGGTCGACAACGGACCCGGGTGGTTGGCGCTGTGGGTCGCCGATGCGCAGACCGTGCTGGCGGTGCGACCCGGCCAGCTGGGCGGACGCTACGTCGGGGTGGTGGGTCCCCGCCCGCCGGGCGACCTGGCCCAGGTGGAGGTCCGCGCCTTCTTCCCCACCGCAGCGGGGACGGCGGAGGACCCGGTCACCGGCAGCCTCAACGCCTCGCTGGCCACCTGGCTGACGGCAGGCGGCCGCGTCCGCCTGCCGTACGTCGCCGCTCAGGGCACCGCGCTGGGACGCCAGGGCCGGGTGTACCTGACCGCGGACCCCGACGACGGCGAGGCGGTGTGGGTGGGCGGGGACACGGCCACGGTGCTGGCGGGCACGCTCGCCCTCTGACCCCTCGCGCTAGCCCTGAGCGAGGGCCGGGGCCGGGGACCGACGGGCCAGCAGCAGCTCGCGGGTGCTGCGCGGGACGAGCAGCATGGCCGCCACGACGGCGCCGGCCAGCAACGCAGCCACTCCTTCGGGAAGTGCCCCGAGGGTGGAGGTGGTGGCGGCGGTGTTCGCCACGGTGTAGGCCGACATGCCCAGGCTCACCCCGACGGTCCAGCGCAGCTCTGCCCCTCGCAGGCCGGAGGCAGCCAGCAGAGCGAGCGGCCAGAGCAGGTACCAGGGCTGCACGACCGGTCCGAGCACCACGACGGCCAGCAGGGCCAGGCCGGCCCCGCGCAGCATGCTGCGGCGGCCTGCGGTGGCCAGCAGCCACAGGATGATGGCGGCGGTGGCGATCGTGCCGCCCAGTCGTACCGCCGCCAGCACGGCGTCGCCGGAGGCGATGCCGAGGGGCTCGGCCAGGTAGCCGAGCGTGCGCCCGAGCGCCGTCACGGGCGAGAGCCACGTCTCGACCTTCGCCGGCGCCATCAGGTTGCCCACCCAGCCGGGACCGAGGCCCGAGACCAGGCTGAGCACGGCGAGGACGGCCACCGCGAGCGCGCCGACCTGGGCCCACGACACCAGACGGCGGCGCCAGGAGTGGTCCTGCCCGGCCCACAGCAGGGCCACGAATGGCAGCACGACCAGCGCGGGCGCCTTCACCGCACCCGCAGCGGCGACCAGCGCGGTGCCGAGCAGCAGCCGACGGTCGAGGGCCAGAGCCAGGCCCGCCACGAGCAGGCCGATCATGAGGGCGTCGTTGTGCGCGGCCGAGACCAGGTGGAACAGCACGACCGGGTTGAGCACCGCCAGCCAGACAGCCGTCCCCGGGTCCGCCCCGGCCGCAGCTGCCAGCCGCGGCAGGAGCAGGACGAGCAGCACCAACCCCGCCATGGCGACCAGTCGGAAGGCGAGCAGCGCGGCCTCCGCCTCGACGCCGGTGACGTGGTACTGGACGAACGAGACGAGCATCCACAGCGGCCCGTAGGGCGCCGGAGAGTCCGCCCACATCGGGTCCGCGCCGTCACCGACGTAGGTGGTCAGCGCCCCGGTACCGACCTGGTAGGGGTCGAGCCCCGACGGCTGCAGCCGGCTCAGCGCGACGTAGCTGAACACGTCCCGGCTGAACAGCACCGGGGCGACCAGCAGCGGCAGCGACCACAGCAGGGCCAGCGACCCCAGCGAACGGGCCCGGGCCACGTCCAGGCCGCGTGCGACCGGGGCCAGCGACAGCCAGGTGCGCAGCAGCCAGGCGGCGCCGGCCAGCACGGCGAGCTTGGCGACCGAGGTCGCCACGACGGAGTCACGCACCGCCGTCAGCAGCGGGTTGCGGGCGAAGTCCGACAGCGGGGCGATCCAGCCGACCACGAAGCCGCCCACCGCGATCAGCGACGTGGCGAAGAACCCCGGCAACCCGTACCGCTCGAGCGTCCCGGCGGTCGGCCGTGCCGAGGGGCCCTGGAGCACCTCAACGGCAGACATGACACCCTCAGGGTACGGAAGCGCGCCAACGATCCCTGCATCTGCGAGGTCAGGCACCGTCCACGAGGCGCAGCACGACGTCCAGCCCGTGCCGTGGGCCCGACGTGCGCGGCAGCAGCAGCGTCCGGATCCCCAGCAGCGCCGCACCGGCGTCGTCGTGCGGGTTGTCCCCCACCATGAGGGCGTTGCGGGCGGGAACGCCCAGGGCTGCCAGGGCTCGCTCGAAGATCGCCGCCTGCGGCTTGACCGAGCCGGCCTCGTAGGAGAGCACCACTGCGTCGAGCAGGTCGTGCATCCCGGCCCGGTGCAGCACCGCCCGCACATCGATGCCCACGTTGGACACCAGCGCCAGCCGCACCCCGCGGCGCCTGAGCTCGAGCAGGGTGGGCACGGTGTCGTCGTAGGGGATCCAGGTCTCGAGCATCACCTCGTAGAGGGCCTGCGCGAGCGTGTCGTCGACCTGGGGCACCCGCTCCATCAGGGCGTCGTACACCTCGCGGTGGCGGCTCGGGGACAGGTCGCGCTCGTTGCCGGGGTCGATGTCTCGCACGTGCTCCCAGATGCGGTCCACCCAGCCGGTGAGGTCGGCTCGGCCCTGCTCGCCCAGGGTGTCGGCGGGGGTACCGGACCGGCCCGCGTGGGCCCAGGCGAGGTCGAGCCAGACCGACGGGTCGCCCTGGTCGACCAGGGTCGAGTGGAAGTCGAACAGCACGGCCTCGATGGGGTCGGGGGCACCGACGTCGCGCGGGGTCACGTGTCGACCCCGGCGACAGGCCACGGCGTCACAGCGCCGGGTCGGCTCGAGCACCTGCCCTGCACCACTCGTACCACTGCGCTCAGGCCTCTCCCCCGTTCTCGCCGCCCGGCTCGCCCAGGCCCGGCACGTCGAAGCCCTCCTCCGAGGCGCGCTGCTGAGCGGCCGTGCTCAGACCGTCGATGTCGAGCCCACCGGGGTTGGTGTCGCCCGGGTCGTCAGGTCCCATGGGCGGTCATCCTGGCACGGGCCCGGGTCGCACGGGGCCGTCCCGGCGCACGAGCACGAGCGACTGGTCGTCCGCCGGGTCCACCGGCAGCCCGGCCAGCAGTGCGTCGTCCACCGGCGCTACTGTCCGTCCCGCCCAGCGGTCCACCGCTGCCCGCAGCGGGCCGATCGGTTCGTCGGTGTCAGGGTCCAGCAGCCCGTCGCTGGTGAGCAGCAGGCAGTCACCGGGGGCCAGCTGCACGGTGCCGGCGCGGTAGCGGGCGTCCTCGTGCAGGCCCAGCAGCGGACCGGACGCCGCACCGACCGTCCACGTGCCGTCCGCACGTCGTAGGTGCGGCGCCGGGTGGCCGGCGCAGAAGATCTCGCCACGTCCACTGGCCAGGTCCACGGCGACGTGGACGGCGGTGGCGAACGTCTCGCGCCACTGTCGCCTGGTCAGGTAGTCGTTGCAGCGGGGCAGCAGCTCGTCGGGCGCGACGGCGCCCAGCAGCCCCCCGAAGGCGCCGGACAGCTGGCTGGCGCGGGCCGCGACGTCGGGGCCGTGCCCCGTCACGTCCACCAGCACCACCTGGAGCTGCCCCTCCCGCACCAGGGCCAGGGTGAAGTCGCCACGCATGCCCGCGCCCCTCGCCGAGCGCAGGGTGCGGCCCACCGTCCAGCCGTCGGGCTGCTGCGACAGCTCGCCCTGGCGGCGCAGCCCGTCCCGCAGCTCGACCAGGATGTCCAAGCCCACGCCCGGCGACAGCCCGGCGCGCTGGCGCAGCACCGCGTACCGGTGGGCGATCAGCACGACTCCGGCCACCACGACGGCCGCCACGACGGTGCGGCCGACCGGGTTGGCCACCAGCGCCACCATGACCGAGCCCGCCACCACCATGCCGAGCACGAGCACAGACCGTGGCAGCAGCCGCCACCCTGCGACCATCACCGGCAGCACCAGCGCCGAGACCGGCATGAGCTGGGGCGCAGCCAGGTCCAGTGTGGTGAGCAGCAGCACCAGCAGCACCAGCACCGCGAGCGCCAGGCGCTCTCGACGCCACAGGCCCGCCACGTCGGGCAGGCTAGCCGCGCCCGGCGGACGGTGCCGGGACGGCACCGGGGGACGATCTGCTAGGCAGGGGACCCGTGATCGACATCCGCGCGTTGACCGACTCCGACCTGCCGGCACTGCGGCGCATCGACGACGTGGCCTTCGGAACCACCCAGTCCGACGCCCGCTGGGCTGCGGCCTCGCCCGCCCTGGAGCGCGACCGCCAGCTGGGGGCGTTCGACGCCGCCGAGCTGGTCGGGCACGCGGCGGCCTTCACCCACGAGCTGACCGTGCCCGCCGGGCCGGACACCGGCCGGGTCGTCCCGGCGGCGGGCGTCACCTGGGTGATGGTCTCCCCCACCCACCGGCGTCGGGGGGTACTGCGGGCCCTCATGGACGAGCAGCTCACCTCGCTGCACGAGTCGGGTGAAGCAGTGGCGACCTTGTGGGCCTCCGAGCCGCTGATCTACCCGCGGTTCGGCTACGGCCTGGCCAGTCGCAGGCTCGGCCTGGTCGTGCCGCGGGCGCACGCGGCTCTGCGCGGCGTGCCGGAGCAGGACGTGCGGCTGACCATCGGCGCGGTCGCCGACCTGCGGGAGGCGTGCGTCTCGGTCTACGAGTCGGTGCGTCGGGACCGACCCGGCATGGTGAGCCGCAGCGCCGAGGCGTGGACGGAGTCCTCCTACGACGACACGGCCCCCGGCAGCGGGTCGAGCGTGCTGCGCTGCCTGGTCGCCCGTGACGCAGCCGGTGCACCGGTGGGCTACGCCTGGTACCAGACCAAGCCGAGCTGGGACGGCGGGGTGCCTGGTGGCGACGTCGTCGTGCACGAGGCGCTCGCCTCGACCCCGGCGGGTCGCCGAGCGGTGCTCGGCTTTCTGCTCGACGTCGACCTCATGGCCCGAGCGAGGTTCTGGAACCACCCGGTGGACGATGCGCTGGTCTGGATGCTGGCCGACCTGCGCCGCGCGCAGCCGACCCTGCTGGACGGGCTGTGGGTGCGGCTGGTGCGACTCGACGAGGCGTTGGCCGGGCGCGGCTACGCCGAGCCGGTCGACGTGGTGCTCGAGGTCAGCGACCGGACCTGCCCGTGGAACGAGGGCCGGTGGAGGCTGTCGGCCGGTGCCGACGGCGCCGAGGTCGCGCGCAGCAGCGACCCACCCGACCTGGCCCTCGACGTGTGCGAGCTGGGGTCTGCCTACCTCGGGGACGGCACCCTGCTGCCGGCCGCAGAGGCCGGCCGGGTGCACGAGCACACCCCGGGCGCCGCCCGGGCCCTGCACCGGGCCATGCGCGGGGAACGCGCCCCGTGGTGCAGCTACGTCTTCTGAGGCGCAGGTGGACCGGGCCCGCCGCGCTCCACCGCCATCTACCGGCCGGCCCGGAATCGGGCGCGCGGTGCACCGCGCACGTACCGTCGGTCCCGTGACCGACGCCCGCGCCCAGCACGAGGCCCCCGGAGCACGTTCCACCGGGGGGACGGTCCCCTCGCCCGCGCCGGACGGCGTCGACCAGCAGCGACCCGCCGCCGCAGGCCGCCGACCGCACCCGCGCGAGGCAGGCCCTGCCGTGACCGTGTCCGCGGCGATGCGGGCCCGTGACGTCTCCCGCCCCTGAACCTGCCCGCCTGCCTTCAGACGTCCTCGCGTGAGGGCACGGCCGACGGCAGCTCGCCGGTCTCCTCATAGTCCGCGATCATCTGCAGCCGGCGGGCGTGGCGCTGCTCGCCGCTGAACGGCGTGTGCACGAACACCTCGACGAGCTGGCGCACCTCCTCGAACGAGTGCATGCGCGCCCCGATGCCCACCACCTGGGCGTCGTTGTGCTCGCGCGCGAGCCGGGCGGTCTCCACGCTCCAGGCCAGCGCGGCCCTGATCCCGGCGACCTTGTTCGCCGCGATCTGCTCGCCGTTGCCGGAGCCGCCCAGCACGACACCGAGCGACCCCGGGTCGGACGCGACCGCCTCGGCTGCCCGCAGGCAGAACGGGGGGTAGTCGTCGAGGGCGTCGTAGACGAACGGGCCGTGGTCGACGACCTCGATGCCACCGGCCCTCAGCGTCTCCACGAGCCGGTGCTTGGTCTCGAACCCGGCGTGGTCCGACCCCACGTGCACGCGCATGCGCCAAAGTCTGTCAGGTGGGCGAGCAGAAGTCCCCACCGCCGGCTGTCGGGGTGGACGGCGTGCGCGGTGGTTGGGTGGCAGCGACCGTGTCGACCGCGGGAGATGCGGTCGTGGACGTCCGTTGGCTCGTGCTGGCTCACTTCGCCCCGCTGGTCGCCGCCACCGAGGACGTGCCGGGCGCCGTGCTGGCCGTCGACATGCCGATCGGCCTGCCCGAGCACGGGCCTCGGCAGTGCGACCGGGACGCGCGCCGACTGCTCGGGCCTGCTCGCTCGAGCGTCTTCCCGGCACCCACCCGAACGGTGCTGGCCGACCACCGGGCCCGGCTCGACCACGCGCAGGCCGTCCGCCGT
>Ga0209594_1000159_pt1 | contig 51757 bp, 49 predicted proteins | sample AshMeaCrysSpring_FD_184126 | JGI IMG/M metagenome (GOLD analysis project Ga0209594, IMG submission 184126) | Groundwater microbial communities from Big Spring, Nevada to study Microbial Dark Matter (Phase II) - Ash Meadows Crystal Spring... | ecosystem: Environmental > Aquatic > Deep subsurface... | reverse complement strand
AAGTGTTTTAGCGAACTCAAGACATTATATTGTCCTTTTGTTTCGCTAAAGCAAATCTCGTTGGTATTTTGGCATGTTTATACTCTAACATGCCTTTTTATGTCCTCATTTTCTTATAAAGGAATCCTATCGATTCTTGTATCAGTCTTTCTTGTATCTGGTATTATATATGCTTCATCTACTATTATATCTGTACAGACACAGTCTATAGCACAAGGAGATGTTATAGCAAATGGATGGTTTCAGGAAGTAAATGACAGTATAGTATCTATACGAAATACTCTTACTTCTAATACTGGAAATCTCTGGTGAAAGAGTTGAAATGATATTTATTATACTGGAGGGAATGTGGGGATTGGGACAAGAAATCCCAACAGTATCTTGGATATAACTAAAGATTGACATAGATATATTAAATTATCGTGACAATCTTGATGGTCAGCATTTGTTTGATGAAATGATGATGGTGCTTCAGCTTCATTATATGGATGATCTTGATGATATTCATCTCTATCTCTTTCAAATTGATGAGTTGTAATTTGAACGGTTCGAAAAGATTTGAATACAAGTTCCCATGTTAATAACTTTTTCGTTTCTTCTGATTGAAATGTGGGAATCTGAACAACAAGTCCTAATGCAAAACTCGATGTTGCTGGTTCTATAAAAATCGCTGATGGTACGCAATGAGTAGGAAAAGTCCTTATTTCCGATGCAAATGGTTTAGCAAGTTGGAATAATCCATTAGACTGAGTTATGAATTACTCTTCCCAAAACCCATGAGCCTTACCACAATCTGCTGGTTCAACTGTTGCTCCTGCTTGAGGATACTATGACTATGGTTCTTTTTCAGTAAGTCCGTGAATATATATGTGGTTTGTTTATAATTGTGCAGGACAACTCAACTATACAAGTGGTTGATGAAATAGCTATTTTATGGTATGAAGTCCTGTGATATATTCTTCATCAAATTGGTCTAATTTGAATAATACTCCATATAATACCTGTGGAATTATTTATACCTGAGTTGTAAAAGTAAATTCTATAGGAATAATTTCTCTTAGAATATCAAGTTATCAAAACTCTGTACTTATAACACCATGACCAACTTCCACAGCTTTTAATGTAAGTCTTGTAAAAGTATTTTAAAACACCTTAAAGTACGCTTTTGGAAATGAGAGCTTATGTTCGATAAAGTTCTTTTTGAACTCAGTATATCACTTTTGATCACTCGGCCCATGAGGGTTGCGGAGCTGGTCGAAGGTGATATATTTGATTCACTTCTTGAGTGAATCACGAAACCATTCATCGATAAGAGCTGTTCATCACTGGATATCATACGAATCTTTCCCTGTAAAAGCCACAAAGTGAACGCTGTGATTTCCGAGATAATCTATACATGCGAGTCCCGCAACTGCCTTTTCTCCTTTATAAACAAGCCATTGACGGACTTTTTCAGGGGCAAATGCACGAATTCGTTTATAGTTTCGTATGTAGTCATTCTTGAACCAGTGCTTTACTTGCGTTTTCTTAAATGCTTCGATAAATGTTTCTGCATCGACTATTTTTACTTCGGCACCGGATTTTTCAAATTTTTTTATTGCTCGACGGGAGCGTTCATTCCATTTGCTTCTATAGTTTTCCTGAACGGTTGTATAGCCTGTTTCCTGAAAATGATCCGTCAACCAAAGTCGTCTCCATCCTTTTGGAATTTCAGAACGTGAGTAGGGAATCCATGTTACCATAGCATGTTTTACTCCTGATGACTTGAGAGCTTCGATATCTGGTTCATCGTCTTGCCGCTCAAAACGAGCAATGTAAGTAGAGCCAAATAATCGTTTTTTCCATGCATACTCGTGCGGACGAGGAGTATCTATCGCGGTGATAGGACCACAGGACTCGAGGTAGGGACGGTATATCTCTGCACTGGTACGGTGATAGTAAAAATCTTTTGGATAATCTTTTGGGTCGAGTTGAATCATAATCAAATGGGATGAGGAAATCGAAGAAAATCGATTTCCGAAAGGAGTATTGAGTGACTATAGCACTTCTTTTTCCTGAATGCAATGAAAGAGAGTTATTTTGATTTGACTTTACATGTTTCCAGATTTCTGATTATATCAGAAAGCGCATAGAGGAGTCCGAGTGTTCCGATGATTTTTATCTCGAGTCCATCATATGGAAGGAGATTCATGAGAGGGAGAAGCCCAAAATACGATGCAAGAGTCAGTCCACAACATGAACATCCAGAAAGAATCGTTCCAATAGTTCCACCGAGTGTTCCGATGATATTCTTTTTCTCGAGAGTTTCTTTCTTTCCAAAAAGCATTCCTTTGTGATAGAGAGCTACGAGAAAAAGAGGAAAGCCAATAATCATAATTATCGAAAGCCCAATATCTATGGAGGTATGAATCTTTCCGTAATTCCCGAACATGATAGCTATATCAGTAAAGTACCACCATATCCAAAAAGCACTTGCTAAAAGGAGGATGTAGAGGACTTGAGTCTTTTTGTTTTTGAAAAGATGATGGAGATTTTGGAGCATATTATTCATCATGAGTGTGGGGGAGATATTCTTTTATTTTTTCCGTAATATTTCAGAGAAATGAACCATAAGTATTTGATGAGCAACTTGCAGGGTCATCCTTTTGATTGTATTCGTGAGCGTCTTTTTCAACGAGCGAATCGAATCGTTCGAGAACCTCAGGAGCTTTACCAGTTCCGTACCACACGAGGAGTCTATCTTCACTTTTTACTGGGATATTTGCAGGATTATCTATCTCTTTTCCATCGAGGATATAGATGAGTGATTTTCCACTTCCTGATTGGTATATATTTCCGTATGCATCAACGAAGTACCCTTTTCCTATACCATGAAAGAGATTGTTAAAGAGGTCTCACCAAGTCGAAGCTGCCATATGAACATGGACGAGTCATCATTTATTGTCATGGAGATGGATTCTGTCCTGCGGCTGTACATCGGTTGTTATATTACATCGAGAAACCTCTTCCATGTATGAATCTCCAGAAAAATCCTTCCTTACCCCATCGATATATACGGCGAAATTCGCATGATAATGTGCCTGATATGGTCTCGGAGTGAGAATAAAGGTGAGTACACTGGTTATTATGATGAGAATGAGAGAGAAGAGATATTTCATAGAAATAAATAGTTACTGATGATAAATTTTTATTTAGGTTTTATTTACCTCTATTGAAACCAATCTTTTTTATGTAACTTATTCTATTGCCTGAAACATAACTTCTATACATCCGAGTATTGCCCATGTTGTAAGCACAAGGCGAGTTTCATAGATGTGAAAACTATAGAGAAATAACATAACTCATGCTCAACAAACAATCAGAATAGCCTGCCTCAGACTCGCTCAAAGTGTTCATATACTTACATCTCCTCTATAATAAATCTTTTTAATAAAAAAAAGAAATGGCGCAAGAAAACTTATAGAACAAAGAGATGCTCCTATGCCCATGAGAACTATTGCCATTTTTATATCAGAAAATGGATTCATATAAAATAGAAGAAGTCCTACACTTGATCCGCTTACGAGAAATATGATAAAAAGGATGAGAAAATATGATTTTTGGAACATAGTTTTCACGGTCGATAATTTGACAAAATACTCTACTTAGAGTAATCTTTCCAAAGATTATCTATTTTTCTCCTTTATGCAAAATAAAAAGAACCGACTTCCTGATTTTTTCGGAGAATATAAAAAAGCATCTTTTCAGAAACTTTTCTTCTCATTTTCTTTTTCCCTCCTTCTTGCTTTCTCTCTTGTATCTGTGTATCATGGTGGTCTCGATACTCGTTGACTCCTTGCAAGTGTTGCTCTCGTTGCGGATAGTCAATATGGTGCAGATTTGATTGCAGAGAGAAATGGAGATGGAATAGATATTATTCTCTGAACAAGTGCAACACAAGTGGAAAATATTGCTTTTACACTCCTTTCGGATCCTGAGAAACTTTTACATCTTTCTTCAGAGAGTGCAAGTATTCGATGAATGAGTGGTTCATACCAGGTTTCTCGAGGATTTAATAATAGAGATCTTCCAGTAGGAAGTCTCATAATGCATATCACCCTGAATGAACGGGGGAATGCACCAATTTCGATTGTATGAGTCACTCTCCAAAGTGAGGGAGTTACTTATAATCTAACGAGTAAGTCGGATTAAGTATGGAAAATCATGAAATTCACTCTATAGAAAGGGGGTATTATAGAAATAAAAATCAGCAAATATCCGGACTTGTTCAGAGCTTAGTCTTCTCTACGATTGAATCAAATTGAGAAGAAGGAAGTGAAAGGCTTATATATACAACAAATTGATGAAAAGAGAAAATTGCAGTTATTGATTATAAAATTTCAAGCACTTGAGAATATACAACTTGTTATATCTCGTTTTTTGCTACACAAAATGCAGATCCAGAGTCTTGATATACAGAAATTCAATTACTTGATATCCCAAAAAATAAGCAAAAGGGACTTTCATATGAGATTATGATTGATTTTATTGAGAATTATTGCTTGATAAAAAGTGTTAAAAGAATATATATCGATGCAGATTTATGAAAAAAAACTTACTGGAAAGAAAAAATGTGAAAATTTCTCAAAGAGAAATGATTGATAAAACAAATCTGGTCACAATCACAAGAAGTATGTTTTGTTTTAGAAACTTAACTTTCATTTTCCCGAGTTTTCTCTATAATCCCTGAAAATTCAGGGATTATTTTTATTATTCCTCAATCAAGTATCTTATAAAAAATTTTTCATGAAAAAGTACGATATTCTCGAAAATATAAAAATAGAAAAACTTATCTTCGGATGAAGTGGTCTCGCAACTGCTCCAGATGGGAGGCGCATTATCATATCCGGAGGTGCTATTCCTGATGCTCTTGTAAATTTGCGTATACTAAAAACAAAGAAAAATCACATAGAGGCACAGATTTTTCAAACTGTAAAAAAATCTCCTCTGGAGAAAGAGATTCCGAGTAAGTGGCAACTCTATGGCGGATGTAAGTGGCTCCCGATACCGTACGAAAAGCAACTCGAAATCAAAGAACAACAGATTCACGAGGCTTTTCATCATTTATTCCATCGACATACTGTATCTTCGGAAAAAATTTGAACTTCATCATCTATGAAACTCGCCTCTTCTGAGTCTCAAACAGTCCTCGATTCTTCCGTTTCAAATTTTTCCTCTGTAGAATGGCACCCAATTATTGCTTCACCAGAATCAGAACATTATCGAAATAAGGTAGAGTTTTCTTGGGGGAAGTACATATCTGAGCGTGAATGAGTGCATGATGAATATCGTTTTGGCTTCCATGTTCAGGGGCAATTTGATCGTATAGAAGATTGTCGGTACTGTGTCCTTGCGACAGATACAGTAAATGCGATTTTTCGCGATATAGATAGCTTCGCGAGAAATTCAGAGTTTCCGACCTATGACCCAAAAACTGGAGTTGGATTCTGGAGGCACCTCGTCGTTCGTGAGGCGAAAAAAACGGGTGAAATCATGCTCGTATTTTCAGTAAATGCTCTCTATGAAGATGCCCATATTCAAAGCGCTTTCCAGTCTCTCATAGAAAAAATCACACAAAAATACCCACAAGTTGTTTCGATATATTTCTTCGAAAATACAGGTCGTGCAGATATCGTCACAGGGAATCCTATTCTTTTATTTGGAAAAGAGACTCTGACTGATGAGCTTCTTGGGCTTTCTTTCGATATTGCACCAAAGAGTTTTTTTCAGGTGAATTCACTCGGAGCGGAAAAACTCTATACCTCTGCTATAGAATCTATAAAAAACAAGTGATGAATACTCCTCGATCTCTATGCTGGAACAGGTACAATAGGGATTCTCCTTTCTCGTTATTTTGAGCGAGTGTATTCTGTAGAGCTCGTAGAATCTGCGAGTCGAGACGGTGAAGCAAACGCAAGGAGAAACTCTGTCAACAATATAGAATTTATCAATAAAAAGGTAGAGGATTTTGCACTCGAATTTTCGAATAGTAACGGCAAAGCTGATACTATCATCGTCGACCCTCCGCGTGACTGACTCCATCCGAGCGCTATTCCTCATATCCTCTCATTTGGTGCAAAAGAAATCATCTATGTAAGTTGTAATCCTGCTACTTTGGTCCGAGATATAGAAGCCTTTATAGGTGAAAATACCTATAGTATCACCGATATTACTCCTGTAGACATGTTTCCTCATACGCATCATATAGAAACGGTTGTCAGACTTGAAAAAATATAGTATATGAATGCAAACCTTTTCTCATTTCTTAAGAAAATTCCCTCAAATACGCTTTGTACCGTTTCAGGTGGTTCGGAGAAGCTCAGAAATGGCGATGTCCACTATCCATTTCGTCAGGATTCAGATTTTCTCTACCTCACAGGACTATCAGTTCCCAATTTGGTACTCACTCTTTGGGGTGATGAAGTGATTCTTTGGCGAGAATCTATCACAGAAAAAGATAAAATCTGGTGATCTGATAAACTTCCTGACGATGAAATAGCTCATATTTCAGGTATTACCGATATCAGGGAACTCAGTGAACTCGAGATATATACACAAGGGAAAAATATGATGAATGAGTGAGATGTAAAAAAAATTATTCACACGATGCGAATGATAAAAACTCCAGATGAAATAGAAAAAATACAAAAAGCTATCACACTCACAAATAGAGTCTATGAAGATATCCTCTCTCAGGTACAATCATGAATGTATGAGTATGAAATCGAAGCGCTCGTTGCCTATGGATTTCGAAAATATCATGGTATTGAAGCATTCCCCACGATTGTGGCGAGTGGTCCAAATGGTTGCATTTTGCACTATACAAAAAATACGAGAAAAGTTCAAAAAGGGGATTTGGTACTTCTCGATTTTGGGATTGAAATTGATGGATATGGAGCGGATATATCCAGGACTTTTCCTGTTGATAGCAACTTTTCTCTGAGACAGCAGGAGTTCCATGATGCAGTAGTCGATGTGAAGCAATTTGCAGAGTCAATGCTGAGACTATGAGTGACGAGAAGAGCGTGGAATAGCGAAATCAAAGAGTATATGTATAATAAATGCAAAGATTTGCGATTAAAAGATATAGAAATATACACTCCAGAAACAAACCCATATTTTCCCCATAGTATTGGTCACTTTCTCGGGCTTGATACGCACGATGTCGGAGATTCAGATACTCTCTTTGAGCCATGAATGGTTCTGACCATAGAGCCAGGGATATATATCCGAGAAGAGTGAATCGGTATCCGAGAAGAGGATGATTATCTTGTGACGGAGAATGGTTGCCAGAAACTTTAAAAAATCCTTCCAAATAGAAGGATTTTCTTAAACAATTTCAAATTCTGCAAACAGAGGGTAATGGTCAGATGTGCGCACATCATGACGCACTTCAGCATAACGCGGAATTACGCCCCTATAGAGGATATGGTCGAGTTTTAGAAATCGTTTATCATTTTCGGGAATTACCCATTCAAGTCAGAGTTCTTTTGCAATACTCCCGAGGAGTGTAAAGCGTTTCTTGCTCCAAGTGTTAAAATCCCCAGCCCAAATAAGAGGTCATTCATGATTTTTAATCGTTTCATATACTGTTTCGATTTGCCTGAGGAAAGGTTTCCCAAAATTAAAGTTCATAGCATGAGTATTCACGATGAGAAGTTTTTCAAATCTTCCTTCTATATCAATCAGTGAAAGTCCAGATGCCTTGGGTGTACGCAGAAGGGGTTCTTTATCTACTGTTGGGATAATATCGAGGATTTTTTGTCGAAACTTTGATCCAGTGAGAACTCCTGTTTCTGTATTTTTCCCGAGTGAAAAACTTCGGAAAAATCCCCATTCAAAATGAAGAATGCTTTTCCAGATTTGATTCCATTTTTCTGAGAATACCGCTTCTTGCATGAGGATAATATCAAATTCATGAAAGAGTCTTTCTATATCGGTAGAGAGTTCCTTTGAAAGACATTTATGAACATTCCAGACACACATGGTAAATGTTTTATTTATTCCTTGTATATCGTGAGATCCGAGGGTGAAAATATTTGATTTCTTTTGCATATATCTAGAGTCTAGCAGATGGTATAAAAAAATGCAATCATTTTTGTATTTAAAATTATTTTGGCTATAATTTATCAGGACTCCTTATGTTTCTTTCTCTATTTTTGAAAGTTCTTTATTCACTTCAAGGAATAAAAACTCACTTCACTTTTTTATCCTCTTACTCCATTAAATTATGAAAAAACTCTTCACACTCCTTGCTGGATATGCTGCAGGTCTTGCGGTAGCTATGAAATATAGAAAAGATGCTGGTACATCAAAACTTCAAACTGCCAATGGAACAAAAGCAGGGCTTGATTCTTTTATTGATGAGGTTGTCGATATTCATAAATCAGCTTTTGAAGACTTAAAAGGAGTTGTTTCTTCAGGATTTGAAGAAATACAAGATTTTGAAGGTCTAAAAACAAAAGTTACTTCACTTGTTGATACATATGCAACTGAAGCATGAGAAAAACTCGATGCTCTCAAGTCTCTCGGTGAAGAGAAAAAAACAGAGGCACTTGCCCTTTTGGACTCTCTTTATAAAGAAAAGGAATCCCTCATTGCTCGTGCAAAAGAAAAAGCGCTCACCCTTACTGATGTTGCACATGATGTCCTCGAGAAGTTTCTTTCGGATGCTGAAGAAAAGCTCCAAAAAGCTCACACTGATATAAAAGCAAAAATAGAAAAACAATAAAACATAAAAAATCCTTCCAATTTGGAAGGATTTTTTTAGTTCTTTGCAGCAGCTTCGAGTTTTGCTGTCTGATCCGCGATAGCAAGGGCATCGATAATATGACCAATATCTCCTGACATGATGGCAGGGAGATTTGAGAAGTTTTGATTGATTCTATGGTCTGTTACGCGGTCCTGTGGAAAATTATAAGTTCGAATTTTCTCACTTCTATCACCGGTTCCAACTTGTGCAAGACGAAGAGCTCCTTCTTCTTTTGCTTTCTTTTCCTCTTCCATTGCATAGAGACGAGCCTTGAGAACCGATATGGCTTTTACTTTGTTTTGTAATTGGCTTCGTTCATCCTGACATTCCACTGCGAGTCCACTCGGAAGGTGTACTACACGGATTGCAGAGTTTGTTTTATTTACATGTTGTCCTCCAGCTCCACTTGCTCGGCAAGCAATAATTTCTAGGTCTTCTTCACGAATTTCTACATCAACATCTTCGGCTTCTGGCATAACTGCAACAGTAATAGTAGATGTATGAACACGCCCATTTTTTTCAGTCTCAGGGATACGCTGGACGCGATGAACTCCAGACTCAAATTTGAAGCGAGAATACGCTCCAGCACCATCGATTTTAAATATGACTTCTTTATATCCTCCAGCATCATTGTAGGATTCACTCATAACATCGAGTGCATATCCTTCAGTTTTTGCGAAGTTTTTATAACTTTCTGCCAGTTCCCATGCAAAGAGCCCTGCTTCATCTCCTCCAGCTCCAGCGCGGACTTCGAGGATGATATTTTTTTCATCGTTTGGATCTTTTGGAAGAAGTGCAATTTTCAGAGCTTCTTCGAGTTCTGGAATTCTTTTTTCAGCTGTAGCTATTTCCATCTTCATGAGTTCGAGCATTTCTGGATCTTTTTCGTTTACGACAAGAGTTTTTGCTTCTTCGTAATTTGCATATACGAGCTTATATTCTTTGTAGAGTTCTACTGTCTTCTCAAGATTCTTTTTCTTTTGATTTGTGGTTTTGAGTCTTTTGACATCACTATAAATACTCGGATCTGCGAGTTCAGTTTCGAGCGCTTCGTATTCAGTGATGAGGTTATCAAGTTGAAATTTCATATATAAAAATTCTGAAAAACTTCGAATTTCATCGTCAGAAAAAATTATTTCTCAGTTATTTACAGTATAAGTAAACTCCTTTCGAAAAGATTTTCTCTTCCTCGAACTTCTCGTTTCCCGAGAATTTTTCGAGTTTTTCTTGAAGTATAAAATTGTTTGGTGCCCAGAGCGGGACTTGAACCCGCAAGCTCGAAAGCAGAGGATTTTGAGACCTCCGTGTATACCAATTCCACCATCTGGGCAAATAATCGCGAACCTATAACCTAACTCCGTGTACCCCTCTCGAATGTTGTCCCGCTCTGCGGAGACTCGTTCTCGGGGGTATGGCTCCGATGTGTCGCACCACTTTGTGGATGCTCGCATCCTCGCACATATACCAATTCCACCATCTGGGCAAGGAAAAATACGAGCCATATAGTATAAAAAAATGCCTATAAGTCAAAGTCAATCATTTCTCTTCGCTCTTTCTCGACTTTTCCTTTTTTTTCATATAATAATCCTCAAACTATGCCAAAAAAGTCATCTCAAGCATCTCTCGTTGGTCCATGGACGGATCGTATCAATCCACCCCTTGATGAAATCGATGCGATTATAGAGAAGTATGGATTTCATGAACTTGATCGTGAGGCTATTCTTGAGTCGAATCAGTATGCTCGTATTGATACCTATGAGGACTACCTTTTCCTTGTACTCCATTTTCCAAAATACGAGCCACATACAGAGCGGTATATTCAAAATGAACTCAATATTTTTATCGCCAAAGACTATCTCATAACATTTCGGTATTATCAGTCTACGACGATGAAGCGAATCTATGACCGATATGAGGAGAGACTTGAAAAGAATATTTGAACTGAACCAGCATTTCTCTTGTATGAGATACTTGAGGGTTTTCTCGATAAAACGATGAAGATGCTTGAACGGTTTGCTCGTGACCTCAAAGCACTCGAGTATGAACTCTTTACAGCGAGAGGTACAGATACTATTCGAAATATCATGACGAGAAAGAGAAATATTATTACCCTCAAACATATGATGAAGCCGCAAATTGCGGTTCTCAAACTCATAGAACTTCGTATGAAAGAGAGATTTTCAGAGGAAGTAGAATTTTATTTTGAAAATCTCGAAGATAAGCTCGATAAAATATTTTCAGAAATACAACTTCTCCAAGAAAATATCGATTCTATGGAAGATACCCTCAAGAGTATATTTGAACTCGACACCAATACGACGATTAAATATCTCACAGTATTTTCGGCCTTTATGCTTCCGCTTACTCTTGCAACGAGCTTTTTTGGAATGAATGTAGAATCTGGGCATTTCGATAACTGGATAATATACATTAGTCTCATTCTCGTCACAGTTATATTTATAGGAATAGCATATATATTTATAAAAAAACGAATCATTTAAAGGTTTGTTCCATCTTTGTTTCACTTATCCTTTTTCTATGATTCGCTCAACTTCCTTTATTATTTGTATTTTTCTTACCGCTCTATTTTTCTCACTCTCTTTTCTTCATGCAGAAGATAAGGTCTCTTTATGAAGATGAGAAGTGAAAACAGTGGCAAGTTCTTACAAATGAAGCTATTTTCTTTCACAAAAAGCTCCAGTACGACTTCCTCTTTTTTACGATGATGCGAGCTTGTATCGATTTGTGAGTCGTACAACACCACTTTCATCAATAGAGTATATTCCAGAAAATCTCGTTGCAGTTTCTGGTTCTCATATTGATGAGGCGGGGCGTAAGTCTTTTATCCGTAAGGATGCAAAAGATGCTCTTCTTGAACTCGCAGGAGCATTTGAAGCTGAGTTTGGTACACCTCTTGTTGTGGTAAGTGCCTATCGAAGTGCCGCCTATCAGAAACGACTCTGGGATCTCGGACGATGCACCGACTCTCTCTGTGCTCCTCCTGGACATAGTGAACATCAACTCGGTCTCGCTGTAGATCTTTTCGATGCTTCTACATTGCGTGACTTTGAAGAGAATAAAAAGTACCGAAACTATATTCGTTGGCTCCAAAAAAATGCCCACCTCTATGGATGGACACAAAGTTATCAAAAAGGAGAGAAGGTTGATGAATATGAAGTCGAGCCATGGCACTGGAGGTATATCGGGGGAGAAATGGCAAGGCGTCTCCATAATCTCGGTTGGAGTTACACAGAGTTTGTTCGATTTCAGGAAGCAATACAGAGAAGGTAAATAAAAAAGGGAAGATTCCTTCCTTTTTTTATTTACCATTAAAATATTTTTGGCTTTTTTGCTTGAATTTTTTCTTTCAGTGCTCATTCGAGGACATTTCCGACCATGAGGCATTTTTCTTCACCAAGAAGAGGACCAAGAAGTTGTACTCATACAGGGAGTTCTATTTGTGCGTCATCTTTCGCTGAGGCATATCCAGCTGGTATCACAAGTCCTGGAAGTCCTGCGAGAGATGCTGGAATAGTAAAAACATCTTCGAGATAGAGAGCGAGTGGATCATCTCATTTTGAGCCAATTTTCCATGCAACAGTCGGGGCTGTTGGAGTGAGGATGACATCTACCTGTCCGAATGCTTTCTGAAAATCATCTCTGATAAGCTCGCGTACGAGAGATGCTTTTTTGTAGTATGCATCGTAGAACCCACTCGAGAGAACAAATGAGCCAACCAAAGATCTTCTCTGTACTTCATCACCGAGACCCTCTGCTCGATTTTCATTAATATCACCACCATTTCCAGCGAGATTTCCATAACGGATACCATCATATCGTGCCATATTTGATGCGACTTCAGCAGGGCAGATAATATAGTAGACACTAATTCCATGTTCTGTATGAGGAAGGGAAATGTCGATAATTTCTGCACCGAGATCTCGAGCAATTTTGATAGTTTCTTCTATAACTGTTCTTACCCCACTATCTATACCATCTATAAAGTACTCTTTTGGCACTCAAACACGAACTCATTCAAGAGTTTTTTTATTCCATATAGCTCCATCGATTTTTACTATTTCAGTGAGACTCGTTGCATCTTTTGAATCATTTCCAGCAGTTGTTTCATAGAGGAGTCCTGCGTCACGAACAGTTCGAGTGAAGTATCCAGGACAATCAAGGGAGGATGCCATTGCCATGACACCATATCGGGAATTTCGACCATATCATGGCTTGAATCCGACAATACCACACATACTCGCAGGTTGGCGAATCGAGCCCCCTGTATCAGTTCAAAGGGCTGCTGGGACAAGTCCTGCCGCAACTGCTGCTGCCGAACCAGATGATGAACCGCCGGGAATACGAGTTATATCCCACGGATTTCTCGCAGGCCCGAATCCGCTATTTTCACCGCTTCATCCCATGGCAAATTCGTCCATATTTGTCTTTCAAAAGGAGATGAATCCTGCCTGTTTCATTCTTTCAGTTACAGTAGACTCATACGGTGGTATAAAGTCTTTGAGCATCTTTGAGCTTGCAGTTGTTCGGATTCAAACTTCGCAGAAGATATCCTTTACAGCGATAGGGAGTCCATTTTTTTGTCCTTCAGGAAGGGTATTAAATGCCTGAAGCTCGTCATTATATTTTTTAATTCTTTCCTCAAAATATGTACATATTTCCTCAGTGCTTGTTTTACCAGAGTCTATGAGTTCTTTTAGTTCGATAAGAGAGAGATTTTTGAAGTCCATGATTGGAGAGTAAATAACGCACGGAAGTATAGTAAAAAAAAAAGAGAAAACAAGTTTTGACAATTTTTCTTAATGTGTAAAATATATAAATATTACTCCATTATTTTTACACTTATGGAAACAGGAGAAAAACTAGAAATTTCAAATGCAGTAAAACTTCCTTTTCGAGTATCTTCACGAGATGTGTATCAATTTTCCTACACTGATGAGTATAGTCATATTGTTTTACAGGATAGAGATGCAGTTGATACATTTCCTATTATTCTCGTTGGTGAATGATGGACTCAAGAAGAAAAAACTCCAACAAACCTTGCAATTCTTTCAAGACATTTTATCTGAAACCAACGAAATACAATTTTTATTGTAAGAATCGGTAAAAACCTATTTCGTACTTATGAATACACAAAGAAAGATATAAAAGATATTCCTCTCGTTGCAACAGAACCAGTTCATTCTACTGCAGTTCTTTTATGGAATCGCTCTGAAGATGAGATACTGAGTCCTGAAGTTCCCGCATTGTTATGAAGAGCCAGGCAACTTGTTGCAAAATTATAGGGGTATATTTGCTTTTTATTATGTTTTCATTATTCTCAGTCAAGATGTAACATAAATTGCACGAATTCATTTCGTGCGATTTTCTTGTGTTTTCCTTCAGTCCTGCATATAATTCTGCAGAGGTTTATTTTCCCATTTACTTATAAATATGGAACTTCCTTCTCGTGTCCGTGGCATGCAAGATATCTTCGGTGAATACCAGAGATATTTTACTTTTCTCAAAAAAGTTGCTCGACATGAATTTAGAACGAATGGTTTTACTCGTATTACCACGCCAATTCTCGAACTTAAAAATTTAATCATCCACTCAAGTGGAGACGCATCAGATGTTGTAACAAAAGAAATGTTTGATTTTACTGATAAATGAGGGCGTGAAGTCGTTATGAAACCAGAGAGTACTCCTGGAGTTATGCGTGCATATCTCGAACATATGCTCGAAGAACCACAACCAGTATACCTCTATTATATCGAACCACATTTTCGCTATGATCGTCCACAAAAGGGGCGTTATCGTCAGTTTCATCAGGTTGGTGCTGAAATTATTGGAGAAGAAGATCCAATTCTCGATGCCAAGGCTATCTATATGATGAAAAATATCCTTGACGGTATTGGACTTGCAGGAACATACACTATTAAAATAAACTCTCTCGGAGTTGCAAAAGAACGAGAGAAGTATCTCCTCGAGCTTCAGTCTTTTTTTGAAAATAAAAAACACCTTCTCGATGAAACAGATCTTGCTCGTCTCGAGAAAAATCCTCTTCGCATTCTTGACTCAAAAAATCCAGATGTTCAAGAGCTTCTCAAAGTGGCACCGAAAATGACAGATTTTCTCAAAAAAGATTCAAAAGAGTTTTATACAAAGGTAAAAGAATATCTCGATATTCTCGGAGTTCCGTATGTTGAAGATTCTACCCTCGTTCGAGGCCTTGATTACTATTCTCATACAGTTTGGGAGTTTGTTGATGGTTCTGGTCGTACACAGGATGCATTTGGTTGAGGAGGTCGATATGATGGACTCGCAAAAAGTATTGGTTGGAAAACAGAAGTTCCTGCCGTTGGATTTGCTTTCGGTGCAGAACGACTCATCGAAGCAATGATTGATAGGGGAGTAAAACTCAAAAATAAAGATAAAATCCATCTCTACATTATGCAATTGGGTGATGATGCGAAAAAACTCGCACTTCCACTGAATATAGAGGCTCGAAAAAGAGGATTAAACTCTCTTCTCTCACTCTGAACCCCCTCTATTAAGGTTCAACTCAAAAAAGCAAACCGAGTGGGTGCACGATTTGTTATCGTTATCGGTATTATGGAAGCAAAGAAGCTCGTGTGCCAGTTGAAAGATATGGATAAAGGAACGCAGATAGAGATAAAACTCGATGAGGTACTTGATGTAGTTATTAATGAAGTAGGACAAGAAGCCCTTTCATTCTACCATCCATCTCGTGACTTTATCATCACTGATGAGGTATTTGATGAGGAAAAGATGAAACGAGTAACTCTTGACTAACTAAGAAAAATCCTTTGATTTACTCAAAGGATTTTTTCTTATTCTACGATAGTATCAAATGCTGGAGGAGGACTACTTCTCGCAACAGGGTTATATTCGATAACTACAGGGTACTTCGCGAGATCGTCAGACCAGGAGGTTATCTTTTTTGTGAGGTTGTTTGATGGAATTGCAGGATGCCCACTTCCGTCATCGACGATCCCTCAGATAGCTTTTCCGTTCCCAAATGGCTTATTGCTATAAAGATAGTATCTACGAAGATAGTTGAGATCATACTTTTGAGCAATATCGATTGTACATGGAGAAATATTTAGAAGAGAAGGACAACGATTTGGACTCATACGGGAACCACCAATAGTATTTTCACTCACCATAGATCCATATATATAGAGTTGATTTTTGAGTGTTGAAATATCCCCCACGCCAATCTCACTTCCGTTATAACTTATAACACTTCCGTCGATAATATAGCTTCCGATAATATTTGTAACACTTGGATCAATATAGAGGTTTCCACCATTTCCATTTTCGTCTTTGAGTATGATGATACCAAGAATAGAATTTACATCTGTATAGTACATATCCGATTTTATGTAGAGGTTAGCACCTTTTACTATGATAGTTCTTTTTCCTGTAACACTAATACTCGATGCATTTTGTAGATTCAGGTTTCCACCATTTGATTCTATATATACGACAGACCCATCACTTCCAACATCAATCTTTCCTCATTTCATTCCAGATCATGGTGAAGTATTGGTTACATTTGTAAGAGTGTTATTTATATTTCCAAGAGAAATATTTCTGGTTGCAAGTGTAACCGCTTTTCGCGCATTATTTCGTATAGTACCTCTGTTGATTCATGAGAATATACTGGTACTTGCATCAAACTGTCATGTTGTGAGTACTTTTACAGAGCTTGATGCTATAGGTCATAGAATCTTTACTCATGCTTGTGTTCCGAGAGGGCTCGTTACAACTCACCAGTACCCATCTCGTCCAATGGCATCAGTATTATATACGATACTTTTTCCATCAAGTACATAGGATATGTGGCTCGTAACTTGGATATCAGAAAGCCCATTGACGGTTGTATTTGCCTTTTGTATGAGTGATGTATAGAGGTTTGTTGTAGTCAGAGTGTTTGTAATAGTACTACTACTTCGGAGAGTAATTTGGTTTACTGGAGGTGTATTTATTCCACCGAAGAAATCAAAGTTAATAGAATTTGATCCTGAGAATTCAAGTTGGAGTTCTTTTGTAGATGGATTCGTTGAAGAATTCGGAGTAATATCGATAGTCGAAGACTGTAGAGTTCATTCTATAAATCATCCATTTCTGAGATCTCATTGTATTGATGCAGAGTAGAGAGGTTTAAATTTTGGTCCTGCAAGAGTCTGTGAGAATATTTTTGCTCATCCAATCAAATCGTCGTTTATGGTAATATTCGTTCCAAATCCGAATGAGGCAAGAGGATCAGATTTCTTTTCAGATGGTCCATAGGCATTTGCGGTGGGTGTATATGCTTTAATCTGAAATGTATAATTTCCATCATTTGAAGAGAGTTGATTTGGAAATGTTTGCGTAGCCGCACCGATTGCAAGAGCTTGCTCCGTATTTCCAGGAGCTATTACACTGATTGCACTTCCACCACCCCGACTATATTGATTGAGATGCATGCTATTGCTTATTCCTGAGAGGTTAGCATTGATAGTTCTGTGTATTCAGTTTGCTGGGATAATTGCATTTCCATATCCATCGAGAATAGTTTGAGTAAATCAGTAACTGCTTCCATCAGCGACAGCAGTTCCATCAGTAAGGTTTGTATCACTTTTTGTATTTGCTACAGAGAAATTCGGATTTGCATAGACATTGTATAGAAATATCTTTGGGAGACCTGTACTTGCACAATTTCCTGCTTGGTCACAAATACTTGTGATGTTATATGTATATTGACGAGCAGTATTATTATCAGCTCATCTATCTCCTACACCATCAACCTTTGATATATTTTGATTCATTGAAAATGAATATGCATAAGAAGATGGATTGAAAGTAGTGATAAAATTCGATGGATTATTTACATCTTCTATTTGACCATAGATACTTACAGGACTTCCTCCATCGTTAAACGAGAAGTTGAATGCCTGAGAAGTTGTAGCTAAGAGGCTGGTACTTGTCGTATTATTGAGATTCGTTGTATCGGGAGGAGTATTATCGAGTCGAACGATGTTTGAACTTGAAGAACATGTTCCGAGATTATTCGCATTATCTCGAGGACATATTTCAAACTTGTATGCATAGCCATTTGATCCAGCATGGGTATATGATGTATTTGGTGCATTTACTGTTATTGTTGTTGCTGCTCCCCATGATGGAGATTGAGGAGTATTTGAGCTGTAGATTTTTATGTCGTAGTTCTTGAGTCATGCTCATCCTGAATCATTTGCTCCCCATGAGAGAGAGATATTGAGATTATTTGTCCAACCATCAATATAAGAGAAAGAGCTCATAGATGGATTTGTTGCATCCCAGTATTGACAATAAATCCACGGACCGGATCAGCCTGTTACACGAGCTTGTCTATTTCTTGAGAAACTCGATGTTTCAAACCAAGGATATCAAATACTCCCATAAAGAGTACCCGGATCAGTTGGTCCTGTTGAGTCTGGTTGACTATCTTCTGGACAGTTCCCATGAGATATGTATTGGAGATTTCATGCTCCTACAGGATACCATGAGGCATTCATTACTTCAAATGGTATTCATACAGCTATACTCGTGATTATAAGAAGAAGATATATTTTTGTTTTCATATGAAAATTATTTATACTCTTTTAAGGGTAACATAATCTTCACTCTTCTGACAATAAATACACTCTTTTTATAAATGAATGAGTTGCGTATTATATTATTTTATTCTAAATGTATACTTTATCATCATCTCAAGTTTTCTTATTTCTTATCTTTCTCCTTATAAATGGGTGGGTTCTTTGGCTCGACTTTATGAAACGAAGGATACCAAATAGTTCTCTTATTCTCTTGTTTTCTCTTCTTCCTTTTTGGTACTATCTTTTCCCCCCATCTTCTTTTATCGACTCAACTTTCCTATTAGGACTCTCTCTGAGTACTATTTCTCTCTGAGTTATCTTTCATAAAACAGGAACAAGTCTCGGTTCATGAGATATTAAATATATAGGAATTCTCATACTTTTTTTTACTCAACACCCCCTTGTTCATGTTATTTACAATATAGGAGTTCTTACATTATTTACTCTTCTTTTGTGGTGGGGTTTTATTTTGGGGGGAATTATCGGACATGTTATAAAAAATAAAAATGAGGTGTTTTATTTTCGGCGTGCAAAAGATTTTATAAAAGATATACAGTCCCTTTCATCTTTATATAGCCATGAAGATACATGAACACAAAATAAATCCGTCTATTCTACAGTCTTTGGATTAATTTTTGACTGGTTTTATATAGGATTTCTTCTCTATCTTCTATTGCCTCGGCTCATTGGATTCTTTTTTGAGCATTCACTTTCCTGACAGACAACAGAGACATATATATTTTTATCTATAGTTATTTTTCTTATCCGCCCTATTCTTCATTCAGTTCTCTTCCGAAAAACAGAATATGTAGTTTTGTCTCTTATTCTTGGAAGTAGTTTTGTCTACTTTCTTGCAAATCAGAAACTGGATGTTATTGCCGAATGGATGTTGTTATATATTCAGTGAGTTTGGAAGTTTATCCTATGAATCTCACTAATAGCATTCCTTACATCGGCAACATTTCGTATGTATAAAAACCTTCTCTGAATTCATTATCAAGAGCATACATTTCCGTATTCTATAATTATATTTTGTTGAGCCATAAGTGCTATGGTATTTGAAAAAAATCTTATAGAACAACTTCTCCAGTTTCTTTTGTAAAAATAATTGATTTTTCTCTATTTCTCCACAAAATACGGGGGCATTATTTATTAACTTTTGTTCTTATGAATGATGGAGAAAACAATGAAGAAATACAAGAAAACCCTCAAAATGAAGAAACTATCTCTTCAGGAGATTCATCAGTAATTGATGACACTTGAGCTCTTCTTGCTGAAATAGAAAAGCTCAAGGCTTCTCTTGCTCGATCTCAAGCGGATTACCAAAATCTCGTTATGCGTTCTGATCGGGATAAAGCTGATATGATTCACTTTCTTTCAGCAAAAATTATCCTCCCACTTCTTACGCATATTGATAATCTCGAAAGGGCAGTCAAACTCAAGGAATGAACTGAAGGAGATACTTTTGTTGACGGAGTTCGTTCTGTATTTAATGGATTTACGAAATACCTCGAATCCCAATGAGTTGCATCTTTTGACTCTATTGGAAGTGAAGTTGATCCAGAAAAACATGATGTTATGACTGAAATGGCAGGAGAGTCAGGAAAAATTATACAAGAATTTGAGAAGTGATATACTCTTTGATGAAGAGTGATTCGTCATGCGAAGGTTGTTGTAGGAAATGGAAATTAATATATAAACAAGATACCCATGAAAGATACTATTCGAGAACTTATCAATAAAATAGAAGCTCTCAACAATGAACTTCGTATAGAATATGACCGACTCGCAAAAAAATATGGATTTTATCTCCAAAAGAAAAAAATAATCTTTCTCGAGGAGTTTCGAAGGCGAAATAGGGGCTTTCGTTTTCCGAGCTGGAAATATCTTATACCACGTTCAAAGTACTTTATTTATGCCCTTTCCATGCCATTTATCTATGGTATGATTTTCCCAACAATTATACTGGATATATTTCTTACAGTGTATCAATGGGTTGCATTCTCTCTCTATAAAATTCCAAAGGTAAAGAGGAGTGACTTTATAGTCTATGATAGACGATTTCTCGATTATCTGAACTTTATACAGAAAATTAACTGCTTGTATTGCAGTTATGTAAATGGAGTCTTTGCGTATGCTGTTGAAGTTGGTGCAAGAACAGAACGATATTGGTGTCCGATAAAGGCTGCAAGCAAGCCAAAATTTACACATAGTTGGTATAAAGACTTTGCAGATTATGGAAATCCAGAAGAGTGGAATCAAAAGTTTTCTGATGAAGAAAGAGCATTTATGGATGCTTATGGTGAAAAGTGTTTTGTAAAATAATACTATAAAAGTATGCTTCCTCTTCTTTTACAATCTCGTCTCCGAGAGGTTCTCGGACAGGATTATTTATCTGTCATGAGTGCTTTTGCATCTGAAAGAAGAGGGTCTTTTCGGGTAAACACTTTGAAATGAGATTCAAGTGAAGTGGAGAGGGAACTTACGGAGAAGGGTATTATTGTTGAACCTTTCCCAGAAATACCAGCTGCCTATACATTTTCTCGGGAATATGAATACGCTCTCAAGGGAACGCGAGCTTTTTATGAAGGAAAAATCTATCTTCAGTCTCTTGCCTCTATGCTTCCTGTCTACGCCCTTAGTCCAAAAGAATATGAAGAAGTTCTCGATGTATGTGCAGCTCCTGGATCAAAAACTACACAAATGGCTGTATGTATGAAAAATACAGGAAATATCACTGCTATCGAACAAAACCAGATTCGGTATGATAAGCTCCTTTATAATATCCATCTTCAGTGAGTAATAAATGTAGAATGAGTAAAAATAGATGCAAAGAAATACCTAGAAAAAGATGTAAAGATGTATGATAAAATTCTTCTCGATGCCCCATGTAGTGCTGAGGGGCGTATTCTTCTCGAGAATGAGAAAAGTTACGGATTTTGGTCTCTAGAAAATATAGAAAGAAAAGCAGAACTTCAATATAGCCTCCTCACAAATGTCTGGAAGCATCTAAGAAAAGGAGGAATGCTCATATATTCTACTTGTACCCTTGCTCCAGAAGAAAATGAAGCACTTATTATGCGATTTACTTCTGACTACTCAGATGCAGTAATTCAAGATATTGAATTATGACTTTCCTATAAACCTTGGTGGAGACAGGGCATCTCTGGATTTTCTGGAAATACATATTCCGAGGAAATAAAAAAGACAGTACGAATACTGCCAAGTAATGAAACGGAAGGTTTTTTCCTTGTAAAGATACAGAAGCAATCTTAAGAAAATTTGTTATGCTCGTACATATGGATAATTCTTCTGAACGTCTCGAAAATGTCATGTAATTGCCCGTTTTGCGTATCAGATAGTCTCTTCAGATATTTGAGCTTTCTTAATAAAGAACAAGCATTCTTTATGAACCATTCTCATTTCTTCAAGGAGTTCTTTTCCAAGGGGGCTGAGGAGGGCATACTTATCCAATACTTGAAGTGAGAGTCCGTTCTTGAGTACATATGCTGTGGCTTTTTCTTGCCAGTTTAATGGGAGTTCAAATATTCATTGTACATGAGCATTCCAAAGAACCCAGAAAGCCCCTGTAAGGGCATGAAGTCCAAGATATATCCCATGTATATGTCGTGCATCAGGGCGATAGGGGGAATAATATATTTCTTGTCGATCATTTAGTACGAGGTCGTGTGTCTGGAGAATCAGATTCAGTTTATTATGGTTATATTCATGAAGTATTGCCTCGAGAAGAGCGAGTTCAGGCTCACCCATTCCAGTAGGGTAGCTCATGAGAAGCTGTCCTATAACATCAGAGTACGACCCAGAGTTATGTACTTTATAACTCACATCAAATGGAACTACCTTTTTTATAACACGTTCGATTTCGCTCATAAATTCCGGAGAAACCCTTTTTACTATATCAAATGCTTTTGCAAAAAGCTCTCTCCATTCAGTTTCATTTTTATCTCAGAAGGTTATTCCAACATGATTCTTTTTATGTTCTGGATGGCTATGTTTCTCTGCATCAGGATTATAGAATCTCAGGGTAAGTTCTATGTTTGTTCCAGGAATAAACCTTCATGTATCGGGAACAAGGACGCTCGTACTGGTATTTTGGAGTCAGTATTCTCGCAAGAGAATATTTTTATATTCATCATACTCAGTGATTCCTGGTCTATCCATAGCGAGTAGTAGTCCATGTATATCTGGAAATAGAAAAAAATCATCTCATGGAAGTTCTTGTTGGAAATGTTTCTTCCATAAAAGATGAAGCTTTTTTATAAATTGTTCATTGTATTTTTCTATGAGAGGATTTGGAGTATAACCAAGAGTAGATAGATATTTTGAGGACATATAAAGCAAGAATTATTTTTTTAGTCAGAGATACTTTGTATTCTTTTTAGAATAGCATTTCTTTCTTCTATTGGAACTTTTTGGGGTTTATATTGTACATAATGGTAGTAGTCTGGTCTATTTTCTGATCGGACTATATTTACTTTTTTCATCCATATTCATGCACAAAGTGCGTTTAAGTCACATCCTTCACATTCTTTTCCTTTATCATGATAGAACCAAGCAGCTTTTTGTTTAATTGACTCTCTCTCATCCAGAAAATGAACCGTTCTTTCTTCATCTTTCACGATTTTTCGTGTTTCAGTTGAAAAATGTTCGAACCCTCTCATATAACAAAGGGGAACCCGTTCAACACGAAAGGTTCTTTTTGTCTTTGTGAGAAAGGTCATGGCGCGATGAAGACTTTTCTCAAATGCATCATAATCTGGGAGAGTAGAAAAAGCTGTTTCTGTTTTTCGCATCATGAGAGGATCCAGATTATTCCAAACAAAGTGCTGTATTTGCGGAAAGTGTTTTACGAGAAATTGCACCGTTATATCGAGATGATTTTGGTTATAGTGATTAATTACGGTATTAATCTGAACTCGTACTCAGAAATTAAGAGCATTTTGTATCGATAGCATAAGTTTCTTCCATGATCAGGGAGTATCTGTCAGAAAATCATGAATTTTTGGATTATAAGAGTATACAGAGAAATGAACAAGTTCTAATCCTGCTTCAGCAAGTCTTTTCATATACTCTGAATTCGCACACATCATCCCATTTGAGATAATACGAGATTCTATTCATGCATCCTTTGCATAGGCTATCCAACGAGAAAGGTCCGATGAGAGCGTTGGTTCTCCCCCTGTAAATATTATTCATTTATAGTTCTCCTCCTTAAACCCATTAATAAGTTCAACTCAGCGTTCATAGGAGATACTTTGTCCATTTGATGGGTTCGAACAAAAATGACATGCATTATTGCAGTGACGATTGACCTGGATGTATCCTATATTTGCCATAGCTTTACTTTACTGGTTTGAGAATTCAGAACCCATAAGATCGAATGAAGTTTATATGAATCCCATGACAATCTTTGTTATGTTTGCATCAGGAACATCGTGTAGATTTCTTTCTATAGAGATTCATGATATACTCTTTTGTATACTCTGCAATCGAATTTCCATTTTTTTGTTTGCCATACCATTCATATATGCCATCATTGTTTTTTTCTCGTATACACCGAGGGATATTTACAAGCTTTTGTTCATTTGTGAGATGTAATGACTGTATATAGTTTATAAACTCCTCAGGGTTTGATCCATATTTTCTGTATACTTCGCTTGGGAATTCTTCTCATTTCAGAATGATATATTTACTTTTTGATATCTCTTCAGAAGTGCCTCGAAGAATGTATGAATCATCAAGAGTCAATTCATCTTGGTGCTTTATAAAATCGTGACAGTATTGCTCGAGAAAGCATACATCACATCTTTCTCCATAACAGTCAGGCTTCTTGATGCCACCACTTTCGATAAACTTTTGAAATTTTGGAAGCGCCTCTCCCATTACCTCACTTTTTATTTTTCTCGGATCTTGTATAAGGTCTTCATGTCACTCAAATGCTTCTACAGGGAACCTATTTGTCCACATATACATTCATGGAACCTTTGAGAGTTTCCATGTTTCATGGAGAGATGAAAGTTTCTCTCCAACTTTATAAAAGAGCTGGTTTTTATTTTCTGAAAATCATCGACCAAAGGGAATAATTTGAAGTATATCAAATTCCATTACTCAGAGTCTCATGAAGAACCGTACAATTGCTGGAAGAAAATCTACATTTACCTTGCAAACAACGATATCTATATTGATGATAATATGTGGCCAAAATTTTCGTATATTCAAAAGTCCCCTGAGTCATTTATCAAAGGATCCAGGAGTTGCTGTAAGGTAGTCATGAATTGTTGCAGTATGTCCATGAAGAGAGAAGGTAACTTCATCGAGACCAGCATCAAAAACCTTCTCACAAAATTCTTTTCTCGCGAACATATTTCCGTTTGTTACGGTTTGTACTTTGTTGTATCAGATTTCCTTTGCATATCGTATATACTCAGGAAATTTTGGATTGATACTCGCTTCTCATCAGGAAAGAATTACCCGATTGTATACTCCTAATTTATAACCATCTCGTATTTGTTTCTTTACTTTTTCTTCTTCAATCAGTTTTCCATTTTGAGCTTCAGAATCGAGACAAAATAAGCACTTTTCATTACATGCAGCACTAATTCGTATCCATATACGATTTTCTTTTGTGGTTTTTTCTTTTTCTAAAAGCGTATTCATGGTTTTTTACATAACTGACTGTATGGGATGAAATCTGAAATTCTTTGAATCAGGAGTGATAGAGTGGCTTATATCTTCAAGTTCGCTAAATTCTTTATTTCCATTGAACTCTGTATAGGCTTCATGTATACCCATACAATATTTCCATGACTTACAGTCCATACATGGTTTTGTAAAAGTAATTTCATGAGCAGGAAGAGTTCTCCACATATATGGCCAAAGTTTCTTATTTTTCACTACACACAGAGGAAAGTGATACAGTCGGAATCGTTCACCAAAAATCTCTCCCCATTTAAGAAAGACACTCTCATTTTTTTTCATTACTTCAGTGTAAGAAAGGTGAGTATTTTTGAGGTTATCGATTGCTTGTCACTCGAATTCCATCATTATTGTAGATATACTATCGACTGTTGGAAAGAATTTATGAATAAGGTAATACATTTTATCGAGGTAGTCGATATTCATTTTTTGTATAATCAGGCGTATTTCAAGGGATTGGCCAGATTTTCGATGTTTGAGTATGTTTAGAATTCCTCGCATAAGAAGCTGAAATGCTCACTTCTTTCGTACGATTGCCTCATGGGTCTCTGCATTAAACCCATGAAGAGGTACACAGATATGATAATTTTCTATTGTTGCGATTTTTTGCGAAAAATCATCATCAGCAAAGTTATCACCATGAGTAAGTTGTACCAATTTGCTCTTAGGGAACTGTTCTCTCAGATAAGAAAGTATCTTAAAATAGTCAGGATTCAGAGTTGGTTCACCTCCAGTGATTGTCCAATCTCATTCTACATCGGGAAATCTGTGCATAGAAAAACCGTTTCCATCTTTATAGGCATCGATTCTTTTTTTAATTGAGTCAAATGAATAATCTCGTATAGTTGAAGCATATTCAAATGAATTACTACACATAACACAACGATGATCGCAGGCTGACCAGAGAGCAATATCAGGCATATTAGTCGTGAGTTTTAAAATGAAGATTAAATAACCATTTATAGAGAGGATAATACTCTGAATCGAGATTATAGAGTTCGAGACAGGAAAGAAAGAAGAGACAAAAATGATCTCGCGTAGGATGCAAAAGAGTATATTCTTTTTTGAGCCGTTCTACGTTCTCAAAAATAAAACGAAAGTCACCAGATTCTATTTTTATGTGAGTATTCCAGTTTGGAATTTCTTCTCCATTCTCTAAGATTTTTTGTATTTGAGAGTTTTCTAGTGTGATATGAAATTTTCCGAGTCCAGAAAAATGAATAGATTTTGTTTTTACGACTACAAGAAAGAGAAGATCTTTGAGAACTTTCTCTTCCTCCGACTTTTCATGAACAATACTTTTTATAAGAAGTATAAGGAGTGGCTCATCTAGGACATCGATACTCAGAGTTCCTATGCTATCCATAATATCAGTATATTTCTTTTTCTCATAGAGCTTGGAAAGGTTTTCTATCTCTACAATACTGGATGAAGTTCATCATCTCCAAGTTTCTCGTAGTATGTCGTCCAGATTCATTCACATAGATTATAGTATTTACAGGATAGGCATTTTTTTGGTTTTATTCTTCAGACACTTTGTCTTCCATTTGCTACATCGTAGTTTTGAAAATCAGGGGCTATATGTGCTGTTTTAAATGTTCTCACCTCCATAACTTCTGATATATTGTCTGTATCGATAAATTCCTGAAAGTGACAGAGCGGAACATACCGAATACGGAATGTCATATTATAACTATTTGCTTTTGCTATAGCTCTTCTTGCATAGGGTGCAATCTCACTAATTCGGGGCATGAGTTTATCAAACTCATTATTGACTCATCATTGATTTGGATCTGCAAAAATTGTTTCGACATTATTCAGATGGTGTTCATGCAGGAATTCTACGAACTCTTCAACATACATATAGTTTTGTTTGATAATCGTATTATTGACACCGATTCTATCAAACCCGAGCTCTCTCAGATTTTGTATTCATTGCATGAGTTTTGCATGAGCTCACTTATGTGCTACAAGTTCATCATGTAAGTCTGGTCTATTTGAATGAATAGAAAAGACGATATGGTCTACGATATTCATATCGAGCATTCTTTTACAAAATGCTTTATCGGCAAATTTGATGCCATTTGTCACAAACATAATTGTCTCAAATCCAACTTTCTTTGCAAATGCGAGCATCATGAAGAAATCTTTTCTTATTGTAATTTCTCATCCGATAATCTCGAGGTAGTTTGTTCCATTTTTTTTGGCAGTGATAATGTTTTCAAATATCTTTTTTGTACTTGCATTTATTTGTCGCTTATTGAGGTCGATACAAAATACACATTTTGCATTACACGCATATCCAGTGAAAATGACAGATTTTTTAATGAGCATAAGTGACTTTTATAACTTCAGTTTCTTCTTCAGAATGAACGAGGTTTATTCTATCCAAAGGATTAAGTAAATCGATATTTCTTGTTTGAAAGAGTATATTTTTTTTATACTCTTTTGCAATACACACAGCGTGAGAATTTATAGATGCTCGTGAGATGATAATGAGATCTATTAGGTCTATATATGGGATAAATATGGGTTCAAAATCATGGCATACATAGGCTATTCCCGTTTCCCGTTTCTCATCTATCTTTTTGAGCATTTCTATAGATGCTATCGTATAGAAATCGTAGTTCTTTTCGGCTGTGCCTAAGAACCTTCCTATGATTCTCGAGTCTGTTATGAGTCATTTTTCTTTACAGGCATGAAGAATCCAGAGATATTTTTTAAGGTTTTTCTTCAGGAGTCTCCTTTTTTCTTTGAAAAAAGATGTATCTTTAATTCCTACTTCTACAAGAAATGACATCATTCGATAGAGCTTTGTATATGTTTGCAGAGTACTCTTCAGGGCAAAAGTATCTCGAACTCGAATTGACTGGAGAAAAAAATATTTTTCATGAGTATCAAAACCATGATCATTTTCTCGATCATAATAGAGTATAAAACGATTTTCCTTGTGAGAGGTATACTCATATTTTGTAAAAATGGGGTTATCATTCGGCGAGAGAATATTAAAGATAATTCCTACATGAAATGTATGGAAGAATCAAAGCCATTTTTCTTTGAAAGAGTCTTCTTTTGGAAATACTGCTCTTTTAACACCTTCACGTATCTGTTCAAAGGACACTTTTTCCTTCCATATACCAATGCGTATATGTTCCAGTTTTTCTTCCAGTCATCTATTTTCTCCGAGATAAGCGTAGAGGGTAATATGGTCATCTTGTTGGAGAAAAAACTCATCTCGAGAATACCCCATATCTTTCATAATTTCTGCTATACTATCAAAACAATCTTCATATGAAAAAAAACCACTTTTTCTCATAGAATGAGTGTAGGGGACGATATTTTCATTTTTATATTCCTTGAGTTGAAGGAGTACAAAACAATCATCTTCGGTATATGAAAACTCTACAACCCAGTTATCACTTTTGTAAAAAGATATAAGTTTCTCTATTGGTTCGATGATTCAACTGAGGATAAAATATTTTGATGTTATCTGAGTTATAATTTCCCCATGAGTTCAAACTTCCCATATATACTGCAGATAGTTTCATCATGTCCCGTTTGTAATTCATGTGTTATTTTGCGGTGCAACATTTATGAATATATCTTTTCCATTTTTTGATATAACTCCTGCATATTTCCCAGCAATATATGGTTGAATAATGATAGGAATAAGTGGATGCTCATTATAGGCATTTTCTTCATGAATTTTGACTATAAAGTCCTTATTGTTATGGTTGATTATTTCTTTGATTCAGTCGATAATTTCTTCTCTATTTTGGACTCGAACAGATTTATATACTCCTGAGAGTTTTCCTCCGTCATCTCCTCACTCAAATGGACTAGAGCTACGTAGCATATAACCATCCTTCCAAGTAGGAATACTGTCTATAGAATCTATTTTTCATTCTTGGAACTTTTTTATCGTCGCAGTATCGAACACTATTGTTTCAGGTATAGTAAATCAAAATACCTCTTTTGCTTTTTTTAAAAGGGAGTATTTTGCTCAGTAGGTTGCTGTGAGTGTATCAGGGAGCATATTTAGGGGGTATAAAGAATTTCTCAAAGGGAAATAAGGGTTTCTTCTATAGCTTCTAGTTTATGACTATATCATTTTCAAAAATAATATATGTCTTTTTTCTTTAGGCATTCTTGTGCAGAGTCGTAATCTCATAAGTGTATATATGCTTCAGCCTTTTTCATATACGGTTCAAATGTTCTGTACTTTCACTCAGTAATTACTTCGTACATATCGATTACAGAAAGGGCTTCAGTATATTTTCCATTTCTGATAAGTACTTCACTGAGCCAATCATATCACCAAGGGGAGTCAGGAATGAGTAGGATAACTTTCCGCATGAGCTTTTCCGCATGAGCTTGCTTTTCTTTTCATCAGATTGCGAGTAAAAGCATGGCATACATTCAGAGAAACCACACATTATTTTTATCCCCCTTGAGGGCATTGAGGATAAATCTTTCCGCATATAGAAAGTTCTTATGATGAAAAAAATATCATCATAATGCTATGTTTGAAAAGATATTATTTGGGTCTTGTTTCCATGATTTCATCAGGTTTTTTACTCATGACTCATCTATTGTTTCTTTGAAGCAAAAATAGTAGTCATACTCTTCTTTTTGGTCTTTTGATATTCAGGAAAGAAAGAGAAATATGCTCTCTTCAGTATTTCAGAGAGATGACCGAAGGTATCAATTTTTTTTCCACTGAAGGACTGTATATATTTTTGGAAAAATTTCCTGCAAATTTCCTGCTATTTTTTCCAAGAAATTATATTCAAGAAGATTGTTATTTTTCAGGAATGTTTCTTCTTCTTTTGTAAAAGTAGTTGAGGCGGTCAGGTGTATATCTACAGATTGAAAGGAAGGGCAAATTTGTAGTAACTCTTTTGGATACGGAAGGTCTATGGATTTCTTATTCCAGCGAGAGTAACTATATGGACTGGTTACACCCCAAATATGCCCCCAATCTTTGAGAGGATTTCTATCTCTTTTATAAAGAATCTCTTCTATGAGAATTTCGATATAGATGTCTTCAAAAGTTTTTTTATTCATAAATAAAGCTCCAAAGATAGAGAAAACAAAGTTTTTCTAGTCAGCGGGTATTATGGAAATGTATGGACTCATCTCATGCGATTTGTTTAAGAAAAAAGAATCAGAGTAAAAATATTTCTCGTGAATTTTTCGGTATTTTATGATTTACTTTTGGTTCATAGTAGTTGATAAATGAATTGAATTCATTTTGTAACGGAAATATTCATAGCAAGAATACATCATTTAGTATATTTATTTGCTCTGAAGAAAATGTGAGTATGAGTTGAGATTTTTCTTGTTGTATTAGTAGTTCTAGGCTTTTTATGAAGCTCTCTCGAAATTTCTCTTTTTGTTTGAGATACCAGGAGTTTGTAGCTATTGTTTTATATACTCGAAAGTCTTCTTTATGTTTTTCCGAGAGTCCCTGTTTTTCTAGGAATGTATAAATCTCAGCACTTTCTCTATACTTCTTCATTGCTGTAAGAGCAGATGCTTTCCATATGTATGGCTCATCTTTGTGGAGATATTGCGACAAGTTTATAGAAATAGTTTTATCATACCATTTTATTGCTTGCTTGTAATCTCACTTTGCACTATAGAGTTGTCAAAGCCATGCATAGGAGAATGAAAAAATCTCTCAATCTTTTCAAAGAGATTTCAGGGCCACCTGAGAGTGTTCTATTGCTTTTTCAAGAATGGTATTATCTTGATTTTGTTTAAAGAGAACACTTCAGAGAAAACGGGCATATTTAAGAAGAATAAATGGATTTTCTGGATCACATGCTCGTATCTTCTCAAATAACTGATTTGTTCTGAGAAAATCAGATTGTTTATATCGAAAAAGGAGCTCAGCCTGCTGTATATAAAAATTCTCTTTATACTTTATAAAAAATTCTTCGACGAAAGAACTTTCTTTTATTCACTCAAAACTGAGTACACCATAGAGGCTTCCTGTAGGAGCTCATTCTTTTATAAATAGAGACCAATCGGGAAAATATGAAAGAAGTAGTTTTTTCTTTTCTTCAAAACTCTTTTCAGTGAGGGATGGATAGTTCTTTTTATAATCTCAAAGGACAGTATTTTTTCTATAAAAATATACAGGAACATCAAGACAAAACTCTCGGTTTTCCTTTACTTTTTCATACCAATCTGAGAAAAATATCTCTATAATTGCCTCATGGAGAGGAATGCATGGAGTAGCTCACTTTGCATTTATACTCATAGTGATCGTGTTTTTGAGTAAGCAATCTTTCATTCTAAAAGGAGCTTTTTGAGAAATCCTTTTCTCTCAAGAATATCTCCAGTAGTAATAATCTTATTCATACTGTCACAATCTTTACAAATTTGTATATCATCCTTCATGGCGATAATATCATCGATTGTTAGAGGAGACTTTCTGGATAGAAGTTCCAAGAAACAAAGCTCATCTTCCGTAAAATAAGTTTGAAAAGGGATATCATCAATATTGATATTTTCTGGAAGAGGACTCATATGTTCCTGAAATTCAGAGTCTCCCCAAGTTTCAATGTACTTTTCATCAACCCCGAAACATATTTTATTATGCTCACAGTCTTGGCATATTTTTACTCGTGTTTTCCCTCCTGCTTTATTATCATCAATATTTGTTTTTGAACCATCGAGGTTGAGTACGGCTGTTCCATTAAATGTCTGAATAATCGCACTCTCATATCATTTCAGGAGACACATTGGGAGATTGAGTACCAATGGTCGACGAAGCCCGAATTTATCAAATATCTTTAATGATTTGAGGACAAATGGAATAGCATCACTGAACTTGAATCCTACTTTGTTTCTCTCATCATACATAGAGTGTTCGTAGAGTGGAAATATAACTACGAAGCTCGTGACACCGAGTCCGAGAAAGTGGAGGAGAAATTCAGGAAGGTCACGATAATTTTGTTCAGTCAGGACGATATTAATTCATATTCTTCATCCATATTTTCGAATTGATTTTATTCCATCTTCACAGTTTTTTAGTGCTCATGGAACTCAAACAAGCCAATCGTGAATCTCACTTTTATAGTGGTGAATTGACAACTTGAAAAGAGTTGCACCAGCATCTATGCATTCTTTTACAAATTTTTCTTTTCAGAGCATGACTCCGTTTGTTTGAATTCTGACGAATCCAAATCATGCCTTTCTTCAGAAGCGAATATACTTGAGAATATGTGGATGGATAAGTGGTTCTCCTCCCGTAAATCAGAGCATTCCATATCACTGTTTTGCACCATAGAGAATTCTTGCATAAATATCAGCATCGTTGGGCTTGATTTCAGTCGTTCGAGATTTGTGGTCTTGGCTACAGAAAAAACATTTCTCATTACAAAGCTTGTGTACCATGACTTCGTAGCAAGAATTCTTGAATTGCTCTTTTTTATCGGTTGTTCCGGAGATAAGCTCATCTCTTTTTTCTAGTTCTTCTTTTGAGATGCCTTTCTTTATGAGATTTTCACTGAGTTTTTCAGTAATCATATATAGTCTATGAGAGTATGTATAAGGATATCAACTTCTTCTTTCGTATTATATACACCGAAAGAGAAACGCATAATATTTTTTGTAGAATCAAGGTAGGTGTGAGTAAAGACATCGGCACACATGGTGCCTGTTCGAAATGCAATAATATATTCTTCCAAAAAGTAGTTACAGTACTGGTGGAAGTCAATAGATTGAAACGTATTTGGAATCAGAGTCACGAGGGAACTATTCGGAAGGGATATAACCGTAAAATTTTCTATAATTCTTTTTTCTCGAAGTTCAGAAACAAAATACTCTGAGAGACCAACAACATGATTATGGATAGTTTCTATTTTTCTATCCTTTCTCCATCGGATTGCTCCAGAGAGTCAAAATATTCCAGAGAAATTTTGTACTCATCATTCCAGAAGGTAGGGAAGGGGCTTATATACGGGAACCCCTTTATCAAAGGTTTTTATCGTTCATCATCATAATCTCACCGATTTTGAAAAGAGAGATATTGCTGACTTTCTTATACTGAGAATTCCTATGCCAGTTGGTCCATACATCTTATGTCCGGAAAATACAACAAAATCTAATTCATTTTCTTCGATATTCTCATCATTGTAAGCGATAAACTGAGTATCATCTATGAGAATATATCATCAGTACTTATGAACAATTCTGCTTATATTTTTTATATCAAATCTTCCTCCGATAATATTTGATGCATGTGTAAATGAGAGGAGGAAAGGTTTTTGTATTTTTGAAAGGTGGTGAGTGAGTTTTTCTTCGTCAAACATTTCGTTATATGGAATTACTATAAAACTTTTTCCTGCCGTCTTTGCTTTTTCATACTGAGGAAGATAATTGCTATTGTGTTCGAGATCAGAAACAACATAGCTACCTATTTCATTCGAAGTTCATTCGATAACTATATTTATTGCATCTGTTGCTGATGCTGTAAACACGATAATATCTTCTGTATTTGCACCAATAATAGATGCAACTTCCTTTCTTCACTGATTGATTTCTTCTTGAAGCAGAGAGCCTAAAAGAGAGGATTCCCTATCTCATGAACATCATGAGTATTCTTCATAGTATCTTGATATTTCATTGATAGTATCTTGAGGCTTTATCGATGTACATGCAGAATCGAAATATATAAGAGTTTTTTCTTGAATTCTTCGATTGAGTGCAGGGAAAGAATCATTAAACATATTTATAGAGAATATACATGAAGGTAGTCATCCCGGTATCAGCTACAAAATTTCTTTTTATCACAGGTATTGCATTTTTCTACGAAATGCTTTTCATTCAAGAATACTCCTTCTTCACCATGTTTCATCTTATGATAGTCAACATGTTGTTCATAAAAATCTCAAAGAAAACACATAGGAATATGGTCGACATCGACCTGTATATGGTAGTTTCTCGCTTTTTCAAGAGTTTCGATAAAGTATGGACTGGCATCTTCATATCGAGGGACAACATCATCATTTTTATCAGCTGCTCACATTGCTTTTGTAAAACTCAGTTGTATTCTCTCAAGTCACGGAAAGTTCCAGTGAATATAGTCAGTCATTGCAGGGAGGTGCATGTAATTTAGCTTATTTACTATGATATTGATTCGAAGCTTACCTCCATTATCTATGATTGCATGCATTGCATCTTCTCGTGGTTTGAGAGTTCATTTTACTCATGCTATTTCGTCATTCACTGATTCTATATGACAGGGGTAATTTATATTAAAAAGATTCACTCAAAGTTTCATGAGTTTTTCTAAGTTTTTATTCTTTAAAAGAAGGGTACCATTTGATTGAAACTCGAGAAATGCTCAAGGTTTCCTCGTTTTAACAAAATAAACAATCTCAAATACTTTTGGATGAAGGAGAGGTTCTCCACCAGAAATCTGGATATAGTTTCCTTTTTCGAGTATTTGTGAGAATATTTGCTTGAGAGGAATTGGAGTTCATCATTCCATTCTATCAGCAGCGCTACAAAAATTACATCGTTGATTGCAGACATTATTTATGGGAACGAGATGGTCAATGTATTTTCACATATTATGATGGTTGTGAGAGAATTTGATTTACATAGGTAATACGATGATAATTCGTATGAAAGTTTCAGATTTTATGCCAAGACATATCCTCTTCTGAAAGAAGGAGAACAAGTCTATTAAATATCGGTGCAATTGAATCGTACGTTATTATATGATTTCCTTCATATTTTCATAATTCTAAACATCATCAGAAATGTTCTTTCCATTCAGGAGTAAGATAGAGGAGGATATTTCACCGTTTCTGTTTTCCATACCAAGTTTCAGAATCAGTATGCCATCATTTTATCTCTATAAATGTATTATCTTGGAGGGTTATTCCATATTTTCAACCTCTATGATTCATCTTTGGGGTTTGGTAGGAGATGCATTCGCCATAAAATAAGGATATATAGCGCAAGAATTCTTCTGAGTTTAAGAAACAATCAAGAAGTTCAAAAAGTTCTCCCTCGTAAAAAAAGTGATTTATATTGTCTGGAGAGTATTCAGAGTTATATCAAAACTCTTTATGTCTTTCCATTTCTGTGGATTCGTTGAAAGAAAAGGAACGAGGAGTTTCTGGATTTACAAGAGACTGGCGGACTCTAGTGGCAATTTTCTCATTAAGAAAGTTATCAAATATAAGCACTTTTACCAAACTGCATCTACCCAATGATTCTATAGAGTCACGAATAAATGCTTTTGTAAGATACTTTGGATGAATCCATGTCGAAAGAGTGAAATTCATTATCGTTTAATAAATTTTGAGAAGCGTATATCCTTTGATGACAAGTCATCAAATAATTCAAAAATCATAGGCTGGAGTCATGGTATAACGACCCGTACACATGGAATATTTATATTCTTTTGAGTTGCATCGATAACCAGTATCTCAAATCCCTTCTTTTCCAAAAGAGTAACAATAGTATGAATCTCTTTGCCTATATCAGGATTGTCTGTGTTCTCTAAACTTATATAGGGAATTATTTTCATTTCCTGCCTTCGACACATATCGAGGTAGTGGAGTGTTATTGGCGAAAGATCTTTTTCCGAGAGAGAGTCATCTCCCTTCAGCATATTTATATGAAATTTATTATTATCGAGGTTTGTCGCGCGATTCTGTATAACTTCAGTGAGAGCCCGTATAATAGCTATATCTCTATTTGCATGGGTTCCCATATGGAGATTCATGGCATAGTGACTGACGAATTGGTACCTTCCGTTATATATAAGGGCTCAGATAGTATGTATTCCGAAGTCAAAAGAGCAATCAAGAATGTATACTTCAAATCAGTATGACTGAATCTTCTGTATGAGTTTTTGTATATGAGCATTTGAAATGGTCTGAATAGGTATAAGTCAGGGTGTATCAAAGTTTGCCATCATAACATTATACAAATGTCTCTCAATAGTTTCGTATATGGCATGAAGGATTGCTTCTTCCTTTGTGTTTCATGCTCAAAGACAATTTGTAGTCATAAATTCATATTCGTACCAAGGAATATGTTTTATTTTGTTGTACGTGAGAGAGTATCATTCAACCCAGTGATACTGTATTTCATCGTGAATATCTTTTCCTATAAAATCTTCTTTATCTTTCTCACTCAGAATGAGGTCCTCAACATAAACTTTCTCTCAGAGTACTTGGTTATGTGTTTTCAATTCGGTTTCATTGACAGCATCAATTGTTTTATACCAGGAATATCGTTCACAGAATTCCATAAGAGCACTCGCAAGTGCTTGGTACTTGGAAAGTCACTTTCCCCAGTTATTTCTTCTTCCTACATCTGATCCAACCGCATAAACATGCTCATGAAAAATATCAAGTTGGCCTATGTCGCGAATACTCATATGCTCACTTTCCCATACTCCAGAGGATTTGAGAACCTCTAGAACATTCTTTACTGTAATTTTAGGATCACATACTCTATGAGTGTCAAATGTATAGTGTTTTTGCATGAATTAATTTTTTAAGCATCGCGCAAGAAATCATATTCCTTTGAAATCAAAATCCCCGTGGTTCAGATAGTTCTTTTTAAAAAGGAGATTATATCAATGAGTCACTGTTCATGTGCTTGACCAGTATCATGAATCTTCTCAAAAATTACAAAAAAATGAATTATCCCAACAACGAAATCCAGAAAGAGGGAATCAGAGGACTTCCATCAAAAACCGTACTTTATTTTCGGTATCTCATGGGAGGAAATCTACAAGTTTTTTCCATTCAGCTTTCGATGGGAGCCTCTTGCCGAGTTCTTGTGCGTAGGCATTGGCTCTTTCGAAAGTAAAGTAAGAAAAGCCATTATGTACCCATATATCCGTATTATTTGCAGGTGCTTTCATATCTTCTTTATCAAACTGGAGTCATATGAGCTCTATCCCATCTGGAATGAGAACTATATTTTCATGGTTTTCTGAATACCACAGTTCATTTATTTCGGAACTTTTTATATATGATTGGAGTGAATGATAGAGGGGGTGACTTGTTTGATTCATAGGTTAGAGCTTCTGAATGAGAGAGTGCTTAAGAAAGTTTTTATACCTATCTATTGGCATAGGACAGTTTTTGCATGATGAAGGTGTTTTCTTTTTATATTCTTTATAACGCTTCTGAAATAGGGGATTCTTCGTATATCCGAGAGTATAATCAATCGAGGAAATAGTTCAAATATCATAATGACAACAAACAGAGACGGCTCATCTTTCTGTGATATCGAGGGAATTTCCAAACTGATGACATTCTTCTATCTCTGGGATTTCATCAGGAAGCTCTACTAACCTCTCGATGAGAGAGTCAGCGATTGCATGAAATGACTTTGGAAAAAAGAGAGAGTTTGAGATAAAGTTTGAGACTATATTCATCTTTCATATTCCTATGAGCTTTTCTATAGTTCAGAGAACTTTTTTGTATAGGATAGGATTATTCAGAACATCATTTTCAGGGTAAAAAACATTTTGTTTTATTTCAAGAGCGAACGCATTGATATCGAGTGCAAGTTTATAAAAGTCCACAATATCATGAACATTTTCATACATCAAGACCGTGATGAGGGTTACTTTATTTCCGAGAAAAATGAGTCGTTTCTTTAGTTCCTCAAAGTCACTATCAGTTATAGGGAGGCTGTGCATTTGGTTATATACTTCTCTAGAAGACGAAGAAAGATTTATCTTAAATTCATCAACAAGGGACTCAAGTTTGGTAATATCTTTTGCATAAAGAATTGATTTTCCTCATGAAAAAAATGTCACATGTCCAGAAAATGATTTTATATACTCTAGGATTTCGAAGAGCTCCTCATGAAAGAGCGGGTCACCTTGTCCGATAATATTGAAATTCATAGTATCAGATACATGATACTTCGAAAGGAATTCTCTGATACTCTCTTTTTTGAGCTTTTCATGAATATGATTCTTGTTTTTACAGTAGGTACAGCCTATAAAACACGATTCGTTGATAAAGAGATTAATATTCTTGGGGAGATATATCGGATTTTCAAGGATTTCATTCATAAAATCATTTGCATTGAAAAAAAAGAGATTTTCAAAGCATATATTTTCCCTTTCTTCAAGAATTATATATTTTACAGCTCGTAGGCTTTTTTCTATTTCTTGAAATGAAAAAAATATGCCCTGTCTCTTTGTTCCAGAGTTTCTCAAAATCTCTCTGAAACCAGCTAGAGAATCAGTTATGATAGTTCTTTCTGAGAAGTAAAATACATTTTTATGCATTATAGTGTTTTGCTATTTTTTTACACGCAAGAGAGAGGTATCGTTTCGGAGAAAAGTCTACTTCTTTATTGTGGGAAAAGAAAGATAAAGAATTATCTGAAACTCTTCATTTTGTTGATATATCCAGAGTAATTTTTTCTTGAGAAATTCAAAAGTTCCGTATATTGATGGTTTTTTCTCTTGAATATTCATACATTCTCGAGAGTTCAGGTATAAGTTTTTCATAGTGTTCTCTCTTCCATGTGTCAGATTTTTCTATATACATTTCTAGGTATATTTCTTGAATTCAGAGAGACTCTAGATGGATTACATTTTCAAAGGATTTTTCTATATATTCAGGAAAAATAACAAAGAGGGCAATAACTTTTTCTTGAGAATATGAATACTTTTTTAAGAGCTTGAGTTTTGGTAAGAGTTTTTCATAACTACTATCTCGGGTTTTATCATGGAGGGCTTTGCTTCCATTTATAGAAATGTGTATTTCAAAGTCATTTTCCTGTAAAAAAGAAATAACCTCATCTGATAAAAGAAGTCCATTTGTGGCAATCTTAAAGTTTACATGTTTTCCCTTTTGTTTGGCGGAGTTTCTTGCATAGAGAGTGAGCTCTTTGAGGAGTCAAAATTCAAGAAGAGGTTCTCATCAGAAAAATGAAATAGTTTTTACTTCTTCTTTTTGTTCTAAAAAAAAGTCTATAATATTTTTTCCTATGGAACTATCGAGTTTGTCATTTGAGAATGATAAATAACAATAATTACAACGAAGATTACACTGTTCTGTGAGATTAAAACGAATCTCATCTATATGTTCTGTGAGATAGTTTAACTTATTTTTTATCTTTGCTATCTTTTTATAGAAGAGAATAAAAGTCTCATTTATTTCATGAAATATTCGAACTTGTTCCTCAATATACTGTTCGGATGCTCAAAAATTATCGAGATACCATCCTTTATTACATACACAAAACCAGCGATTCTCACATATATGACATTCGTTTACCGTCTCAAAAAGAGTATCGATATTTTCTCGATTCTTCTCATTCTCTAAAAAATATGCCTTACTAAATCGAGTACAGGTTTTCCTCTCTCATAAGTGATCTATCTGTTCTTTTGTACAAAATCATCCATCGTAGAGGTTTTTTAGCTCATTCCAGTTTGCTTCGTTAATTCCCACAGAGGGATGTTCTTGTATATACCTTGTTACAGTATTGAGTTCATTTTTCAGTTCATCGAGATTTTCCCATGGGTCATTTGATACAGGAGCAAGTGAGAATTGAGAAAATCAGAGTCACGCTAAAAAAAGAAAAAGTTTTGTAGTATTTTTTTCTTTTTTGTATGAAAATAAGAGGTTAAATGTGATGATATCTCGAAACTTATAGAGCATTTCTAAGTTTTCCTTTCGGAGAGACCTTTTCAATGCGCCATAGTGAATAGAAATTGCGATAGCAACCGTATGTTTCTGAAAGAATTGGAGTTTCTCATCTGAAAGAAGAAGTCCATTCGTTATGACAGCAAAATGAATGTTAGGGTTTTTCTCATGTACAGACTCTATGATATCTCGCATTTCTTTCCAGCGTATGAGAGGTTCTCCTCCGTAAAATTTTATTGTTTCATATTCAAGAAGGTTTATTCGTTGCATCAAATTCTCTGGTTGCACTTTCTGAGATTCATCTTTTTTTATATCCACATAACAATACTCACAATCAAGATTGCAGACTTCTGTGATATAGATGTCTAAAGTCGTTCTTCTCATAGTGAAGCGTTTTCATTTATAACAAGGTCCTGAATGGATACTCTATATGCATCTTTTGATACAATAGGAGTAACTCGATGGTATGATTGATTTGAGGATTTTATGAGAACAAGTCTATTTCTTATTGGAAGGACTTTTTCATAGGGAAGAATTTCATCTCACTCGAGCTTTCCTATTTCGAGGACTCATCCCATAGTTTCATGCCAGTCCTCAGCCGAATTATATACATAGTATATAAATGCCCCAACTTCATCATAATTTTCTATCTGAATTTCGCACCATTTCTTGTATCATCATTCCCTTATAGCTTCAGCCCTAAGGAGGTCTTTTGATAGATCGGTATGCCACTCCATAAAGTCTCAGTATTCATATATTTGAGCTACTCACTTACCAGATATACCATAATTTTCTTTTACCCATTGTGGGGTTATTTGTTTCGCTTTTTTTGACTCTTTTGCGTAAATTTTTTTAAGGAATGTGTGAAATTCTTCTCAGAGAAAAAAATCATAAAGTTCTAGAAAATTTGGAGTTCCAAGTAAGAGGGTTTTATTTCCCATGAAAATATTTTCTCTTTTATCCACGAGAGTGTAACGAGAATCTTGTTCCCTAAATTCCTTTTCTATTTTTTCATATATTGTAGAATCTATAAAATTATCGATAACATAGTACCCAACAGGACTCCGACTTGTGAGTGCTGTAGATATTTCTTTGACGGATTGAGGATTGAGGAGGTTAGCCGAGATCATAAATTTTATTTTCAGTGTATATATCGAATAAAGTCTTCTGCTACTCTTTTTGAGTTCTTTCATTCCATATAATCATCAAACATTTTTTTTGTATAATTATTTTCTTTTGTCGCCCGAAAGAAAAGAACTTTATTGATGGTTCATCGTTGTTCTGTAGGATGAATTTTTAGAGATTTATTACAAGATTGTATTGCTTCAGGAGAACAGTACTTTTTTATTATATCAGAGACAGACTCATTGCAAAATGTAACTGACATATCAAAGTTTTCTTCATAGGGGAGTCATCCATCAAGAATCTTTCTATACACATTCTTCATATGTGAAAGAAAATCATTTTCTGTATGCACTCAAATTTCACTCATTCTCTTTGAGAAGCTTGCGTCATATTCCGTATGATACGAAAAAACCCATGAAAACATAGTATTCCATAAGACTATATCTTGCATTCTTACAGCCGGGATATATATCCATTCTGGGGGGAAGTTTCTTCGAAAGTGAGTAAAATCATCCAAGTTCTGAATTGTATGGAATATTCCTAGGAGAATCTCAAAGGTATTCTTACTTGCATCAAGTCAGTAAAATCATTTTGCATCATCTCTTTGAATAATTTCTGCATAGTGAGGACTGAGCATATATTATTTTGCAAAGACTAAATGTTCGACAAGTCCCTTTCGGAGGTATCCTTCTTGAACGGGAGTAACTCGATGATATGTTCAAAGTTTTGGAACAAGGAGAACGAGTTTATTAAACTCTGGAGTAATCGTGCCATAACCTATGTAGCTTCCTTTCTCGTCTTGGTATCCAAGTTCTAGTTCTCATCATTTTTCCTTCGTCCAGTCATAGTTCAGGTAGTAGAGTACCATTGCTGCATCATCCCTATCATCGTGCCAGTTGAGATGATTTTCACTTGTAAAGGTTTGTACCAAGATTCATCCACGAGTAACCTCATTCATAAAATCTCTATCATACATAAACCCGAGCTTATATCAGAAAAATAAGGAGAGATACTTTAAGAAGGTTTCGCTGTGAAAGAACCCTTTTAGTTCGGTGATAAATTCTCATTGGTACGAATAAAAGTCGATATCAAGAGTACCGTCTTTATATGTTTCCTTCTTTAGATACTCCTTTTTACAGTTTTGTAGTTCTTGTTCGAGTTGTTCCTTTTTTCTTTCATTGAGAAAATTTTCTAAGGCAACGATATTCACATATTCTTGTGAAATAAGTTCTTCTCGGATTTTTAATATATGTTTCGAGTCAAGGTACAGAGGATTAATCCAGTCTTTTAAGTTCATAAATTTTTATATAAAGTATATTTCTTGAGCATCTCATTCCTGACAGTAATATTTTACCTGTTCTTTGGGATGAATTTTATTTCATGAATCTTTTCTTATTGATGCTAAAATCTTTTCTTGACTAAAATCTTCTCAGAATACATTTAGGTCGATACTTTTTTCTAATCGGAAAAATAACTTCTTTCTTCAATTTAACGATTTCATATATCAGACTTCTTTTACTTTGGTATTCTCATCTATTATCTTTGGGGGGTGTATTTTTGCATCTATGAGTTCATATATTTTTAATTCTATAGAATCTTTAGTTATATCAATACCTATACAATCATATTTGTATGTTTCAGGTTCACTCAAGTAGAGTTCGTTCATTCCAAATATCTGAACCAATGATTGTATTATTTTTTGTGCTTCATTTTTTTCATCATGGTATAATCATACATAGAGCTTCATACGTCCCGTTGACTCATCTATTCATAAATGAAATGGATTTTTTCTTTCTTCAAATACCTTGAAGACCTGAACGAGTTTCTTGATTCTCGAAATTTCAGTAGGGAAGGATAAGAAAATATAATTTAAAATCTCATATCTTTTATCTTCATTAAACCATAAGATGTATCTATAAGAATTACTTTTTAGAGAATTTATGGTAAATTCTACATGGTGATATGTTGAGAAAAATCAGATAGCATTGCCTATTTGGAACAAATTTTCCTCTATTTTTATAGAAGAATATATATCGTATATAGCGTTATATATAGCTTCTTCAGGAGTATCTTCGTGATATCAAAGTTCAGGAATTGATACTCAAAAAAGATATGGTTTTCCGAGGAAGATTCTTATAAGGTATAGTCCATGATATATTGTTCAGGATTCTTTACTTTGGATAATCAAGTCAATGATGCTTTTCTCTGGTTTTTCGGATTTTCTCGAGGCATTTACTTTTTTAAATTTCTCAAAATTTTCTTTTCCATACTTCTCGAGATAGGGTGCATCAATTCCTGGACAAAGTTTCCTAAATACACATGTTTTGCATTCTAGAGTATATGAGTTTGAGTTTTGCTTTTGATCGAAGTATGTTATGATAGAACCATCAAGTTCTCTTAATACTCAATTTGCCCCAGTCATTACATACTTTTCATATCATGGCACTAAGCAGGCGGGTATATTGAAGAGGTAAATATACCTCCCAGATACCCCATCAACGAGAGATAGAGCATCTTTTATATATGGAATCGCATCATCATATTTGATCATGGTTGTTTCTACTAATTCTTCCATGCTTCACTGAATCGTTGGAAACATGATAACGAGATAGATGATTCATCGATGAACAAAGTCTTCAACAATCGTCTTTATGTCCCTGTAATTCTTTTCATTCAGAACAATATAAATCACGGTATATACATTATATTCTCTCAGGAGAGCTATTCATGCTAGCGTTTTATGGGTTGCACCAGTTACTCATACTATTTCGTCATTCTTCTTTTCATCTGTATGATGAATTGATATGTGAACCGTGTTGAGTCATGCAGTTAAGCACTTTTCTAGGAAAACTTTGTTTCACAATAAAATACCGTTTGTATGCACTGTTATTATTAAGAATCAAACCTTTTTTGCAAAGCGGATAAATAATAATATCTCTGGGTGAATAAGAGGTTCTCCTCCTGTAAACTGGATACTTCGATACCCATCTTTGAATGCATTATAAATTATTTGTACCGCTTCATCTTTTGTTATGATTTTTTTTTCAGCACGAGAATCGTGGTCCTGGAAGCAAAATATACATCTCTCGTTGCAAAGCTCATGAATCTTGAAATTGAATTGACGAAAAGGAGTCATAAAATTGTTACTTACTTATACGTACATTTGTTCTTTTGCCTCTAGTATGTATCGAGCAAATCGTTCATCTGTTTCTGCGAGTTTCCGTATTTTATTCGCATAAAATATCGTTATATAATCTCTGTACTTTATAACAGCATTATTTATTCCGATTCGAGAAAAGTAGTCTTTATGACAGTCAATACACTGTTTTGATCGTTTATCAAATGTACATCCTATAAATCTTTCTAGGTCTTGCATGAGTGTGGGGGAATTAACATTTCCTACAACATGTTTACGTGAGTGCATATCATCCTTATGAACAAATGGATCAAATACAATATCTCCATTTACCCATCAGTCTAGATAAAACCATATACAGCGTCATTTTCCATGACGAAAGGTAGTGAGCATATTATAGCGGAACTCCTTATTCATAGTATTTATATAAATCCAGCGCTTATTTGCTTTTATATTATCGATGATATATTCATGTATTTTTTTATAGTTTTCTATAAAAGCTCTAAGTGCATCTTTTGGAAAAGGGCTTCCGTCCATTGGAGAAATTTGCATTGAAGTGAATCATTCCTCTTCTACAAGGTATCGGAAACTCTCAAAGAGTTCTGATGCAACTTGGAAGTCATTTTTTACTACTATAGCGAGTCAGAGGTTTCTATCAGGTACAATACCAAAGACAGTATTTTTATGTTTAATTGCCAAGTCAAATGACCCTTGTCAGTTTTTTAACTTCCGTACATTATCATGAATGTGTTTCGGTCCATCGATACTCCATGCGAGCTTTATATTATGCTTTGCTACAAACTGGAGGATATCTTCATCAAAAAGTATTCCACTTGTACAGAAAGAAATAGTGAGATCTTTTCCGAGTTTCTCTGCTAACTTTCGGGCGTACAGAACACCTTTCTTTAAAAGAGGCTTATGTAAAAGAGGCTCTCATCAAAGAAGATGAAGGAGCTTTATATTTCCTTTCGAGAAAAGGAGTAAGTCAATAAAGTTAAAAAGAGTTTTTTCGCTAATGACATTCTCACTTTCTTTATCTACAAAACAATATGTACAGCGCAATGGGCACTTCTCTCCAATAAGTATCTTTGCGAAGTAAATCGTTTTATCAAAGCCCTGAAAACTCAGCATAAGAGAGTATATAATGTTATTTACTGAGCTCTACACAAAGATTGTGGAGGCTTGAGGACTTGTCTTTATCAATCTCATCACAGAGGTTGTTTTCTGGAGTTGATCGGTAAACATAGAGGAGATTTCTGAAGTATTCAGCATCCACTGTCTTCTCAGCAAACTTCTTTGCTGAATCGAGAGGGAGTTTGGTGCTACTGAATATGAGAGTAAGATCATTTCTTGAGTCATATTCTACGGAATCTGTTTGAATTTTCTCAAATAAATCATCGCTATATTTTTCAAATTCTGCTTGATTTGGAAATATTGATTGAAGTTCCTTATTTGCTCCATAATCAAAACTCCAAAATTTATCCCAAATTTTTTTATCTCTTTTCTTTGCTGCCATAATGTAAATCCAAGGTTTCTTTCCTCAGAACTCTTTGATAAAACTTTCATAATCGTCTAGTGTCTGAACTTTATCAAATTCAGCAAGAATATGAAATCCAGGTCTTGTTATAATTGAGTCCTCAAATCCCGTTCCTGTTTCATCTTTTGGAACTTCTATTTTCTTTTTTTGTTGTGACTGAACAACGGACCCACTTTTACTTTCAGTGAGGCTAGTATTAGAGGCATCTTTAGAGAAGTTGCGGGAAAGAATAATTCCTACAACCATGCTTCATAAAAATGCACCAATAAGAAAATAGATAAATCAGTTTGTTTGCATAAAAAGTCACTTAAATTTTAACACCATCCACCGCTTCCATGACTTCCATGAGAACCATGACTTCCATGAGAACCATGACTTCCATGAGAACTATGACTTGCATGACCAGAGAGTCACTGGTTAAGGTACTGTATTCCAGGATTATAGTTTACATGACCATTTACCGTTGTGTTAACTGGATTTGCTCACGCAGAACAACTCGGACTAAAGTTTGCATGTTGTGGATCCGATCCAGTATAGTTTGCATGTGTACCACTTGTGTGTCATGAGGCAGCATGAGAGTCCTGACCTGCTCACGCAAGAGCCATACTTGCAAGTCAAATTTTTAGTACATCCTCTTTCGTGATTTTCCCACTTTCATCTGAGAGAAATCCTGAGAGCTTCTTTTTAAATTTTGGGATAATCTTTTTCTTTGGTGACATAAGAGAAAATAATTTTAGGGATTATACATAAAACATATCCTCATGCAATAGACATCATTTTTTTCACTAGACAATACGAGTCTCTTCATCATATATAGTGGAAAATGTATCAAAAACATCGAAGAGCATATATTCTTTTTCTATCGCACATTCTGTATTTTTTACGCAATTTCTGCAAGCATCATGGGTTGTTGCCATGGTTCTCTCTTCATTAAAGTAATCTGATGCAATATCTATTTTTTCAAACTGACTAAAACTACTTACTCAAAGTCTTTTTTCTCATTTATATGCTGAGAATCTTATATGCTGGATATCTTTTGAAAAGCTACATATTGGAAGATTCTTGAGAGAAAGGGAGATTCAAAAGCCATGAAGTTCTCGAATAAAGTCTTCGATATATCTTTTTGTCTCCGCAAAAGAATCAGGAAGAACATCTTTATAGCGTGATTCTTCCAGAAATACATCATCCATATTTTTTGCTCTTTTCCTGTTTCAAATAAATACATACCGTATATCCATATGGAGAAAATCTTTTCGTACAGGATTGATAGAACTTTGGATATATCTTGATATATTTGAGAGATTTTTATAGTTATCTTTTGTTATAATTACTGACAAGAATATCCGAGTATTTCATAAATCTGATGCAAGTATATTGCGTATTCATGCTATCTTCAATTCTTCTTTTTTATTTTTTGGATTTTCAGGGTCTCATATATTTGAGAATGAAAGGGAAATTTGTTTTCTCGGAAGAGGGGAGAGTCTTATCAGTTTTTCCAACTTTCTTATGAGTTTTTCTTGTGAAAAAACTATTCCATTTGTATTGAGTGCTGGTCGAATTGAAGGGTGAATTTTATAATAAAAGAATACCATAAGTCTCCAAAAATCTGGATGGAGAGATGGCTCTCATCCAGAAATAATAATACTGCTTATAGGGAAATTTTCGGTAATATAGAGGTAATTTCTTTCTACTTCCTCGAGGGACATATGAGGAGTCTTGTTTAAAAGTCTCTTGTTAAAACAAAAGCTACAGTCATCATTACAATTATAGTTTGCATTAAATACTATTGTATACATATATTCCTATCGAATTACAAACTGAATTGATGGAATCTTCTTTTTACACTCTATCAGAAACTTACGACAAAGTTCTATTTCATTCGCTTTAAAGTTCATGCTACTCTTAATTCTTCTTGCTTTATAATAGTGAAGTGCTCAGCGTGCTTCTTGAACCTCAATTCAGTATTCTCCCTTATTTCTATAAATCTCTGTTCTTGGGTTGAGGTAGAGGGTATTTGTGACTATAGAACTTGGCTTGAGAGAAATCGCATACTTTATAGTCGAGAGAAAGCCACTTGGGGAGTCATCAGGGAGTCAAAGTATTGTATCTATACTCACAGAAGTTCCATTATTTTTTAGTTCCATAATTACTTTCTCAAACTTTTCAGCAATAAATCATCTTTTTGATGTTTTATTTGCTGACTTTGAAATACTTTGGAGTCATATCTGAACGCTTCATAAGTCTATGACAGAGAGTTTCTCAAGAATTCATTCATTGCACATCTCAAATCGTGTACTTATATGATACTTGAAAGGATACTTTTTCATAAGATACAGTATATCTTCTATTCTATCTGCATTTGTAGTGAGAAAACAGTCATCATAAAAAAGAACATCAGAGTAACCTATAGAATAGAGGTAGGCAAGATCTTTTTCTATAACTTCCAGTGGTATCTGTCGTACCTTTGAATATTTTGCTCATCGATAACAATAAGAACACTTATACTTACATCATCGTCCTGTCGAGAGCATTACTTTTTCATAAGCATCCCTCAGATCTCGCTGAAGTATTTGTTTTGGTTGGTGCATTTCATAGTATATGCTTTTACTACCATCATCTTCATCGAGCATATTAATATTCCAATCTTTTGACTTTGGGAAATGAGTATAGTATTTAGTATGATATGCTCCATGAATATAGGTGCTAATATCAGTATCGACAATATTACTTTCTATGGATGAAATAATTTCATTATCTTCTCTATAGAGCAAATTCGGAATTGACTGAAAGTCTTTCTTCTCAGCAAATAAAGCATGAAAAAAGTACTCTATGTCATCATGTACGAAGATATCGATATTTTCATATCGTTTCATCATATCCTTTGCCTCATGTGATTCTGTTTTATGAGAAAATACAATGACATGTTTTTTTATTCACTTTTGCTTCATGGTTGAGAGAATCTCCTCTATAAAATCTACTGCATAATCAGCACTATGAAAAGAGTCTTCCATAAAGAATAGAAAATAATCTTCAGGGTAACTCTCAAGTTCATTTTGGAATGTTCTTAGAGTTTTTTCGGTAAAGAAAACATAGTTTACTCGAAGGTTATGGATATTCATTTTTACTGTATCTATCAGCGTTCATAAAAGATACCCCAATGACATATCGTGAAACCACATCGAAGATGAGTTACTTGGTTGAAGTACCCATATCCGCATTCTCTTGGATGGAAGTTCTTGGATATTTAGCATATATATGAGTTGATATTTTGAATTTCAAATAAACGATTCATATGATCGTAAAAGTATAGTTTGGGATCGGTATATATAATTCTTGTACTAATCCTTTCATCATGAATCAAGGTAGTAATAACTCTCATGTTTTTTGTATCGTAAAAGTAGATAAGTCCATCGTTCGATCAGAAGCAAATAATATTCTCTTTTATAGTACTTGCTTGACATGCTATTTTTCCTCCTGTTTTGATTTTCTGGAGGCATTCTCCGTCAAATCCGAGGTGGTAAAAATACTTATCGTAACTTCAAAAGAATATACCCCCTTCCGTTATAAGAGGTGTGGTGTAAATAATATTATCGGTTTTAAATTTCCATGCTAACTCACCAGTTTTTGTATGAAGTGCATATATATATCCATCCCATGCTCCTACATATGTTATTTCTTCATCTGATGAAAATCAAAATCATCACTTTACCTCACCTTCGGTTATCATTTCCCAAAGAATGTCACCTGTGGCACCATCACAGGCAATTATTCTATTACTGTTTGATCAGCATAGAACGATATCATGGATACTACTATATCATGGTGAACAATGTACAAAGTCTGAAAAATCCTGGAACCAAATTGAGTCTCCAGAGTTTGCATCTACAGCAAGAAGTCATCATTTACGATTTTCACTGGCATGCTCGGTTCCTATATAGATTAGGCTATGCTTTCTTGAATATGAAGGAGATGATCCTATATAGTCGGCAACTGCATTTTTCCATTGAAGTTCACCGTTTCCGGCATTGAGAGCGTAGAGATTTCCATCATATGCTCAGAATATTATCTTCTCATCGACGATGATGGGGGATGAGAGGATACTCTTGTGTTTTGAGTGGTAGCCTGTCTGGAAATTCCAAAGTATATAACCAGTATCTCGTTCTATTCACGCTATGGCTCATCCTTCCCCTCAGCAGATTATAAGTTTATCATAGATAATAGGGTTTGATTTTGGGACAATCAAAAATCTATTTGGATTTCGTGCTGCATAGAGGCATTTAATCTTTGGATTGATACTTGAGAACTTTCTCTCCTCATTTCCTTTTTTTAGTCAGAAGTCGCTCAGGGTAAATGGATACTTTATAAAAATCTCATTTTCTATGAGCCTCTCTATTCCTACTGGATTTCCAAAATGTATGAATGCAAAAAAGTAGGATGCTTTTTTATTGATAGACTTGAGAGATGCAACTATTTTTAAAAAAGAATTTCCAGAGTTAAAAAGGTCATCTATGAGAATAATTGGAACATCGCTAACTTCTCATTCTATTTTATTTCAAAGTCCTGTTTCTTTCCGTTCTTTTCTTACTATAAAAGCATTTACTGGGGTTCATCTTTTAAGTCACTCAAGGGTGATTGCTGAGAGAAGGGGAATAACACCCACTTCTAAACCTCATACCTGAAATGGATAAAGGCTTCCCATTTCTTGCCAGAAAAACTTGGCAAATATATCGAGATACTGTGGCTTTAGAAAGGCGTTGCGGAAGTCAAATATCCAATTTGAGTTATTTGAAGTAAGCATATAACTCGTATCGTTCTCATCTTTTTCTCGAAGTACTTCATTAGCGATTATTTCTCTGAGAATCTTTTTGGATATTTCCTCCTCCATTTTTTCATGAGACGGCATAAAAGCTGATAATTATTATACTAAAGATAATGAGTCCATAGAGTATCCCCATGGCATATGTTTTTAGAGAAGGATTTCATCATTCGGATGCTTTTATAACAGGAGTGATTGTTCCAGTTTGTGTTTTCTCTGGAGTCTTTATAAATCCATCAATAACTGGTGCTGGACCATTTTTTGATCTTTGGGCATCCATTTTTATAGTATTTGCTACTTCTTGGAAGTTTCCCATTGAAAAGAAATTGGGATACTTTTCTATGAGTCATTCTATTGTTGAAAAATCTCTCCGAGCGTAGGAATATAGTATTGGGACGAGAGAATTTGATAACAAGCTGTACTGTCAAAATATATTTTCTCTAAGAACAGCATCTACCTTAAGATTTTCAAGATTTCCAATCTCCATGATATCTTCAATATATTGTATATCTTGAGGAGTAGTAGTTTCTGGGCTGATTTTTTTAATTCTATTTATTCCTTTTACGAAATTAATATATGTTTGAGAGAAATACCCTGTACTCAGAAATTCAGGACTCTTATCAAATTCATTATAAAATCATCGTGAAAAAAATCATGTAAACTTTAGGTTCTGAAGATTCCTGAGAGTTTCTGAGAGTTTTTTTATATCTTCTCAGAATCATTTTTTATTCTTATTTCTTAAATCTTTTAGTGCTTCTTTTGTATACCAGTTCATCTTCATGCTTCGTTTATAAAGGCGAAGATCATCAATTTTGTCGATTATTTCTTTTGAGAGTTTTCATGTATCTCGTTCTAAAGCAAAGTAAGACCAGGCATCAATATATCAAGTAAGCTGAAGATTACTAGAAGTCCAACTATTTACTAAGGCAAGCATTTTTGATTTATTTACTTCCAGTTCACTATCATAAGGAGTGGAGGTAATCTTCTCATAATAGTATCGAATAAGGAGGTATTTTGAGAGTTCAGTATCACTTCATTCAAGTCTTTTTATCCATCTTTGAAGATTAATTCAAACAATATCTCGAAATGCAGTTGCTTCTGTTATATCTCTAGGAAGTAACGAAAAAACTAACTCAAAAAGCTTTTGATTTTCTATATCAAGAGCCTTTGTTATTATATCTTTTAGCGAACCATCAATTTCTATATTTTGATTAGGCTCTTGCCTAGAAGAAAGTAATTCCTATACTTTCTTCTTATGATTCCATACAGTAAACTTACAACTCCAGAAATTAAGAAAATTATCCAGTGCTTTTGCATAGATATTGATGCTACAA
>Ga0209594_1000156_pt1 | contig 52439 bp, 31 predicted proteins | sample AshMeaCrysSpring_FD_184126 | JGI IMG/M metagenome (GOLD analysis project Ga0209594, IMG submission 184126) | Groundwater microbial communities from Big Spring, Nevada to study Microbial Dark Matter (Phase II) - Ash Meadows Crystal Spring... | ecosystem: Environmental > Aquatic > Deep subsurface... | reverse complement strand
TAATTCTAATGGCTTTATCCCAAGGATTGGTAATTTCTTTGAAAGAAATTGAAAGTATTATTTGGTAGGGGATTATGATGATACAAAACTTGCTGATATAACAGATGCTATAAAAACAAATTGAGTTTTATATAGGTGAGTTGTAATAAATCCTGTTATATATTGAGAATATACCAAGGTTCAAGAACAGATTAAGGACACATTGTAGTAATTCTTACCTATAAGTCATAATGAATTCAATAACACCAGTTACATTAGTTCTAATTACAGCAGGGGTGGCACTTTTATCTGCTATTATCCAAATATTCTTTCAATATCTTAAAGATAAGTTACTAGAATGAAATAAGAAGAGACAGGAGTTGTTATCTAGCCTGAAACAGAAACAAATAGAAAACTATACTAAGTTTATAGTTTCAGTTTTGGAATATGAGTCTAGTTCTACTAAAAATCCAATGGACTTAAAGAAGCCATTTTGTGAACTACTTTTAAGTAGTTCAGCAGAACAAATAGTTAATATTAAAACACTAATTCAAAATTTAGAAGGCAACAAAAATATAGATGAAGACTTTGAAAAGATTATTACTACTATGTATTTTGAGATACATTGAAATAATAAAGCTTTCCCCCAATGAACTTTTAGTTGAATATATAACCTCTTAAAAACTGTACAGCAGTTTGGATTGAAATGATATAGGATGGAAGAGCAAGTCCTTTCAAGAATAAAAAATAATAATAGTGTAAGAACAGTAACAAATCAAGGTCAAAAATCTTCTATGTTTGATGGAGTTGTTGAATTAAATAATTGAGATACAGTCTATGTTATAATTCATTCAGCTGCTTTCTTTAAAACTAAATTTAGCAATCTTTTCAATAAACACATTGAGAGAATTAAACAAAGCTATCCAATAACAACATATCCTGATAGAATAATTCTTATTTCAGTTGAGGATAGTGATGAATTGATTAGCAAAAAATTATTTGATAAGAATGAAGATATTAGATTACTAGTTTAATATCCATCTCTGTACCAGAAATCATTACATTAAAAATATCTTCTACAAAACACCTCCTCCCACCTATGGGGGGAGTGTTCATTTCAGGGGAGGTATAGTAAGAATATAAGTATCTGTCAGGCTTATAGGATTATATTACCAATTTCTTATTAAGACCATAATACTCTATCTCTTCTCTTGTTAATCTGCCTTTTAATGCTTTTATTCATCAGAACTTATGGTAATAGAATTGTACCACCTTCCTAATCTTCTTTTCTCCTATTAGTTCAAGAGCTTTTTCTATCTGTTCAAAACCCCTCAGTAAATCTCCACCATATATATCTAAAAAATCACTCTACTTAAGAGTGATTTTTTTCTTTATATTTTCTTTTAAGTCATTCTATTCACATTCTGAAGTTTGCATATCTCTGACTTGCACGAGATGCATACGATGCATCCTCGAGTCATTTTGGAAATTGTTCCACAGTTACAGGGATTCATTTTTCTATAAATGATTTCTCGATGAGTTTTAATAGAAACTCAGTACTCTTAAATGAAGAATGAAATCGAAATGCTACACTTTTGTCATTTGATCACTGAATTTGTTTTATATGGATACCCTCTTCAGACTCATTGAAGCTTATAGCACAAACAGGACGATACTTTTCATCCTTCTCTCTCTTATATCGTATAACGAGAGCAATATCTCCATCGAGAATCATCTTCGATGAAAATGTTGATTCTGAGAATTCACCAGGTGCTTTTTGAATACCTCAAAGAATCTCCACTATGAGTCTTGTGCTATCTATGATAGGGCAAGTATCATTATAGGGCGTTGTTACGAATTCTTTGAATTCGGGAATAAAAAGAGAATTGAGTGCTTTCATAGAGTGAATTGTAACATATTTGTAACAACTGAGCAAATAAATAATTGAACTATACGAAAAATATACGCGAATTCTTTATTCCAAATTTCATCATTTTTGCTCACAAAAAGTGTTCTTTATAGAAAATCACGCAAAAACACGCAAAAATTTGCATAAACTTCACATTTTATAAAAACAATGAATGGCTTTGGGATGCGAATAAGTGACTTTTTTGAAAAAAAGTGAAAAAAAGTTTTGACTTCAAAGTCCTTTTCCATATAAATCTTCGCACTGCCACAGCGCAGTTGAACCTTAACATTCCATACACCAGAAGACAGTTTGTTTTATACAAATCTGTAATTCTAGATACAACAATCATAAAAAAGTCCTCGTATTTATACGAGGCAAGTTTCTTCTTTATTGAAGAAGCGCTAACGTTTCAAAGAGTTTGATCATAGCTCAGGATGAACGCTAGCGGTGCGCCTAACACATGCAAGTCGAGCGGGACAATTTGTGACACGGAGTCTGTAAGTTTTCTTATAGATTGCGTGTCACAGAGAGTTTAGCGGCAAACGGGTGCGTAACACGTTGATACTTCCCCCGAAGTCAGGGATAACCTAGAGAAATCTAGACTAATACCGGATGGTCCCGAAAGGGTAAAGGAGCAATTCGCTTCGGGAAAGGTCTGCGGCCTATCAGCTAGTTGGCGGGGTAATAGCCCACCAAGGCAATGACGGGTAGCTGGTCTGAGAGGACGGCCAGCCACAATGGAACTGAGACACGGTCCATACTCCTACGGGAGGCAGCAGTGAGGAATCTTCCACAATGGGCGAAAGCCTGATGGAGCGACACCGCGTGAAGGATGAAGCCTTTGTTGGTGTAAACTTCTTTTCTCTCGGAAGATAATGACGGTACGAGAGGAATAAGGGGCGGCAAACTTCGTGCCAGCAGCCGCGGTAATACGAAGGCCCCAAGCGTTATCCGGAATTACTGGGCGTAAAGCGTCTGTAGGTGGTTTTAAAGGTTTCGCGTGAAACTTCGGGGCTCAACCCTGAATTGCGCGGAAAACCATAAAACTTGAGTGCGGGAGAGGCAAGCAGAATGGTATGAGTAGGGGTGCAATCCGTTGATACATACCAGAATACCAAAAGCGAAGGCAGCTTGCTGGAACGCTACTGACACTGAGAGACGAAAGCGTGGGGAGCGAAAGGGATTAGATACCCCTGTAGTCCACGCCCTAAACGATGGATACTAAGTGTTCCCTTCGGGGAGTGCTTCAAGCTAACGCATTAAGTATCCCGCCTGAGGAGTACGGCCGCAAGGTTAAAACTCAAATGAATAGACGGGGACCCGCACAAGCAGTGGATCATGTGGTTTAATTCGACAATAAACGAGGAACCTCACCTAGGCTTGACATTGATAGAATCCCGCAGAAATGTGGGAGTGCCCGCAAGGGAGCTTGAAAACAGGCGCTGCATGGTTGTCGTCAGCTCGTGCCTTGAGGTGTTCGGTTAAGTCCGTTAACGAGCGCAACCCATGTCGTTAGTTATTATGTCTAACGAGACTGCTCGAGTTAATCGAGAGGAAGGTGTGGATGACGTCAAATCAGCATGGCCCTTATGCCTAGGGCTACACACATGATACAATGGTCGGTACAAAGGGTTGCCAAGTGGTAACACGGAGCCAATCCCAGAAAGCCGATCTCAGTCCAGATTGAGGGCTGCAACTCGCCCTCATGAAGTTGGAATTGCTAGTAATCGTGAATCAGCTATGTCACGGTGAATCTGTTCCCGGGTCTTGTACTCACCGCCCGTCAAACCATGGGAGGTGTGCATACCTTAAGCCCTTCGAGTAATACGGAGGTCCACGGTAAACACACTGACTGGGGTTAAGTCGTAACAAGGTATCCGTACGAGAACGTGCGGATGGACTATCTCTTTATCTATATGAATTACAGTTTGTCTTCTGGTGCATGGAATGTGGGGTTTAATGAACCTTAACACTCTTGAATTCAAATTAATTTGAATGTTATCTAAAAAATACTTTTTTAATAAAGAAACAATGCAATTTTACTGGTTTTAATAAAACCAAAATTCTGTTTCCACCTAAAAAATACTCAAAGATTTTATTCATACCAACAACTAAATAATACAAGCGAGAACAAAAAGCAAGTGTATAAATACACTAACGGCACAAAGTGGATGCCTTGACTCGTATATCCGATGAAGGACGCACAAAGCTGCGATAAGCCTGGGTAAGCTGCTACGACGCGTTACAGCCCAGGATTTCCGAATGGGGGAACCCTTGAGAGTCATCTCTCAAATCCGATATGGATGGACACCTGCCGAATTGAAATATCTTAGTAAGCAGGGAAAAGAAATCAACCGAGATTCCGAAAGTAGTGACGAGCGAAATCGGAACAGCCTAAACCCTGACGGTGCCAAGGATGAGCCCGTTGCCGCCAGGGGGTTATATGACATATCTTCTCGAAGCTCAAAATAGAGACACTTATACAAGAATACAGAAAAACAGTCTGGAAAGGCTGACCATAGAGGGTAACAGTCCCGTATTTGAAATATATCTTGTTTCGGTGCGATATGCTCATAAGTAGCATCGGCCACGTGAAAGCCGGTGTGAAGTCAGGACGACCACGTTCTAAGGCTAAATAGTATACGAGATCGATAGTGAACAAGTACTGTGAAGGAAAGGTTAAAAGAACCCCGGGAGGGGAGTGAAATAGATCCTGAAACTTTGTGCCTTCAAAGAGTCGGAGCTCTTCGGAGTGACGACGTGCCTTTTGGAGAAGGAACCAACGACTTACGTATGTGTGGCAAGGTTAAGGCAGTTATAGCCGGAGCCGTAGGGAAACCAAGTCTGAATAGGGCGAATAGAGTCACATATAGTAGACCCGAAACCCGTGTGAGCTAATCATGGCCAGGCTGAAGGTGGGGTAACACCTACTGGAGGGCCGAACCAATTGGAGCTGCAAGTCCACTGGATGAGCTGTGATTAGGAGTGAAAAGCTAATCGAACCGGGAGATAGCTGGTTCTCCGCGAAATATATTTAGGTATAGCCCATAATAGTAACCGAGAGGGGTAGGGCTCTGATAAGACTAGCGGGTCTATTCCGACTTAGCAAATCTTGATAAACTTCGAATACTCTCGGCGTAATGTTATGGAGTCGGACAGTGACGGATAAGCGCCATTGTCAAAAGGGAAACAGCCCAGATTCCTATCTAAGGTCCCCAAGTTATAACTCAGTGGAAAAGGATGTGCGATTACTAAGACAGCCAGGATGTTGGCTTAGAAGCAGCCACTCATTCAAAGAGTGCGTAATAGCTCACTGGTCGAGTGATTGTGCGCCGAAAATTCAGCGGGGCTTAAGTTATACACCGAAGATGGAAGATTTATATTTATATGAATCGGTAGCGGAGCGTTCTGTAAGCCTGTGAAGCAGTCGGGTAACCTACTGTGGAGGTATCAGAAGTGCAAATGTTGGTATGAGTAACGTAATGGAGGTGAAAACCCTCCACACCGAATACCCAAGGTTTCCTGTCCTACGTCAGTCGTGGCAGGGTTAGTCGGTCCTAAGGTGCATCCGAAAGGAGCAAGCCGATGGATATCTGGTTAATATTCCAGAACTATAAAGAAAAGGTTATTACCTATGTGGGGACGCATCAACAGTATTGGACACACTCATGGATATGTGTGAAGAGTATTCCTTTTGGTTATGTAGGAAAATCCGCATAACAATACAAGAGGAGTACGATTCTTATTCTAAGGGATTCTTCGGAATTCTAAGGGATAAGTCCTACAATACGAGGGTGCCGAGAAAAGCCACTCTGGGACGATTCTTTATAACCGTACCGAAATCGAACACTCGTGGGTGGATGTGAGTACATTAAGGTGGACGGGATAACTAAGCTTAAGGAACTCTGCAAAAAAGCGGTCGTAACTTCGGGATAAGACCTGCCTCCCTGCCACTTACGCAGGAGGCCGCAGCTAACGAGTCCAGGCGACTGTTTACCAAAAACACAGCTCCATGCTAAATCGCAAGATGATGTATATGGGGTGATGCCTGTCCGGTGCCAGAAGATTACGGGGAGGGGTGCAAGCTCTGAACTTAAGTCCTGGTGAACGACGGCCGTAACTATAACGGTCCTAAGGTAGCGAAATTCCTTGTCGGGTAAGTTCCGACCCGCACGAACGGCATAACGGTCTGGACACTGTCTCAAGCTTAGGCCCGGTGAAATTGCAATATCGGTAAAAATGCCGATTACTCGCAGCAAGACGGAAAGACCCTATGAAGCTTTACTCTAGTTTGGCACTGAGTCGTAAATATATTTGTGCAGGATAGGTGGGAGGCTATGATGGTGGGACGCTAGTTCTACCGGAGCCATCGTTGAGATACCACCCTTGTATATTTATGCCTCTAACCCACCCAAGGTGGGGACCGTGCTTGATGGGGAGTTTAACTGGGGCGGTTGCCTCCTAAAATGTAACGGAGGCGCACAAAGGTAAGCTAGGTCCGGATGGAAATCGGACTAATAGTGTATTCGCATAAGCTTGCTTGACTGAGAGACCTACAAGTCGATCAGAGACGAAAGTCGGTGAAAGTGATCCGGCACCAACACGTGGGAGTGGTGTCGCTCAACGGATAAAAGTTACTCTAGGGATAACAGGCTGATCGCGTCCAAGAGTTCATATCGACGACGCGGTTTGGCACCTCGATGTCGGCTCGTCGCATCCTGGGGGTGGAGAAGCTCCCAAGGGTATGGCTGTTCGCCATTTAAAGCGGTACGCGAGCTGGGTTCAAAACGTCGTGAGACAGTTTGGCCCCTATCTGCTGTGAGCGTTTAGATACTTGATGAGATCTGTTCCTAGTACGAGAGGACCGGAATGGACGAACCCCTGGTGGATCGGCTGTCATCCAATGGCACCGCCGAGTAGCTAAGTTCGGAATGGATAACCACTGAAAGCATCTAAGTGGGAAGCCAACTCAAAGATAAGGTATCTCAGCTGATTTAGTCAGCATAAGTGCCCTCGGAGACTACGAGGTTGATAGGATGTAGGTAGAAGCATAGAAATGTGTGTAGCCGAGCATTACTAATAGCACGAACGGTATTTATATACGCTTTTTGTTCTTACTCGAAACTTTTTAGTTTGTTGGTATGAATAAAATCTTTGTAATATAAGTGGAAACAAAATAAAAAATGCATTGTCCTTATAAAAAATTTTTAGATTCTTCTTTTTCTCAGTATCTTGGTGTATATAGCGCAGAGGGTACACCTGTCCCCATTCCGAACACAGAAGTTAAGCTCTGTTGCGTCGATGGTACTTCGTGGCTTCACGTGGGAGAGTAGATATATGCCAAGATTTTGAGAAAAAGACATCCAATACAGTTGAAAACAGAGTGTAAAAATGAATATAAAAAAATTCTCGCGATTAATAGAGCGAGTTTTTTTATACCATAATGGGTTCATGATTGTTTTTGGAAAATCGTTTGACTTCTTCCCTTTTCTCATTATCCTCTCGGGCGTCCCTCTATTTGCCCGGGTAGCTCAGTGGAAGAGCAGAAGCCTTCTAAGCTTAAGGTCGTGGGTTCGATTCCCCCCCCGGGTACCACGGATTATTAGCTCAGTTGGTTAGAGCACTTGCTCGACATGCAAGGGGTCATTGGTTCGAGTCCAATATAATCCACCATTTATGGGCAATTAGTTCAGTGGTGAGAACACCTGCCTTACAAGCAGGGGGTCATAGGTTCGAATCCTATATTGCCCACCATAAAAAACGTAAAAACTCTAAGAGATTCTCTTAGAGTTTTTTTTATATTTTTCTCGCTTTTTTACTATTTCTTATATAATCTTTTAACTACATAATTTGAGACTGCATCCTATGAATATACTCCGCTATGCATTTCGTAATATCTTTCGAAATATATTCCTTTCCCTTTCTTCGATACTCATTATTGGGCTTCTTGCATTTTTTGTAAATATTCTCTTATTCGTTCTTTTTTCCACAGAGACTTTTATAGAGAGTATCAATAATAGAATCTCTCTTACTATAAATCTCAAAGAATGAATGGATGATACTACTCCTCGTGTTCGTACGCTCATGCGGGGAATTACAGGAGCTTTTACAGGGATTAATCTTGAATACACTTCTCGTGAAGAGGCTCTCTCTCTTTTAGCAGAGAGAAATCCCGATCTTGCGAGCCTTGCTTCTGCGTGAGATGAAAACCCTCTTCCAGCAAGTCTCAGACTTCGAAATATTCCTCTTGATTCATATATAGGACTGAATACGTATATTTCTTCATTTCAAGATGTTCTTGAGTATAACGAAGAAGATATTCGAAAGAAGATAGTGGATTATCGTGCACAGTATACTCGAGTTGAGGCAGTAGTTCATAATCTCAGACTTCTTGAATATGGTGTATATATCCTCCTTGCTCTATTTGCTTTTACGGTTTTTGTGGTGGTTCATACGGTGATTCGGAATTTTATTTTTTATCTTCGTGATGAGATAGAGATTATTGAACTTGTGGGATGAAAAACATCCTTTATCTATATTCCATTCCTCCTTCAGGCATTATTTTATACTCTTGTTGCTACTCTTCTTGCTTTCGGTTCAATAGTTTTGCTTATACAGGTATTTCTCCAAACAGAGATACTTCCAGTATTTACAAAGGTATTTGAATGATTTCAGGTATTTTTCTCTGTTGTTGGAACCTTATCGATAATTGTATTTATTCTTCTGACAATTCTCTCATCATTTCTTGCTACTTTTAAGTATATTCATGGTACTATTCGTACCCGTTAGTATTCTTTTATATTCAGTTACTTTGGCTGAGTCCCATCTTGATTTCCTTCCTTTTAATTTTTCTTAAAAAATTATTTGCATTTTTGTAAATCATATATATACTCCGCTCGCATTTCGATAAGTGATTTGTATACAAAAGCTACTCGGATATGCCATGGTGCTATAGCTCAGTTGGTTAGAGCGCTGCCCTGTCACGGCAGAGGTCGCGAGTTCGAGTCTCGTTAGCACCGCCATATTATTTTCCCTTTGTGGGGCCTTAGCTCAGTTGGCTAGAGCGCCTGTTTTGCACGCAGGAGGTGATGGGTTCGACTCCCATAGGCTCCACCATTTAACTTTCAAAGTATTATGTGACTCAGAAATAAAAGACCGCGCAATCTCGTCTACTCTGTAAAAAGAAAATGAGTATATTCAGGATGAAAGATTGATAATGCAATTAAGCATTATAAAAAGCTTCAACAGCGTATTTCTGTAGAAGGCGAAACTCTTTGGCTTCAAAATGCTATGAAGCTTGTACTCGCAAAATTTAAAAAGTACTCTGTAAATATAGCAAAGATTTAATCCTTTTACTCTTCGTAGATATGCCAAGACTTACAACATACGCACATAAAAAACTTAAAAAAGCAACTATCCGCATTGATAAGAAAATGCGAAAAACAAAGAAATAAAATTTGATTTTCGCAAGTTTTCTATAAAATTCTTACACCTTTAATTTCTTACTTTCTTTCATCATATGTCTACTTTTGACAGATCTAAACCACATATGAATATTGGTACCATTGGACACGTTGACCATGGTAAGACTACTTCTACAGCTGCCTTTACATTCGTTCTTGCGAAAAAGTTTGGTGGTGAAACTAAGGCATACGATCAAATCGATGCTGCACCAGAAGAAAAAGCACGTGGTATTACTATCAATACTGCTCACGTTGAATATCAAACAGCAAATCGTCACTACGCTCACGTTGATTGTCCTGGTCATGCTGACTACGTTAAGAACATGATTACAGGTGCTGCTCAGATGGATGCTGCTATTCTCGTAGTTGCTGCAACTGACGGACCTATGGCTCAAACTCGTGAACATATCCTTCTTGCTCGTCAAGTTGGTGTTCCTTACATCGTTGTATGGATGAACAAGTGTGATATGGTTGATGATGCAGAAATGCTCGACCTCGTTGAAATGGAAATTCGTGAACTTCTTTCAAAGTATGAATTCCCTGGTGATACTCTCCCAGTTATCCGCGGTTCTGGTCTCGTTGCTCTCGAAAATCCAGAAGATATGGATAAGCCATACGGTGCAAAGGAAGTTATTGCTCTCTTTGAAGCTCTTGAAGCATATGTTCCAGTTCCTGAGCGCGCTCTCGATAAGCCATTCCTTATGCCAGTTGAAGATGTATTCTCAATCAAGGGACGTGGTACAGTAGTTACTGGTAAAATTGAACAAGGTGTTATCAAGGTTGGTGATGAAGTAGAAATTCTCGGTATCCGTGATACTGTAAAAACTACTGTTACTGGTATTGAAATGTTCCACAAGCTTCTCGATCAAGGACAAGCTGGTGACAACGCTGGTCTTCTCCTCCGTGGTATTGAAAGAACTGATGTTGAACGCGGACAAGTTCTTGCAAAGCCAGGTTCTATCAAGCCTCATACACAATTCGAAGCTGAAGTATACGTACTTACAAAGGATGAAGGTGGTCGTCATACTCCATTCTTCCAAGGTTACAAACCACAGTTCTACTTCCGTACAACTGATGTAACTGGTTCTATCGAACTTCCTGCAGGAGTAGAGATGGTTATGCCTGGTGATAATATTAAGATGACTATTACTCTCGGTGCTCCAATTGCTATGGATCAAGGTCTTCGCTTCGCTATTCGTGAAGGTGGTCGTACAGTTGGTTCAGGAGTTGTTGCTAAGGTTATTGCGTAATCAATTAGGTGTCTTCTCTCATCCGTCGGATACTTCTGGCGGATGGAGAAGATACTTATTCGCTTTTATGGCGAACAAGTATATGTCATTGCATTCTTCGGAATGGTAAGACTTCTACATCCTTATTTTCTTTTTTCTATGGCTCCTAAAAAAACTCAGTCTGGAAGTAAAATCCGTATTGCTGTAAAGGCTTTTGAACATAAACTCGTTGATGATGCTGTTGCAAAGATTATTGCAACTGCAAAAGATAGCGGTGCTGTTGTTGTCGGACCTATTCCGCTTCCAACAAAAATCGAAAAGATTACCTTAAATCGCTCAACATTCGTTAACAAGAATGCTCGTGAACAATTTGAAATTCGTCGTCACAAGAGACTTATCGATGTTCTTGATCCAACTCCAAAAACTCTCGAACTTCTTCAATCTGTAAATATTCCTGCGGGTGTTGGTGTTGAGATTAAAGTTATGTAGTTCCTTTCAATTCTAAAATCTAATTTACTGTATTATGTCTCGAGTTTGTCAACTTACTGGTAAGCGTACCTCTGTGGGAAATAATGTTTCTCACTCTGTTCGCCGTACAAAGCGTCGTTTTTATCCAAACCTATTCTGGAGAAATATCAAAGATCCTGTAACTGGAATGACTCTCCGTCTCAGACTTTCTGCTAAGGCAATCAAAACTCTGAAGAAGAAGAGTATCCTCTAGGAGTATAAAGAAAAGGTGACATTCACTTCTCCTTTATACCTTCCACTTTCGCGCATGTCGCGAATTCCTGCCCGGGTGGTGGAATGGTAGACACGGAGGACTTAAAATCCTCTTCCTTCGGGAGTACGGGTTCGAGCCCCGTTCTGGGCACCACTTAATTTACAAACTAATAATTTATTATATGTTAAAAATTCGTCTCTCTCGTGTTGGTAGAAAGCATGTTGCAAAGTATCGAGTTGTTCTTACAGAACATAGACAAAGCGCAAAGCATGGTTTCATAAAGGTTCTTGGTTCATATGATCCACATACAAAGACACTCGTTATGGATACTGCAGAAGCAGAGAAATATATCGCAAATGGTGCTCAGTATTCTGAGACACTTGCAAAGATTGTTGCAAAGAATAAATAATGAATATTTCCTTCGATTTTTCGAAGGATTTTCATAATATACTTTGTATAACTTACTCAAAATATGACTGCAAAAGATTTCCTTCATTTTATCATTTCTTCTCTTGTTGAGAAGAAGGATGCTATACAAATAGAAGAGAAGATTGATGAGCTTGGACTCCTTCTCTCTCTTCGAGTTGATCCTTCGGACATGGGATCTATTATTGGTCGAGGAGGGAAAACTGTTGATTCTATTCGTACAGTACTTCGAGTGTTTGGTTCATGAACTTGAACTCGAGTAAATCTTCGAATTATCGAAGATAAGCCAGTTATATAATTGGCTTTCTTATCTTTTAGGTTGTTTTTCTTTTATACAACATTGAAAGATAAAACTTTTCCTCGATTCTTCTCTTTGAGACAAAAAACTTTACATTTATATCTTTTTTTATATTATCCACTTATATGAATATATTTCAGAACTTTGCATTTGAGGATGTTATGCGAATCGCTATAGCGGTCGCTGTTGTCGTTGCAACTCTTCTTGCTCTTTCGTATACTATTTGGGGAGGATTTCTTATGGTTGTTTCTGGGGGTGATGAGGAAAAAATTAAAAAAGCAGTGAATCATATACGCCACGCCATTATAGGTGTTGGATTCCTTTTGGCTGTCATTTTTATATTTCCTACACTTATGAACTTGATAGGTCTTCCATATGGAAACTATGTTCGTCCACAGGCTATTTTTGATACTATGTCTTCCATATCTGATTCGATATTTTAAACATCCTCACCTTCGATTACTATGCCTTCCGAAAATAATACCCTTCCCCAAAACTTCTCTGATATCTAAATTTATTTCCTATGGATATTTCATTTATCTCTACTGCATCTGCTGCGAGTCCAATTATTGATACATCTACTTCTTATGGAGCAAGTGATATTTTACGAGTTGCCATATCTCTCATCGTTCTTGTTGCATGACTTTGTGCTATTCTTTTTATAGTATGGTGATGACTCATGCTTATCCTATCTGGAGGAAAAGATGAGAAAGTGAAACCAGCAATCAATAGTATTCGTTATGCTGTTATTTGAATTATCGTTATAGTAATTGCTATATTTGTGGCGCCAAAGGTTTCTGAAATGCTTGGACTCGGACAACATGATTACCTTTCTCCAAAGAGCATATTTGATACAATAAAAGTACTTATGAGTCGTATATTTGATTCATGAGATTCATGAATCACGGGAGGAAGTGAGACTACTCTAACTGATCTCTCTGATATATAAAAGTAAGAAAGCCCCTCAATTGTAGAGGGGATTTTCTTTCATTCTTTCGTTTGCAAAACAAGGGAATTTTCATATACTTTTTCCGTTATTCTAAGCCATTTTTATGTCAGAAAATTCTCCAATTGAAACTCCAGAAAATGAAAATACAGGATTCACTATTCCTGGTGGTATGACCTATATTTGAGATGAAAACAGAAATATCGTTGATGAAATGGAAACATGTTATCTCGACTATGCTATGTCAGTTATTGTTTCTCGTGCTCTTCCCGATGTTCGTGATGGACTCAAGCCAGTACATCGTCGTATTCTCTATGCTATGTATGATGGATGAGTACGTGCCAGTGGAAAATATCGAAAATCAGCCCGTGTTGTTGGAGATGTTCTCGGTAAATACCATCCACATGGTGATACTGCTGTGTATGATGCTATGGTACGGATGGCTCAAGATTTTTCTCTTCGCTATCCGCTCGTTGATGGTCAGGGAAACTTCGGTTCTATGGACGGAGACAATGCAGCTGCCATGCGTTATACCGAAGTAAAAATGGCTCGTTTGGGTGAACTTATGCTTTCTGATATTGAGAAAGAAACGGTTGATTTTCGTCCAAACTACGATGCGAGTACTGATGAGCCTACCGTTCTTCCTGCTCGTATCCCAAACCTTCTTCTCAATGGTGTTATGGGTATTGCTGTTGGTATGGCAACAAATATTCCACCACATAACCTCGGGGAACTTATTGATGCATGTACCTTTCTTATACACCATCCCAATACTGATGCAGTAACGATTGAAGAACTTCTCGATTTTGTGAAATGACCAGATTTTCCAACTGGAGGGATTATCTATAATAGAAAAGATATTCTTGAGGCATATACTCGTGGGAGAGGTTCTGTTATTATGCGAGGGCGTGCTGTTATGGAGGAAGCAAAGAATGGAAGAGAAATGATTGTAATTAATGAAATTCCATTTCAACTCAATAAAAAAGACTTTGTAGAAAAGATAGCTGATCTTGTGCTTGAAAAAATTATTGTTGGTATTTCAGAAATTCGTGACGAATCAAATAAAGAAGGTGTACGTATTGTTATCGAACTCAAACGCGATGCTTTTCCGAAAAAAATACTCAACCAGTTATATAAACTTACGCCCCTTCAGACGAGTTTTTCATATAATATGATTGCCCTTACTGATCGTGGACTCCAGCCTCGTCTTTTTAATCTCAAGGAAATGCTTTTAGCATTTATCCAACACAGGAGAGAAGTGATTGTTCGTCGTACAACCTATGAACTCAAACAAGCAGAGGCTCGTGCTCATATTCTTGAGTGACTGAAAATTGCTCTCGATAATATCGATGCTGTTATTAAAACGATTAAAGAGTCAAAAACAAAAGAGGAGGCACATACTGGACTTATGATGAAGTTTGGACTTTCTGAAATACAGGCAACAGCCATTCTCGAAATGCAACTCCAGAGACTTTCAGGACTTGAGAGAAAGAAAATAGAAGATGAACTTGCAGAGAAAATTGCACTTATCGCAGATCTTCGCGATATTCTTTCCAAGCCAGAAAGAGTTTCAGGAATTATCGGAGATGAACTCACAGAAATTAAAGAAAAATATGATAATCCTCGTCGAACAGAGGTTCATGCTTGAGCACTTGGTGAATTTAACCCAACAGATACAATTCCAAATGAAGATGTTGTTGTAACTCTTTCAAAGAATGGGTATATAAAACGAGTAAAATCATCGTCTTTTAGAACTCAAAGAAGAGGTGGAAAGGGGATAGCAATGGCCGTAAAAGATGAGGATGAAATCGATACAATCCTTTCTACAAAAAACCATAACACACTTATGTTCTTTACGAACACGGGTCGTGTATTTCGTCTTCCTGCATATGAAATTCCAGAGATGCAGAGAACAGCAAAATGACAGCCTATCGTTCAGTTTCTCGCTCTCGCAAAAGATGAATCTATAGCAACGGTTATGGATCTTACAAATCTTGGAGGGAAGCATTTATTCCTCATCTCAAAGGCAGCCGTCGTAAAGCGAATAGATATTGCTGATGTTGCGAATATTCGTGCGAGTGGACTTATCGTTATGAAACCTCATGATGGTGATTCTCTTGGATGGGTACGAGTTACCGATGGAACTGATAATATTCTTCTTGTTTCAAGAGGCTGAAAGGCAATTCAATTTGATGAAAATGATGTTCGTGTTATGGGTCGTGCCGCGGCAGGGGTTCGTGGTATGAAGGTTGCTTCCACAGATGCTCTCATAGAGGGGTGTGTTGCAGGGAAAAATGCTAAGTATATTTTTACCGTTTCGGAGAACGGTATGGGAAAAATCTCAGCTCTTGAGGATTATCGTGAACAGGGAAGAGGTGGTTCTGGTATAAAAGTAGGTGCAACAACTGAAAAAACAGGATCGATTATAGGAGCGTTTACTCTTACAGAAGAAGAAAGAAATGCAAATAGTGTTATTCTTATCTCTAAGTCAGGACAGACTGTTCGTGTTCCTCTTGATTCTGTTCGTGTAACAGGTCGTACAACTCAGGGTGTCATTCTTGCAAAACTCAAAGATGATGATGATGCCTTCACTTCAGCAACAGTAGTTCAGAAATCCGATGAAGATGATATTCAAGATGAAGAAAACTCTGAGATACAAGCATAGGCCAGAATTATCTTTTAGCTTAATAATTATGAGAGGAATACTTTTTGTACTGCTTTTTCTCATTTCTGTTTCTCAGATATTTGCATTCGATGCGACATATTATGATGACTCTTTTGAATGACAGTGAACAGCAAATGGTGATGTATTTTCCCAGAATACTTTTTCTGCAGCTATTTGTGATATTCCACTCGGAGGATATGCATATGTATCTACTGCAAGTACTGGAGTTGTAGTCACTCTGAATGATAGACCAAATTGCAGGAAATATCCTGATGTTATCGATCTTTCTCGTATTGCTTTTGAGCCTTTTGCTTCTTTTTCAAAGGGAAGAGTAACTGACGTTTCTGTAGTTTCTTTTGGAACAAAAAGCGTTTTTCAAAAGAAGATGTATCCACAGAGCATCTTTCAAGAACAAAATGTTTTACTAAAGCAAAATTTTGCAAATATATATTTTGCTGATGAAGCATTTCTTATTCAGTGAAAGGTTACTGATGGTAAAAGAAATGTTATTATATATCTTTCTCGTAAAGATACAGGAGAGGAATTTACTTTTCTTGCAGAAACTGATTCTGCAGGAAATTTCTCATATCCTCTTCCTCTTCCACCTATTCCGTGAGAATATTATTTTGTTATCTCAAGCGGAAATAGCTTTTCCTGAGTAAAGCCAATTTCCCTCTTTCTTTTTGCTCCCTCAGATTTTTCTTATCCACCTCCCAGTTCTTCAGGGAGTATCTCATTTACTCCAAAAGTTCTTTCAACTCAAACAAATTCCTATATCCTTCTTCCAGAAAATTTTTGGGGAGTGCTTATCTTGAAACAAGATGGAAGAATATTTTCTAGTACTTGAACCGTCATTATTCCAGAAACAACATGAATGAGGGCAGGAAGGGCACAGGCGTATATTGTATGAAATTCTTTAAGCACTTCTTCTCCTCTCGATAAAAATCCTCTTTCCTATACGCTTTGGGATAGCTCGGTTATTCTTGACAGAACACATGATGATTACTGAAAAAATAAGGTTTCAACTCGTGTTTTAAAAAACTCTGTACTTTTTCGATTCCGCTTGAAAGATGGCGATACTCTCCGTTCGAAATATTATGTTACTCTTCCAAACGGAGATGTTCGTGAGTATGATTTCCCAAAGAGTTTTATAAATCAAAATACAGGTTTCCTCAAAACAGGTATAGTAATAAATGCAAACTTTCCTATTACTGAGTTTGGTACCTATAAACTGGAGACAGTAACTAATAAATGATTCGCCTATTTTAATTTTCCTATAACAAAAGGGAATGTATGGAATATTATAAATCCCCTTTCATATGAAGAGAGAACGACCATAAAGAACCAGAGAACTACTGTAGAGAGAGATATTGTTGCTGGAATTAATAAAATTCGTGCATGACTCGGAAGACCCCTGGTATCAGTTGATACAACACTTACAAATCTTGCTCAAGCAAAAGCAAACGATATGGCATCAAACTGATATGTGTGACATTGGACAAAAGAATGAAAAGATATTGTCGAATTTGGTGAAGCTCTTGGATTTTCTCTTTCTGGTTCTATTGCTGAGAACGTTGCTGGAGGAAATGTTTCTCATCTTGCACTTCAGGATGGACTTGAAGAATCGTGAACCCATAAACATGCTATGGTTGATCCAGAATGGACAAAAATAGGTATCTGATATACAGTGAAAGATGGGAAGTCATATTTAGTAGAACTATTTTCTGAGTAGTTCACACTTTTCTCACTGAGTTTCTTTTGACTTATCTTCCGGAAGGGAGATAATTTTTTTGTCACGTTTTCATTTTATTTTTGTCTTTTAGAGTAGAATCTTTTTTAACTTTCTTTTATGCATAAATATATAGCCCTTTTTCTTCTATTTGCTTTCCCATTTTCTCTTTTTGCGAGTTCTGAAAATACAGATCTCATTGCTGTTGATGGTGCAAAGCTCGTAGCTCCTGAGTTTTCATATCATTCGTTTTGAAGCTGTCAGGAGTTTCAGGATGTTATGCAAGAGATACTGCCAAAACAAAATTCGTGGTATAGGGGTGGAATCATGTACGATGCGGTAGCTCCAGCTGCAGTATCGGCAAAAGCTGAATGAGCAAGTGCAAATGCTCCCCATTCGGAAACAAACATCCAAGTTGCGGGGATTGATGAGGCTGATACGGTAAAAACAGACGGGACATATATTTACTCATATCAGTCACGAGAAAATAGTATAGTGATTCTTGATGCAGAAAATCTCAGTACTGTAAAAACAGTAAAACTCCCATCGAACTACTCGAATGTAAATTTTTATGTAACAAAAAATAAGCTCGTTCTCACAGCAAACCGATATAATTCATATAATCCCTATTGGTACGGCTGGTATGACAATAGTACAAAATCAGTGATTGCTCTCTATGATATAGCTGATAAGAGTGCTATAAAACTTGTTCGTGTCGTTCAGGTAGATGGAAATCTCTCTGATACGCGTCTCGCAGATAATGGTATCATGACTGTTATTGTTTCAAATTCATATTTTTTCCCTCCTATTTACAAGGTTGCATCAACCGATACAAAATCAGAATATTCTTATAATTCAAAGACACTGATACCGAGAATATCTGATGTACAATATAATTGAGCCAAACGAAAAACAGTGAATCGTCTCATAGGGGATTGTTCTGGTATTGCTTCTATTCTTCCGTCAAAGGAAACTCTCTCCTCATATTCATTTTCGCCATCACTTACCTCAGTTCTTCGTTTTGATACTTCTATTCCAGCTGGAGCTATCACTACTCGTGCAGTTCTCTCTGAGGCAGGTCAGATTCATGTATCACGAGATTCTCTCTATCTCACGAGCAATCTCTGGTCGCCAAATGCCTCCTCTTCATCATGTCCTCCAAATGCAAAATGTGCTATGCCACTTATCTGGAATCCTGGAACAAGCGGAACACTCGTACATAGATTCTCATTTGAAGGGGTAAATACGAACTATGTATATTCAAAACTCATTCCAGGAAATCCTCTGAATCAATATTCTATGGATGAAGATATAAATAAGAATTTTCGCATTATAACTACTGAGTACGGAGAGAAACAAAGTACAAGGCTTTCAGTTCTTTCTTCTACGGGGAATATCCTCTGAACTCTCTCTGGACTTGCTCCTGGGGAAAACTTTCAGTCTAGCAGGTTCATAGGGAATAGGCTCTATCTCGTTACATTCGAGCAGATTGATCCACTCTTCGTCATCGATCTTGCGGATAGCAAGAATCCAAAGTCTCTTGGAGAACTCAAAATCCCTGGATACTCAACCTATCTTCACCCATATGATGCAAACCGCCTCATCGGTATCGGATATGATACGAAACAAAATCAGTGGGGTGGAACTATGAATGCATGAATTAAAGTAGATCTCTATAATGTGAGTGATGTAAAAAATCCAAAACAGGAAGCGAGTCTCACTCTCGGTGATGTGGGTTCGAGTTCAGATGTTCTCTCAAATCCTCGTGCATTTGTCTGGTATAAAGAAAAAAATCTCCTTCTCATGCCTGCAACTCTCATGACTTCTGCAGGTGATAAAGAAAATCCATATCTTGCAAAATCTGCGTTTCAGGGACTTCTTTGAATCAATATATCTCCAACTGGTATCACTGAGAAGTTTCGCGTGACACATCTTCCAAAGGCAGACACTCTTTCGGGAGATTGGAAAAATAGCTGTGCATCCTATACCTATGGATATACTCCAGACTTCTGTAAAACAAATGCTACTGTTGATATGTATTTTGCAAATAATCTTTGGAATTATTCTTCTGATTTTATCAGTCGAACACTGTATGTTGGTGAAAATTTCTATACAATAGGAGACTCAAAAATACAAATGCAAACATTTGCAAATACAAGTATTCCTACAGCATTTCGGGCATTTACTGGAGTAAATACAACAATTTATCCTACTCCTCTTATGGTACGATAAGTTTTGTTTGACTTCCTTCTCGATTTCGATAGTATCGGGTAAGTAAAAGCACTTGAGCGGCCAACATCCGCGAGCTCATGAAAGAACAGCGAAAGCCTATTAGAATCATGCGGAGTCGAAATACTTCGTCAAAAAAATAAAATCAAGTACAGCCTCGGTGGCACCTTTCTTTCAAAAGAACCGAAGCACGAAGAAACCCCTATTTCTCTCGTGCTTTTTATTTTATTATTATTTTCTTCAGTATGCACCGAACACATACCGCTGGCGAGCTCAACGCATCACATATCGGACAAACTGTCACTCTCTCAGGGTGGGTTGCGAATCGTCGAGATCATGGAGGTCTCATATTTATCGACCTCCGCGACCGATACGGTATCACACAGACAGTGTATGATCCTACAGAAAATGCTGATGCTCATGCTGTGGCTGACACTTTCCGTTCTGAATATGTCGTGAAACTCACTGGAATTGTCCGTACTCGTCCCGAATGACAGACGAACTCTAAGCTCTCGACGGGTGAAATTGAAGTCATCATTTCTCATGCAGAGATTCTCTCAAAATCAGAAGTTCCTCCATTTGAAATTTCTGAACATACATGAGCAAATGAGGATATCCGTCTCAAGTATCGCTACCTCGACCTCAGACGAAAGAGCGTTTTTGATAAGATAGCATTTCGTGCTGAGATGAACAAGTTTACTCGTGACTGGTTTACAGAAAATGGATTTCTCGAAGTACAGACTCCTATATTTACTGTATCATCTCCAGAAGGGGCGAGAGACTATCTCATCCCATCACGACTACACCATGGAAAGTTCTACGCTCTCCCACAAGCACCTCAACAATACAAGCAACTCCTCATGGTCGGTGGAGTGGATAAGTACTTCCAAATTGCTCCATGTTTTCGAGATGAAGATCCTCGAGCTGATCGTCACTCATGTGAGTTTTACCAGATAGACTGTGAGATGAGCTTCGTCGAACAAGAAGATGTATTTGCTGTTGCAGAGCCTTTTGCGAAATCTCTCATTAACACTATTACCGAGAAGAAAATCATCAATCTGAATACGGATGGTACATTTCAGAGAATGACACACAAGGAAGCAGTCAATACTTATGGTTCAGATAAACCAGATATCCGATTTGATATGCATTTTGAGGATTTTACCGCTGACTTTGCCGATTCATGATTTTCTCTCTTTGCGAAAACGGTTGCCGAGGGTGGCGTCGTGAAAGCGATGAAACTCGAAGGGAAGACACTCTCTCGGTCAGAAATCGACTCACTTACAGAAGTTGCGAAGGCGAATGGAGCTGGATGACTCGCATATATCATCTACGAAGCTGACGGTCCAAAGAGCCCGATTTTGAAGTTCTTCACAGGAAATGAACTCGCATCACTCGAGGCAAAACTCGCACCAAAAGTCGGTGATATGATTTTCTTCGGTGCTGGTGAGTACAAGACGACTTGTAAAGTCCTCGGACAGGTTCGCCTCGCATGTAGAGATAGGTTTGACCTCGTAAAATCAGAAGAACTCGCATTTTGTTGGGTGACTGACTTTCCTATGTATGAACAAAAAGATGATGGGAAATATGACTTCGAACATAATCCATTCTCTATGCCTCATGGTGGACTCGCAGCTTTTGAAGGGAATCCTGATCCACTCACAATCTATGGATGTCAGTATGACCTCGCGTGTAACGGGTATGAAATCCTCTCAGGCTCTATCCGCAATCACAATATCGAGTGACTCGTAAAGGCATTTAACATCGTCGGAAAGGGAGAAGCAGAGGTAAAGGAAAAATTCGGTGCGATGTATACAGCATTTCAATATGGTGTTCCTCCACATGGTGGATTTGCTTTTGGATTTGACCGGCTCCTCATGATACTCAGAGATGAGACCAATATCCGTGAGATCTATGCATTTCCGAAGAGTGGCAAAGCAGAAGATGCAATGATGAATGCTCCTGCATATGTCGATGAGGAGCAACTCAGAGAGTTACACATTAAGGTGAGGGAAAGTAGTAAATAAAATATGAAAAAAAATTTCTTCACTAAAAATACTTCTCTCTATTCCCAGATTATCTTTAATCTCTGTAAGAGAGATATATGAGATATGAGTGATTCTATTTCCACTGAGAATTTTAAACGATTAGTAAGTTGAGAAGAACTACTTTTAAAAAAAATTTCTAAACAAACAGAGAAAACAAGAGAATATTTTGTTGCAAATACTATCTTTAGACCTTTCAGTGAAATTTCGAAGTCTTATGAATCACTTGTAAATATTTCAATTTATTTGAATTTTAAAGTATCTAAGAAATATATGCATGAGGTTACTCAGGGGTCTTACATTACATATACTATTGAGAATTATCTCAATGAGGCTTACATATTACATCAACGATTAACAAAATACTTGGGTACTATAAAGAATGCTTATAAAACAAAAGAAATTGAAGACAAAATAAAAACTTTATTAAAAAAAGTAAATCATACGTTTAATCAAATTAATGAAATACGTTGAGAACATGTTCATGAAATTAGATTTACAGATAAAAGAACTGATAGGATTAGTCATTTTGAGTTATTAACAAAAGTTGAAGATAAAGAATTTGTTCGTAATTTAACATTACCACTTTCGATTATGTATACAGATACAGTAAAATACTGGTCAGAGCAGATAGATAAAAGTCTTGATAGTATTTTAGAATTAACTGATATATATTTTGAGAGCCTTATAAAAATATTACAAGATCCAAATAATAAAGATGATATTATTTATCCAAATGATATATCGTAAGAATCCCCATTCGCTTGGGGATTTTTCTTGGTTTTTTCTTTGCTATTCTCCCATATAAGTATACGATGAATCTATGAATACTTTTCTCATCATCCTCGCCGTCGCACTCGTCATCTGGATAGCAGGCACACTATTTGCGATACGAGGCATAGAGGAGCCGAGTTATACACTTGTCGAGAAACGAGAGGGATATGAGATACGAGAGTATGCGAGCTATATAGTCGCTGAGGTGGAGGTCGAGGGGGATATGCGTGAGGCTCTGAGTGCAGGGTTCCGCCAGCTTGCTGGATATATATTCGGAGGCAATACGACGAAATCATCTATCGCGATGACTGCACCAGTGATGGATACAACAAAAACATCTGAGAATATCGCAATGACTGTACCCGTCATGGATACACTCTCGAGCTCAGGAAAACATATCGTCGCATTCACGATGCCGAGTATCTATACACTCGAAAATCTCCCAAAACCAGATAATGCAAATATTCGCTTTAGAGTAGTAGAGAATACTAGAAGAGCTGTACTGAGGTATACGGGGTATGCGACGGAGGCAAGAGTCGATGCGAAGAAAACATCACTGATGGAGTGACTCACTCGGGATGGATATGCTATGAAGTGAGATATCATATCCGCTCAATACAATCCTCCTCTCAGTTTTCCACTCCTAAGGCGCAATGAAGTAATGGTAGATATCGAGTAATTATTTCTTGAGAAGCTTTTCTATATCATTTTTTATATCGAGAGGAGAAGTCGTAGGTGAGTATCTCTCCATGATATTTCAGTTTCTATCTATGAGGAACTTTGTGAAGTTCCATTTTATAGCATCGCTGAAAAGTCATCATTTTTGTGACTTTAAGTATTGGTAGAGAGGGTGAGTATCTTCTCCATTCACATCGATTTTCGCAAAAAGAGGAAATGTCACTCAGAAATTGATTTTACAGGTTTCTATCATGCTCGAATCTGTTTCCGGTTCTTGATTCATAAATTGGTTACAAGGAAATCCTAGTACTATGAAGTCATTGTGTGAGTAGTTGTTCCAGAGAGTTTCGAGTTCCTCGAATTGGTGAGCTAGACTACATTTTGTAGCAGTATTGACGATCAGTAGCACTTTTCATCTGTACTCAGAAAGAGAAATTACTTCTCAGTTCACCCTTTTTACTGGTATATTATAGATAGTCATAATTGAAATGTATTTTAAAATGCATTCCTTCAAATTGAGTTTTATGCATAATAAAAAAATAAGACGAGTATGTATTATAAATATTTTATAGAGATGACAAAAAGAAAGTAAATTCTATTTTTTTCTTGATTTTATAATTAGCACATATATAATATGAGTGCTAATTTATTTTCTAACTTTCAGAATCTATGCAAGCACAATTTCAGGAAACAGATACAAGAACTCCCCTCGAAAAATATACTATCAACCTGACGCACCTTGCTCGTGATGGAAAAATAGATCCCGTTATTGGTCGAGAAGATGAAATATATCGTACAATACAGATACTTTCACGGCGTTCCAAAAATAATCCAGTCCTCGTCTGAGATCCTGGTGTAGGAAAGACAGCCATCGTTGAGGGAATTGCTCGAAAAATTGCTCTTCGAGAAGTTCCAGAGATACTCCAAGATAGACAAATTTGTACACTCGATCTCACGGCTCTTGTCGCAGGAGCAAGCTATCGTGGTCAGTTTGAAGAGCGACTCAAATGAGTGATAGATGAAGTTGAAAAGTCTGAATGAAAAATCATACTTTTCATAGATGAGCTCCATACTATCGTCGGAGCTGGTGCATGAGAAGGTTCGAACGATGCAGGAAATCTCCTAAAACCCTCTCTCGCACGAGGACGAATAAAAGTTATCTGAGCAACTACCCTCGCTGAATATAGGAGGTATATAGAAAAAGATGGAGCTCTCGAACGCAGGTTTCAACCAGTTCCTGTCGAAGAACCATCTCGTGAAGATGCCCTCGCGATTCTCCGATGACTCAAAGAACGATATGAGACGTTTCATGGTGTCCGTATTTCAGATGATGCAATTGTGTCTTCTGTAGATTTTTCGATTCGCTATATATGAGAGAGAAAACTCCCTGATAAGGCTATCGATCTTCTCGATGAAGCTACATCGAGTGTCAAGATGCGAGCATTTTCTCGTCCAGTTGAACTCGATAAACTCGAAAAAGAAATCCGTTCCCTCGAAATCGAACGAGAAGCGATAAAAGAGGAAAAAGAAAAACAATTCCGTCTCGATGAACTCGCACATGAACTTCAGCAAAAGAAAAATTCTCTCGAATACCAGAGAAAAACATGGGAAAATATGCAGTCAGAACGAGAAAAAATCCGCATACTCCGTGATGAGATCATGACACTAGAAAAACAAGCAGAGATTCTTACACAATCAGGAGAATATTCTCGTGTTGCTGAAATCCGCTATAGTAAGATACCAGAAAAACAGAAAGAACTCGAAACTCTAGAAAAAAATATCATATTCGATGATACGGTGCGTGCAGATGATGTTGCACATATTGTCGGAAAATGGACTGGTATCCCTGTATGAAAGCTTCTTGAGTCAGAATCTTCTCTCTATGTTCATCTCGAAGATGAACTTGCAAAATATGTTATCTGACAAAAACATGCTCTCGAAAAAGTTGCTGAGGCACTTCGTCGATCGAAGGCAGGACTCTCTGATGAAAAAAGACCAATAGGCTCTTTTCTCTTTCTTGGTCCTACTGGTGTTGGAAAGACTGAGACTGCAAAAGCTCTTGCTCGTGTGCTCTGGAATGAACCAAATGCATATATCCGTCTCGATATGAGTGAGTATATGGAGTCACATTCTGTTTCGCGTCTCATCTGAGCTCCTCCATGATATGTTGGGTATGAAGAGGGTGGTCAACTCACAGAAGCAGTCCGTCGTCATCCATATTCTGTCATTCTCCTCGATGAAGTGGAAAAGGCCCATAGAGATGTTTGGAATGTATTTCTCCAGATTCTCGATGAAGGATTTGTAACTGATGGAAAGGGAAGACGAGTAAATATGAGGAATACAATTATTATAATGACATCTAATCTTGTCACAGAAAAAGATACTCTCGAAAAAAATCTCCGAAAAGAGCTCCAAAAGTACTTCCGTGTTGAATTCTTGAATCGTATTGATGATATTATTCTCTATGATAGACTCACAGAGACTGATATTGTGTCGATTGTAAAACTTTTACTCACATCAGTAGAAAAGCGACTTCTCGAGAAAGATATTTCTGTCATTTGGGAGGATGCTCTCATAAAAAAAATAGCCTCTCTCTGATATGATGAGGAACTTGGTGCTCGTCCTCTTGCTCGCGCGATTTCAGAGTATATCGTAAACCCTCTTTCAAAGAAGATACTCCTTTCAGAGATTTCTGAATGAGATTCTCTCATTCTCTCTCTCGATTCGCACAATCATCTCACTATACAGAAAAACCCTCTTTAGAGGGTTTTTTGTATGAGATGGAGTTTTTCTTGCTTCGAGAGTTGTTTTATGGCATATTCTCTTTTTCGTGCCTCGTTTTCTGTTGAGAACACCTCTTGATATACTAGTTTTACTGGAGTTCTCCCCCGAGTATATTTAGCTCATTTTTTTTGATTATGAGCTTCTATTCGTTTCTCGAGATTATTGGTCCATCAGGTATAAAGAGTTGTATCTGAACATTCGATAATGTATGTATAATATTTTATATTCATATACTCTATAGGGTATTTTTATCATACTTTTCCACCTTATGTAACAGAGATATAAGAACAAAACTAATAATCATCAAAAGATACCAGGCAATAATTTTTCATGGTCATACGATATGCCATGAGTGGCTTTGGCTTGGGTAAATCCATACATGCATATATGTTCCTATATTTTCAGCAAGCCATATAAAAAGTGAAACTAATAAAAATCAAAATGTTAGATTCATTGAGTACTCTTTCTTTCTTGGTGTATAGTATATTCTTGTTCTTCAAAATAAATATAATACCCATAGAAGTATTATATATCGGAAATCAAATATGTAGTGATGTGTGAAAAAATTTATATATATTGCAAGTGCAAGAATACAGAGAGAAAATTTCTTTGGAAAGTTCTCGAATCGAAAATGAAATATTCTCCATACTCTTGCTATGTAACTCCCAACAGCAGAATACATAAATCCAGCAAAAAGAGGGAATGACATAATTCCGAGAGTAAATGGTTCAGGGTAACTCCAAGAGCCAACACTCGGGTTTGTTTTAAAAATCTCCATCAGAGTAGCGATGATATGAAAAAGAAAAATAACACCCACTTCTCTCCATGATTCCAGTTTTGTGACAATAAGAAAAACCTGAAAAACAATCGCAGAAATGAACAGAAAGTCATATCGATAAAGAGTCTCTCCAAATGGATAGTAGTACTTTGTGAGAATCATGAGTCAAAGAATAAATCCTCAAAAAATACAAGCATATGCCTGTTTGTAAGTGAATGATAAGAAGTCAATAAAAAATTCTTTTATGCGCATAAAAGAATTTTATCCGAAAAGGTTCTTTTTAAAAGAAATTTTGTTTTATTATAAATATAAACATTTCACCAAAGGTTTGTATTGCAACACCCATAAGGAAAAGTCATAATATTCGTATAATAAGATGCATTCATGACTCACCAAGTTTTTTTATGAGTCAGCCTCAGAATATGACTACCAAAGCGGTTGTAATACTCGCAAGAGTAATTGCCGACATGCCATTTATTATGCCATTTGCGTGCATAGATATGACATAGGCCATTCATGGGGCTGAAAATGTGAGTGGAAAGGCAAGAGGAATGATAAGTCCTTTATTGAGATACTCATGAATGAGATGGTCTCATTCTACTTTATTGATTTTAGTTGAATCCGCTTCTTCTCATTGCACCATAGAGAATGCTATAAAAAAAAGAATTATAGCCCCAGCAATTCTAAAATACTCTGTTTTTAGTCAAAAAAATGCAAGAGCATATTGCCCTAGAAAAAACATAGTTGTCATTCCTATGAAGATGACAAGTCCGAGTCTTGCTCCATCTTTTCTATATTCTCCTTTTGATGCACTTGGGTGAAGTTTTGCATAAAAGGAGAGTGTTGTGAGTGGCTCTAAAAGAGCTATGAGTGCAAGAAACATTGCACCAATAGTGGATATATCAAGAGATCAATTCATGTATAACAAAGAGGATTATTCAAGTTCAAGATAGTCATCAATTCTTACCTGCCATACGAACTCGTCGATATGTGAAACGAGAATCATTGTACCCTCATATTCATCGAGGGCTTTTGCAATGATTGGAAGATGACGAAAATTGATATGATTTGTTGGTTCATCGAGGATGAGAAGTCCTGGTTTTTCGAGGGCAAGTTTTGCAAACATGACGAGTCATTTTTGACCTTCAGAAAGAGCGCCGATTGGAGTATTCATTATTTCTCCAGTAATGAGGAAGCCACTCGCAAAAGAACGGAGTTCTCTATCATTCATAGTTTTTCCAGTTGCCTCAAAAAGACAATCATAAACTTTTTGACTAAAATCAAGTGTTGAGAAATCCTGTCGGTAGTATCAAATTTTTACACCATCAGCAATTTTTACTCATTTTGCTGTACCATTTGCTATGGACTCAAGGAGAGTAGATTTTCAGATTCCATTTGGACCAGAGAGGAGGAGATGTCTATTTTTTCAAAGTGATATATCGTTTACAGGCATCTCGACAGCTTCATGGTCTCGAATAACTTGGACACTTGTTATTTCTACAATTTTTCCACCAATTCCTTCCTGATGAGGAATAATAAAGTCTCGGATTGTTTTATCTTCCCGTCGAGTATCAGAAATTTGGGATTCCAGTTCTTCTGCTTTTTCTGAAAGTTTTTTCGCAACAGCACGAAGTTTTCATCATTTATGGGCAAATTCGTTTGATTGCTCTTTTGCATCGATTGCTTCTTTTTTTAGGCGAGCATTTTCTCGATTTTGAGCCTCTATCCTTCTTTCGACTTGCTCCACAGCATCATGGTAGTCTCCTACAAATTGCTCCACCTTTTTTGTAAATACATCGAGATAGAGAATTCCATCCGTAAAACTGTTCAAGAATTCGGCATCATGGGAGATAACAAGAACTGTTCCTTCGTAGTTTTGGAGAAAAGCTGTCATATTCCAAATTCCAGCACTATCGAGATTATTTGTTGGTTCATCGAGGAGGAGAATATCGGGTTTTTGTATAAGTGCTCCTGCGAGGAGGAGGCGAGCCTGTTGTCCTCATGAAAAACTTTTAATTTCTCGTGTTAAGAACTGTGCAAATATTTCTTCCTTTGAAAGGGAGGAATTTGCAGGAATTTTTGGCATAAAATCAACAGCATCAAGAACCTCTTTTATATCTCTATCAATATTATGAGCATCGGAACGAGAGTATTTTCGAAAATACATTTCTACAGTTGAGTTTTTATCCTCATGAGACATAACTTGTTTTGCTATGGCAATATGTTTTCCAGCAGTAATGTGAATTCTTCATTCATTTGGACTCAGTTCACCGGTGATAAGCTTAAAAATCGTAGATTTTCCTGCACCATTTTGTCCCATGAGTGTGATTTTTGAACCCTCTCGAATAGAAAAAGAAACCTCATCAAGAAGCCATTTTGGAGCAATATATCAATAGGTAATTTCGTCGAAACGAACAATAACATCTCATTTAGACATAAAAGATACTTTACAAAATAAATTTTTCGCGCAGATTCTATGGAAAATGAAAAAAAAGTAAAATAAAAACCCCATGAAATATGAAAGGGGTTTTATTTAGTACTTTTTGTGGTGAAATAGTTTAGCGAAGGTTACATTCTCACTATCCATTTACCATAAAGTAAAAACAACTATAAGCGGAAATATATGGTCCACACATTGTGAGTTTTTATCTCCTGAAGAAGTAAAAGTGTTTGAAATTCAGAAAACTCTCCTACTCGAACAAAGGCAGAAAAGTGCTGTACGGAGCTATCTTGAAGAGGTATGAAGTACCTCTGTTGATAATTTAGTAATGCAGGAGGTGAGTTTGTAGGGCTATATTTTGCCTTTTTCGTCACATTCTGATACACTATTTCTATGAGTACAAATGCGTCTCCACTCATAGAAATCCTCGATTCTCTCGCTTCAAATTGGGAATATGCTCCACTTCTTCGAAACAGGCTCGAAAGTGGAGATATTTCGTCAGAGCAAATTGCTGAACTGACAGAGATTCTGTGGGGTGGGATGCAAAAGATAGAGAATGAAAACTCAAGACTCGAAATGGAAAATATCCTTTTCAGAAAGTTCCTCTTACAAAGCGAAGAAGTAGGTACAAGAGAATTAGAAAATGCCAATATAGATACTCTTCTTGCTAGCTTATAGCCTCAAAATACAAACAAATATCAATACGCTATGTCTGAATCCCTCGATAGGCGGTCTCTGCCTCCTGACAATCCTGAACAACAAAAAGAACGAGAATCTCAAAAAGAAGCTGATCGGTATTTGAAGCTTGCCCGAGAGAATCCACACGCCATATCTGACGAGATCAAGAACAATCCAAAAACAGAACCATTTCTGAAAAAACTCCTTTGAGATACAGAATATGAGAGGATAAAATCTATCAACCCGAACACCCTCAAGGAAGATACAGATATAGCAAAGATGCAGAAAGAAATATACTCTTTCGCTGAGATCAATCCTGATACGGATAGAAACTCCACCAAGAACAAGTTTATCAAAGGACTTATCGATTCGATCATCGTTGAAAATGTAGAACTCGCGAAACAGATCATAGAAACACGAGGAAAAATGCTACTTGATATGATCTCACATATCTTCTCGTGGGAGTGACTCAAACAAATCGCGGAATGACTCAAAACGAGTGTGATGGGTATATTCTCAGGAGATGCCTATAAAGCGTGAAAATCCACCTGAGAACTCGGACTTATTACAACAGGTGCTTGACTCGGTGTGGCAATCTGAAAAAAATGACTCAAAGAAGTGCTTCGTGTTACAGGAAAAGAATCAATAAGAGACTTAACCTGATCTGTTACTGAGTGAGTTCAGTCAAAAGTGAGAAAAATTGTCTCTGAAGTAGCCATTCCTGTTTCTGTAGCTACAAAACGAATCGATGATATTCCTGCTCGTGAAATGAAAAAGACGCCAACACATATCGAAAAGCAAGCTCCAACAGAAGTTCCACTTCATCCGAGATTCTCGGAAGTACAAAAATCTATACGAAAAACCCTTTGAAGTACTCCAGAGATAGCAAGTATAGTTGAGAAATACCTTTTAGACGAGAAAAGTGTTACCAACTTGAGAAATTTCCTGAGGAATCCTGAAACTCGGGATGTGGTCCTGAAAAATATCAAAGATATAGTATCGGCAGAGGTGATAAGCCCTGAACAATTACAATGATTGGTGAAAAAAAGTTTGGAGTCAAAAAATCCGCTTATGCAATGAGTGGACGCTGAATTTTCAACACTCAATGGGGAAAAGAAAACAGCAATACTTTCCCGAGACTTGAAATCAAAAAATCCTGAATTGTTTTCGATAGGCGAAAATCCAACCATTCGACAAAAACAATTGCTTGCGGAGTATGTAAGAGTATTACAAACAGAATGACAAGGAACCCTCAGGCGTACGCTAAAAGATATTGCGTGAGAGAAAAGATGAGGATTTCCTGAGGTAAATGTCCGAGCAAAGTCGGCTGAAGGGGTACTTGATAAAATCTCACGAATGCGAAAATGAAACGATGGGAAACCTCCAAGACCAGAGTATGATTTATCACAAATGCCTGACATCCTCTGAGGAAGAATTACGGTTACGGATATAAAAGACTTGGATAGAGTGATGCAAGGTATTGAGACTCATTTTGGAAAGGCAAAGATCATTGAGCGAGATAATTTCTATAGTAATCCTATCAAGTCTCAGAATCCATATCGAGCCATTACCTATACAGTCGAAGTTCTGATTGACTGATATCCTGCAGAGATACAGCTCACTACTCTCAAAGCCTCAATATCGGCTGATCTCTACCATAATACGATCTATAAGACCCTTGTTCCTACTTCCGCAAATGAAAAATCTGCTATAGAGTCCTTCCGTAGACAAGCAACAGCAATAGAGTTGCGAGAATTACAATAAATGCTATAATAAAACCATACTTATGTTATTACAACACGAAACAACATCTCTTGAAACCAATCAGCCTGTATCATCAGGATTTATCGTCTTTAAAATGAAGAAACCTGACGGGACCATTTTATATGCTGGGGCTATACCTTCAGATGATCCGAATAGGAAAATGAAAACCATCGAGGCGAGTGATTACTTTACCGATCAGGCAGGTCAATTCGGCTTTTCCTATGAACAGAGTGAAGAAGTGGATAGTCTAAATGTATTGGGGGTAGATCCAAATTCAGTCAAGTCTTGGGATGATATAAAAAGTGAAATTGTTCGTTCGGAATTACCACCACTTCATAAGCTCCTTTCCGAACTTGCGAAACAAGAAGTCCCTGCAGAAATCCTCGATGATCTCAAAAGAGATTTAGATTTCGAGGCAAATAAGGCTATTTTTGAGCGATACAACGATCTTTACTTTCAAAATGATGTACAACTCAAACGAGCATACGAAATAGCCGTAGAAGCTCATAAAAACGACTGACAAAAAGGGTTCCAAGAAGTACCCTATAGCAATCACCCAATCCAAATGGCGAATATCGCTATATGAAAACTTTTAATCCGCGATAGTGCCACTATACAGGCAATCTTGTTACACGATGTTGTAGAGGACACGAGTGTTTCGTTTGAAGATCTTTCTTCCGAATTTTCGTCTGAAGTGATAGAGATATTGAGCGATGTGACAAAAGATGAAAATGAAAGGAGAGAGGAGTATTTGCAAAGAGTAGCACATCCAAACAATCCAAAATCAAAGCTCGTGAAGTGTATAGATCGTTTTCATAACCTCCTTCGTTCCTTCTCGATGACATCGGAGACATATACGAATCCAAAAAAGACTTTCAAAGGATATCTTGAAGGCTATATTCGGGAAACCGAAGAGATTTATCGTGAAGCATTTGAAACAAATGAAGAATTTGAGCCGATTGCTCTAAAATTTCTTCGATATCTCGAAGCAATGAAAAAGCGTGTCAACATAATCTAAACGGAGAAAAACCCTATGAAACTCGGTCGCCCCACCGCCATTACAGATAGTTGTGTCCGAAAACTCGAAGAGGCTTTTTCTATGGGATTTAGCACTAAAGAAGCTTGTCAGATAGGGGATATTAGCCGATCGACTCTCTATAAATACTTCTCGGAAAACCCGACTTTTCGGACACGACTTGAAAAACTAAAACCAGACCAACCATTTCGGGTATATATTCCTGTAGAATCCCGTTTTATCATCAATAGGTGGTTTGAATCTATGGAAAAGAAGGAAAGCCCGACAGGACTCGAAGCAAATCTTGCTTTCAAGGTCCTTCAACAGTATTACGGACGAGAAAAAGTCTATGGATAGCCATTACTTGAACTATAACCAACAGAAAAAAGTGTTGGTTTTTTTCTGTTTCTGTGTATAGTACCAGAGCCAAATTATAATCTCAGAATTTTCCTATAGAAGGAAGAAAGGGCGATTCACAGCCCACTTCCTTTGAAGTCCTTTTATGGGATTTTGGGATTATAGTTTGGCGACTCGGGCTTGAGTCGCCCTTTTTTATTCCTAATTTTCTCATTATGGACGCAATAAACATTTGAAATACTCTTTGGAAATGGATCAAGAGAGTCGTGTATACTTTTTTTGGTCTTTTTCTACTGCTGATCGTGATTTATATTTTCTCTCCGAAAGAGATGAAAAATCCACCCACCCAAGCCCCTACTTCTACAGGAAATACTGTAAATACTCCGATCACGCCTGTTGTTTCAACAGGAAATACTAAAACACCTATACAAAAACCAATAGAATCGTCTCAAACGGGCGTTTCGAGTGCTACAGGTATCAATATGGCGGAAGTATCAAAACTCCCTCAGGATGAACAAAAAAGAAAGGAAATCTATCTTGAATGGTGGGCTATCAAAAAACTTTCAGATGCGGACGTTCTCGAAAAGTACCCAACGAAGCAAGAAATGAACTTCAAACAAAAAGGAGACTATATCCAAAAAATAAAAACAGGTGGATATAATGCAATCTATAAGAAATATGCAATCACGGAAGAAGAATTTGCTCAAGTGCTTATCGAAGCAGAGACGAAAAAATGGGAATGATCCGTTTCGGCTCTTATGGCAAAACAAAAAATTGTTGAAGCCTATGTAGAAGATAAAAAGATTGATCTCTGGGTATTCTGTAAACTTCTCGTAAAGGACCGCCTCAAGTCTCCAAAAAGTGCAGAATTTCCGCGAACTGATTATACGGTGAGAGCAATCGGCGGAGATGACATTCTCGTGAGTTCGTATGTAGACGCGGAAAATACTTACGGAGCAAATATACGAAGTAACTTCAAGTGTATTATAGACTATAACAATGCTGATCCTGTGAGCAAGAAAGTGGAGATACAATAAAAATTCCTCTTTTTGAAATTTTGACTACAATCCTCGTATTGTGATCTTTTTTCTTATTTTCTCGGTATGTGATATTTTTCCTCTTCTCCTGATTATCAGGCATATTTGCTTTCTCTTTTACTCCGAGAAATAAAAACTCAAGATGCTCGTTCTCCATTTCGTTTCGTGCCAAAAGGTTGATTTATTGGTCGATGAAAAGTGATGGATAACTATTTTTGAGTTCTTCATACTTTGCAACTTTTCCAAAAAGAAGGAATCCTATCTGACTTGATCGTCAATGTGTGTACTACCTATGAAAAGGATGATCATATAGAGCCTGTTCGTCTTGGATCTGTTCGGATTGAACGACAGAAAGATACAACTCCTCGTCTTGCCATTCCTGCTCTCTTTGAATGGGAAGAACAACTCGGCGAAGTTCTGATACATAAGGATATGGAGTTTGTAGAAGTACTTGGATCTATCGATCAGGGACGAGCAAGGGATTTTCTTAAAACTCTTTCGGAAAATTGGTATAATGGAAAATTTCGTGATGGATATCCACCTGAAAAAATGCGAGAAGTTATTTCTGAGACTTGCAAGGAGCTTTGGTATGGTTCAAGCACTCCAGATAATCAAATTGATCTGACAAAATTTGACACAGGGCTTCATCTCTTCTTGGGATTTCTTTTTCTCGAATCCCAAGAAGCGATCCGTATACAATATCCTCGTATACCGCCAGTTCTTGATAATCAATCCCCAAAAACTATCTCTATCAAGATACTTCGTGAATTTTGGAATGAGAAGGACTTCGTGTCCGTGAATAGAGAACATATACGCCATTCCTTTGAGTTTGATATTGATCGAGACCAACTCAAATACAATGGAGTCTATATGTCCTTCTGAAAGAAAAACCTTGATTTTATACGAACATTTTTCGACCTTCTTGAGGATGGGCAGGAATATATACAGGTTGATGAGATCCTTTTATGAGTGGAAAGAGGATTTGCAGATATATGATGAAAAGACCGATATAATGCTAAAAAAACACATATATACAATCCCAGAAAAGCTGTGAATAAGGCTATAGAGAAATATACAGGACTTACAGAGTTCTTTTTACTCGAAACAGAAAATGTGCGATTGCATTATCCCGAATATGTAACTTTGTCTAAAAAATCGTAGACAATACTGGAAAAAAATCTGACACACGGGTGGTAAAATACTGACATAAACTTATTTATGTCGAACAAAATACCACCAAAAATACATAAAATTCCTCAGAACTCTAAACGTAAGGGTACTATTACTTTTATCGCCGAGTATAAAGAGATGAAATCCGATCAAATGGAAGTGATCGATCAGAAAATACTCTGATGTATACTTGGCATATAAAAAAGACTCAAGAAAAATTGAGTCTTTTTTTGATGAGAAAATATAACCTTTGAAGAATAAATAAAAACTATACTTTTTCCCGTGATTTAATATAATAAAATAAACTTTTTCTCGTAAAAAAATAACCTATGGAAAAACAAAAACTTCGAATTGCTTTTTATATTCGTGTTTCTACTGATGAGCAAGCAAAAGACGGCTTCTGAATTGATATGCAACGGAAGTGACTGGAGGATATGATGGGATATCGATGAGAGTATCACGAATGGATTCACGAAAAAGAGTGGGAATACGTTGACGATGGATATACTGGTGCTGATCTCAATAGACCAGCATATAATAGAATGATCGAAGATATGAAGAAAGGGAAATTTGATATTATCACGGTGTGGAAAATCGATCGTCTCTCTCGAAGCCTTTCACACTTATTGTCTTCTTTTGAGATGCTCCAAGAGCATAAGGTATGATTCTTTTCTCTGAAAGAAAATATCGACTTTTCAGGACCAATAGGAAAACTCACATTTCAGATATTTGGAGCATTGGCAGAGTTTGAAAGAGAGACTATAAAGATGCGTACACGAGAAGGAAAGAATGCCTCAGCTCGTAGATGAAATTTTATTATACCTTCACCACCTTTTGGATATGAAAAAATACAGACTACTGGAAAAATAACAAAAAGTCTTCGTATCATTCCTGAGGAAGCCGAGTGGGTAAGGAAAGTATTTGATATGGCAATAGGCGGAATGACTCTCAATGGTATTGCCCGTCATTTGAATGAGAATAAGGTATGAAAAGGTATTGGAGGTTTGAAACGATATAAATTTACGAAGTGGTATGGGGATACCATACGTGATATTCTCGAAAATACCGCATACATCTGAAGCGCTGTCTATAAACCAAAAACTGAAAAATGAGATATTGAAGAAATACCTATCCCAGTACCTGAGATTATCCACCCTCTTACCTTTGAAATTGCACAATCAGCTCTCGATAAAATATCTGAAAATTCACAGCGTGGATGATGAGAAAATAAATATCTACTTTCTCGTAAGATAGTTGATATGGACACGGGGAAATCCTTTATTGGTTATAAACGATGAAAATGATGACACGGATATCGAAGAAAAGGATTTACTGATCACAAAGGAATAAAACATAGTAATACAGAAATGGCAGGAGAACCACTTGATGATTTTGTTTGGCAACAGATCCAGTATATCGTATCTGATCCACAAAGATTGTTCAATGTGTATAAAAAACAGTCAATCAATGATACGAACTATCGAGAACTCGTCGAGGAACGAAAAAAGAAAGATAGAATGATTGAAGAAAGTCACGAGGTAGAGTACACCATCGAACAAATGTTTCTTGTGGGGAAATATGATGATAATAAACGAGATCGATTAGTAAATGATGAAATGGAGAAGAGAAGAGTATGGGAAAAGAGAATTACAGAGATTGATGGAGTTCTAGATTCTATAGTGAAAGCGGAAGCGACAAAAGCTGAATTAGAACTATTTGCAAAAAATCTCGAGGTAAATCTCGAGAAGCTTTCATTTATCCAAAAAAGGATGCTAGTAAATATCCTTGTAGAGCGAGTGGAGGTTATTACGAAGAAATCCTGACTTGAAAAGGATATCACAGCAAAAGTGATACTACGGTTCGGCCAAAAACACCACTCCAAAAATGTGGCTGGTTCGAACCTAAAAAGCTCTCCTTTAACGGAAGAACCGTCAAAAGAGAGCTTAAATTCTGAGATATGGTGGAGATGCCGGGGCTCGAACCCGGGACCTTCGCCTTAAAAGGGCGCTGCTCTACCAACTGAGCTACATCTCCAAAAAGGGCGAATTTTTCATTCGTGGGCGAATAATATACAAAAAAATTCCTTTGTCGAATTTTTTTTTGTTTTTCTTGTTTTTTTCCTTTGCAATAGATGAAAAAAAGCATATATTGAGCCAAGAATTTATGCGAAAATATTTCTCATTTTTTGCCCCGCAAAAGTACATTTCTATCTTCCTCATTTTTTGCCTTCTTGTATCTCAAACAATACGAGTTGATTTTTTTGATATAGCACGAGCTTCTCCTGAAAACTACCATGATATTGTTTCAGTAATTGTAGATAAAAAAACGTATGGATCTCTTACATCGGAGATAAAAAGATATGCGACTGATATTGGCTGATACCTTGGAAATACGAGAGTTTCTCTGATTGTTGTAGATGAGGGGACTCCACCAGAAGTTATTGCAGCAAGAAATGAAAGACTCTATCTCGAATGAGATGGAGAGAGTGGGGTATCAAAACTTGTTGGAACGATTTTGGTAGGGAATATACCTCTCCCAATGGTTTCATATGATGGGACGTCTTTCCCAAGTTTGTACCCTTATGTTGATTTTGTTGATAAAAAATTTGTTTATAATTCAAATACTCTTCGATATGAAAACTCTGTAGATGGACTTGTTCAAAATCCTTCAGCAGAAGTTTGGCATTGAGTTATAAATCCTGCTGTTGGGCGTTCGTGGGAGGGGGATAATGATATAATAAAACTTCAAAACTTTTTTGAAAAGACACATAGTTTTTATACTCGTTCATGAAAATTCTCTCCATCAAATATACCCCCAAGAGTATTTTACTATGATGGGTATAATGAATCTAGAAGTGTAGATATGAGATCTCTTTTTCAGTATGCTCTATCTATGAAGAATTCAGAGAATATTGCCTACAAGAGATTTACAAAATATCTTTTGAAGGATATTAATGCAACACTACTACAGTTTGATAGTGCAAATGCAGATCCAACTGAAACATCTCTTCTAACATCACTTTGAGTTTCAACTGGGCAAAACGGTTTTGATGATGCCACTATCTCTTCTATGCCTGATATTCAGACAAAGGAGCCTATTATGAATTTTCTTAAAGACTTTAAATCTATAATTAATGAGAAGACTCTCGGGGATATAAATCTCTTTGTCCATAATGCTGGAAGATATAATAGCGGATCAACTGTTCGCGCTGATATTTCAGCTATATCTATGACTCTTATGGATATAGTTGCTCGTTCCACTATAAAAGAGGCAAATACTGCACTTCAGAATTCTATCGATAAAACTCTTATTGATGGAAAAATGATAAAAAAAATTCCTCTTTTTGACTATATAGAGAGTTCGTATGCGGTTCCTATATCATCAGCTACATGATCACTAAAAACATACTATAACTATATACTCTGAAATAAAACAGAATTTATTACCTCTGCAAATCAATGTACTCTTTCTCGTGGTTCTTCAAGTGGTTCTTCGGATTTCTGAAAAGGAGTTCTCGTTGAAGCAAATGTTTGATACGATGTTACAACCGCTATGGCACATGCGGAAAAACTCAAACAAGATACTGAAGAACTTATTGCTTTACAGAGAAGTAACTCTTATGCATGTTTTGATGTATGAACATGAAAAGCAAAACTCAATTCATATTGGTGAGGGAATAGTATACTTCGTGTTTCAGGAAGTGATACAAGTGATTCTGTACTAAGCCAACCACCTGGCTGAACTTCCTTGAAGTGATTTAGTGAATCGATATTTTCTCTCGGCTGAATGAAGGAAACAACTCGTTTTCCTGTTGCATCCGTAGGGGATTGTATGAATACTAATAACCAGTATCTTCTTCGTCCCCCATATAAGTATACCTATACATATGATTACGGTGAAGGTTCATCTTATTCTTGTACAACCTGATTTCCAAAAGAATGGACAAAATCTAGTGGTTTGTGCCAGAATGATATAGCAAATCGAGTTCCAAAATATTCTTGTTTAACAGAGCATGAGGTTGTTAATGACATTCCTTCATTTTCTCAGGCAGTAGCCGATTATAATTCTCGAACTTGTTATGCTGGTGACCTTGTTTTGGATGGTGCAAAGATAAAAACTGCAAATCGTACCTGTATAACAACTATGGGAGGTTGAGGAGATGGTGGCACATCAGAGGTTGTAGATACAACCACATATGAAAATAAGAGGTTTCATACGATTTCTGGGTTTATTCGACATATATCACCAACTGATGACGAATTGAGTGCCGCTTCGAATAATTGAGTAACACCCTCACTTCCTATTGACCTACAAAGGTATATCGAATTTATTACTCCAAAGGGAAATATTGTAAAACTTTCTTATCCAAATCTTTTTGAAGCACCAATTGATAGTATAAATTCTGTTCGAACATGGCTCACAAATATTTCAAATTCTGAGTGGAAAAATATTCTTGATAAAGAAAATTCTGTAACAATATCTCCTCTTGATGCTTCTGCAAATGCCTTCCTCGATGTATGAAGTCTCCCAACAACTCCCATAGATTGGAATAACTATATTTCGGATGATCTCATTACTCAGGTTATACAAGCACGAAACTGGTTGAATCCAGATGTTACAACAAAGTATAAAAAGGCTATTGAAACAACACTCTCTTATTCCCATGAATACATATCAGGTTCTTTACTAAATCCCCCAAAAATACCAAATCCTGCATCTTCTTATGAGATAGCGTACTTAGGTCTTACTCCATTTATCCCGAATTCAGAAAGTAATGCTGATATTTCAAGTACTAAAAATGAGTATGATACTCGTCTTGCCGAAATACAGGGTTTTAACTTCTCTGATCCATATGATCCGCTAAATCAAAATGGATCCTCGAATGCAAAATGTTGACCAATAGATGGTGTTGATCTATTTCAATGGCCAAATGCACTTATGTGTTGGCTTGATTCTTTAAAATCCCTCAATCTTTTTAAACCTGGATCTTGTGGTCCGTCAACTATAGGGTTTGATAATTCATCTACACTTCCTATTTCTTCTCCTTCATTGAGTTCTAATTCATGAGAGGTAGTATCTTTTTATACCTCTTGATCTCTCATATGGAATTTTCCGAGAATTAGTCTAACTAAAAACGAGACAATTGAAGGAGTGTTTTCCTATGTAAAAAACTGAAATATTCTCACACTTCCATCAGGAACAACAATAGAAATAAAACTTATCTCAGGAACAACAAAGGATGGTTCAAGCATAGCTCCAAGCCTTCTTTCCAGTTATATCAGTCCTATAGTTCAAAGTATTCCTGTATCATCTCCGAGAACAATAATCTGACTGAGTTCATATGAAAAACTTGGTTCTATTTCTGTAAAGGCTGTAATGAAAATCCCTCTTCCAAATGGACAAGTATATGAAGCCGTGTCAAAAGAAATTCCATTTGTTATTACAGATGAATATATTGGATTTCAATTCATACAAGCAGATACTCCGATATATTCACTTGATGTAACAAAGAATCTTCCTGTCCGTCTCTCGTGAACTATACAAAACTCTTCATGAGCTATAGGTTCACCAAAGTATCCTCTTAGCCTCGATATATACGATGATATTTCTTCAAATCTTCTTTGAAGCGGTATTCTTCTCACTTCGAGTGGAGACACTCTTCCCAAAAAGTTTTTACAAACAGTTTGAGTGTATAAATTCATTGTTTCTGATGCTTGAGGTAGGATGGGTGAGAGTACACTTTCGGTTGTATCATGACCACTCTCGAAAATAACTTTTGAGCCTATTTCATCACAGCTACTGAAAGGTTCGAGTACCCTTGCTTTTATCAATCTAAAGGATGCATCCTGAAATCCTACTTCTCCTAATCTCCATAGTCTTGATATAGAAGTTTCTGGAGGATATATTATTGATACAGCGTGACAGAAACTTACAAAGATGCATATAGATGCAACAGAGTCGAGTATACCATTATTATTTGGTTCTGATGAGCCTGGAGATATGAAAGTGCGTATTACTTCGGATGGAGTAGTATCGATGGAATGAGGACTTTCTGTCTTAAATTCTGCCAGACTTATTCTCTCTCGTGTCAATACTCCAGTTGTTTGATCTGATCCTGTTCGTATGACTATCAGGGTGGTCGATAGAGATGGAAATATTCTGTCTTGATTTAACTCTCTCGCATTTCTTTCCCTTCCTAAAAATGCATGATACTTTGATACAGAAAAGATTTCGATTCGAAATGGAAAATCAGAAGGATTCTTATTTATTCCATGAACTGAGGCGGGGACGCATTTTATTTCTGCAACAGTTCCAGGAATTTGAGATATAAAGGATATCCCTTTTACTATAGATCCAGGTCCTTCTATGTACATGACCCATAGAGAACTCGATAATACCATTGAATTCAACCTTCGAGATAGATTCTGAAATAAAACAAATGAAAACTTTGGAACAACAATTCGTTTTAATAATGAGAATACATGGAGTACCAACTTCTCTTCTGGTTCACTTATCCTTCCAAAGAAATGATGATACTACCTAGTAACTACACCAGATATATCAAAAAATATCCTCAGTTATACTGATGAAAATGGGTTTCATAGTATTTCAGGAATTCAAAAATATGTTGCATTTATAAAATCTTCGCGTGAGAAGTTTGATTTTCTCTCGGATTATAATGCTCGTTATACAGTACTCGCATGAGATTCCTACCTTCGAGAAGCAGAAGATATACTGTATAATACATTACCAAATAACTCCCAAAGTCTTGCCGTAACAACACTGCTTGATACCCCATACACCGAAGAAACACTCTTCCGTATTTCTCCTAATTGATGATATACTCTTTGACTTTCAGAAACAACACAAATAGAAACAAGTATTTCACTTGCAAATGGTATCCCTACACTGAGTGTTTCAGATATTGTTTGACATACTCTCATAGGAAAATTTTCTTATTCTCTTCAGAATGCCTCTTTGAGTGTTTGTACCAACACTCCTAATTCCGTATCAGATGACTGTTTTAAAGAGAAAAAAAATAATTCTCTAAAGGTTATTCTTCCAAATTCTTCGTATTCTTGAAGTATATCAAATGGTGTTATAACAATTTCATCTGACGCTCGTGAACTCTTTCATGTAAATAGCGATGGAAGAATTAGTGTTACTCGTTCATGAATTTCCCTTGTTGCAAATAATGATGCATCAAAAGATGCATTCGTTCTTGATGTAAAGGCAGGGAATGACATACTCGTGAGTATCATGTATGTCATGGATAAAAATGTGTCTCTCCAGAAAGATTCAGCGAGAGATGCTTCTGCAATTATATTTGACTCAAAAACAGGTATGACTCCTGTTCGTTTCTCAGATAGTATTCTTGCAAGTGATGTGTATGGGTATATATTTTATGGTACTTCAACTCAAAAAAGTTTTGATGAAAAAAAGAATGGACCAAATACTATTGATTCATTTGGTGCCCTTGATGATATTCCTTGAGTTGGATGGCAATGAAAGAATAGGACTCTTTTATCCTACTCTGCTGGCGATACCGTAGGTGAAGCAACAAAATGGTTTCATACGTATACTATGGTAAACCTCGGTGATCCAGTAGTCCACGTTGATAGTGATGCTGTATGAGTTCAAAAAGAAGGTATCGACCGAACTATTGGTCAACAGATTACTTCTCCTGGAACTTCAGTCGCTTCATACTCCCTTAAGGATATGAATGCAGATGGGTATGATGATATTACAGTTCTTGATACAGCTTGATATGTAAGTCTTTTTCTTGGTAATGCAGGAACTTTCCGAGAAAAAGAAAAGATTGCATATCTCCCATCTGCAATAAATCATACTCTTTCCTTCTGAAACTTTACAGGGGATGGGTACTCAGATATGTTCTCACTAAACTCATCATGATCTTTTGTTTTTCTCTCAAACGATAGGAGGCATTTTGCGAGTACAGATATCCGTGTGCAAACTTGAGCAAGTGTTCCAAGTGGAATAACAGATATTAGGATATATGATATGAATGCAGATAAAAGAGATGATATCGTATACCTTACAGAGGATGGTGAGCTTGGCATTCTTTACTGAACCCCTTTTCATGGTGTTTTTGAGAAAAATATCCTAGATACAACCCTCTGAGTTTATCTTTCCACTGACTCTACAGCTATAGGGTGAGCACTGAGAACAGCAGATATAAAAAATATTCCTCTTAATTCTGTTTGAACAACAGCCTCGAGTTCAGAAACCTTAGATACTACTATTCTTAATAGTGAAGTATATTATCAATATAATCATCCACGTGATATTGTTCCGGTTTCTTCATATGATTCCTCGACTCTTAGTGGAGTTCTTTCTACAACTCCAGAATCTTCTTCGGAGGGAAATCAATCGGATACATACATAAAGAGTGAATATGCCGAATCAGTGGGAATTCGTATAAAAAGAAGCTTTTTACCTATTATATCTTCTCGGCCACTTCATGCTGGAGATACTATTCGTGCGACTATATCTTTTGAAAATATTTCCGGAAAAACAATAAGAAATACAGAATACCTTGATACTATACCAACTCTTTTTGATTATGAGGATACGAAAGTATATACTCTTACTATTGACTGAAACTCTCGAGAAATACCTTTTTCTTACCTTTCTTCCGATGATTATGATGCATACTTTAGTCTCGGGGATATTCCTGCATGAAAAACAGTCTCTCTTTCCTATGATGTAAAATCTCATAGAGCAAAATATGGTGAACTTATTGTTTGAAATTTGGAAAAGTGAGAAGTAGGGGATGATATATATTGAGATGTAGGATTTAATGGTTCAAATTCTTGTGGTGCAGATATGATCCTCTGGAGATCTGAATCAGAAAAGTGATATAAGCGATGAACACGAACTTTTTCAAAACCAGCAGTACCAACAGACCTTGCTTCATATACAAATGATACTGACAAGAATGGTATCCCTGATAGGATAGATTCTATGACTTTAGATCAACAGAAAGATCTTTATAATAAGAAGCTATCTGCATCACCTAGTACACCAGTTGTTCGAGTAAATACAAATGGAGATGGGAAGAGTCTTAGTATAGGGTTTGATCCTACTACAGAGAAGGAGCTTTCTACAATTGCTGAAAATCTCGCAAGTTGACTTTCGTGTTGATTTTGATGAGGTGGATGTATGAGTTTTCCTATGAACTGGGCTCCTCTTGCTCCATGAAGTGCTCCTGTAGTATTTTGATATCCCCTCTCAAATCTCGTTCCATCCACAGGTACACCTATATTTTCAGCTCTTACATGTCAGCTTATCACATTTACTTGCTGAACAGCACCATGTACTATGGGTATACCACTTGTGTATCCTGCAAGTAAGATGTGAGCAAATAACTATGGTGTTGTTTGATGAGCAAATAATGGTGCTGCATGTGGAAATATTACGCAATCCGATGGTGCTGGTTGAAGATTTTGAGTTGATTCTCGGATGAATTTTCTCAGAATATATGCAACACCAACACTTACTCTCGGTTATGGTACAGCTATTTGTTTTGGTGCTACAGCGAGAACATACTGAAATAATCCATGAAAATGAGTATGGCCACTTACACAAGGATGAAATTGTATTGTTATGACATGATCTCTTCCAATGTGTAAGGAGGATGGATCAAAAGAAGATGGAGATGTAACTTGATTCTCAGGACTTTGATCTATCACTGATGCATGGAATGCAGGAAGTTGTTCCATGAATAATCAAGTTCTCACAAAAGATGAGGATACATCACTCACAAACGATATTGTTGCATACCTGAAGGATCCAAAGACGCGACAACTAAATCAGATTTACTCCCGTTTATCTGCTCGAGGTCCTCGAACTGTAAATCTTGGTCCACTTATTCGTATGGGTTCTGCCTCAAGTGGTGGTTCCCAGGTTTGAATAGAGATAGATAGTGCAAAACCAATTAGTACATGAAACATCGTTAAAGTGAAGAATAAAAGAGTCTCAGGCTTCCCTGATTTTATTATGGATTGGGTTCAGAGACAAGGGGATGAGGCAGTTACTGCTCTTTTTACGCCACCTACTCTTACTGTTATTCCACCAACAACTCTTGGTCCAAATTCTCCATTTGATGGAATTGATTCTTTTCTTGATAAATTTAAAGAAAGCTCTGTAAAACAAGGAGTAGAAAATCTAAAATCCCAAATGGGGACAGCTTATGATAAGTGATCATCTGCTGCTACAAGTAGTATTCAGAAAAAAACACTAGATTCTCGTACTCAAACAACATGGGGATGATCGAGTGCTGTAAAATGAGCTCAATGAGATTATGAAAAATGGCTTGATAATAGTGTTCTTGGCAATGAAAATGTCTCAAGTGCAGTAAATGCTGGATGAGGTGCTTTGAGTTCAGCTCGTGCTGCTTATACATTTGTTTCAAAAATTCCATTTTTCTCTATACAAAAAACTCGTGTCCCAATCAATGTTCCATGGATTCTTCCACAAGAACTCGATAGATATACTCGTGCTCTTGAATCATATAAGAGAGAATACGATACAATGATGAAGGATTTCTGTAAAGATAAAACACCAGAGCAGTGTGCTGATGCTAAGGCAGCATTTAATGCTTGAAGCTTTCTTTCCTCTCTCGATCAAAATATCAAACGTATTAATGACTGGAAAAATTTCCCTACAAAACTTCAGAAATATATAACCTGGAAACAGCGCTATATCAATCAACTTCTTTGTTATATAAATACTGTACAGCAGGTAAGTTGAGGTTGGCTCAAGTCAAATGGTGTTCGATTTCGAAAATGGGCAGAACTTGTCGTTCTTATGCGTGCCATTGCTGATTGATGGCAGCCATTTATTGATATTTTTAAAAATACAAATGCTCAGTGTGGTGTTTGTAGAAATGAACGATACAACGCGCAATATTTTAAGTTTAAACTTCTTTCAGCAATTATTCCTTCAGCTCCTATTATTCGATTTCCGAGATGGCCGAATATCATCCTTAATCTCTCCGATATACGAATGGCTATGAATATAAAGGTGCCTGATTTTCAATTTAATCTCACTCCAATTCGTCTCCCAAATCTCCCAAATCTCACGCTTCCTCGTTCTCCAAAAGCTGGGCTTACACTCCCTGCACTTGCTCTTATTCCTGCTATTCCTCCACTCCCTGAGCTTCCAGATCTTCCATCTATTCCAAGTTTCAAGCTTCCAGATCTTCCACCACCACCAAAACTTCCCAAGATATTTGGTTCAGTTTCATCGATGTTAAACATCATGAAGCTCATATCAAAACTCCATTGTTACTATCAAAAAACGAGCCTTGTTCCTGAATGGAATGTTGGTGATGTTATTGCTCAGAGAACTGAGAGAAAAGGAACATCTCCAATGGATTTTCTAAATCTCCAACTTCCTCAGTTTTCCGTTCCAACAGTTAAAGCAATAAAGGTTGCAACCCATATAAATGCCCAGGTTCGCTCTGATTTTATCGCTGAGTACGCAAAGAATGCTGTAAAGCCAGTAAACTCTCTTTCAACAGATTTCCAAAGCATACTCCCAAAGAAAATAGGAGAAGATATAAATATCTGAACTCCTGCACCAAATATTAATATAAAAGTTCAGTCAGACGGAAGTACAAAGATTCAGAGCTATAAAGAGATAGATACAGAGACTTTTCTTTCAACTCTTCTTGACGACTCTTTCCATGCTCTTGAAAGTGAAAAAGATGTTATGGTGGATACTGATGAATTTAAAGAACTTCTTCATTCAGAATATAAAAGACTTTGACTGAGTTCTACTCTTTGAGTAAAGCTCGATAAAAGTATAGAAAAAGTAAAACTTGAAGAACAAAGTTTGACTCGTTTTCTTCTTCAGGAAAATAATGAAAAGTTTGAACTTCTTCGTGCATACTTTGAAGCTGAATATAAAGAGACTTCTGAACTTCAGCAAAAGGTTGACCTTCTTCAAAAGAGAGAGAGTTTCCTTGCTCATGGTGACGACATAAGACATGAACTTGTTGCTGATACACAAGCAGAATCACACTCTGATAAACTCCTCCGTGAATATACGACAAGATTTGGTTCAATTCCACATATCTCAGATGTTTCCTCTTCAGAACAAGTAATCTCAAAGAAGCATCTTGCTCTTGATACTGGAGCTGCTTCTTCATCTCCAAATTCTTCTAATAGTACATCTCTTTATAGTCCAAATTTTCAAGGAATTTATATCCTTACCCCAAGTGGAGAGCAAACTCGACTTTTTGATTATATAGACCCTCTTACAGGAGATGAGACTGTACAATCCGTTGATATAGATAAAGACGGGGATAGCGATTATATATTTATACTTGATGGTACTCTCTATGTAAAGTCGTCTCATACAAAAGAACCGCAAAAAAATAAAGATTCAATAATTATCCAAAAAGATATTGGTCCAAATGATGAGAAACCAACAGCTCCAAACTATTTCCGCGAAAATGTAAACACTCCAGCAAGTCTTAATATCACATTTGCGAGTGCTCTTGCTAGTGAAACTGAGTGGAGGATGAGTTTTTATGATCGATATACTGAGTGGGATGCTCTCTCACTTGGCGTCCATAATGGAGCTGATACTCCTTTAAGAATAGTTGATCTCATGGCGTGACAAACACCACCCCAGGCAGTGAATCCTCTTATTTACCGTATCCCTGTTCTTCGTTCTCTTGATCGAGTTTCTGATAAAAATGATTTCACGATTCTTGGTCCAAAGTTTATTACTCTTACGGGTGCTGTCGACTTTACTCTTTCACCATGAAGAACTCTTTATACAGGAAATGATAAGATTCGTATAAATTACAATGGTTCTTCACAGAGTGGAAGTATTGTTCTCGAACCACATTCAGGCTATAAATTTAACGAAACTGTATATATATCACAAGAATCTGGAACGAGTTATGTTCTTTGGGATAATACATCATCAGTGTATTATGAATATAGTGATACTATGATTTGAATACCTCTTCTTCCATGAGTAAAAATAAGTTCAAAAGATGCTTCATTCCGTATTTATGACCATACTCATAATGAATATATTGATGTACCATCATGAACAGAGTATTTTATCGAATACCTTGGAGACAAGGCTTCGGTGTATAACTTTGATATGGCGTATCCGAATTGATACTATAGTGCGAGAATACAAAATCTCACTGACAGAAAAGATGTACTTGCTGCCGTTTCTCTTCTCGCTCCTCTTGCTTCGAGTGATGTAAGTGCTCCAGTTGTTGACTTTCCTGATACGGTAAATATTCCAGTGTACCAAAAAAAGACTCTCCCTATAAAAGACTTTGTATTTGATACAAATCCATACACAGTATCTATAGATTCTGATACAAGTCTCGATGAAAATAATAATGGAGTGTATGATGATGATTTTTGACAGATAAATACAGGCGCAACTATAGAGAATAATAGTATTTCATTTGGTCCATTTGATTCACTTTCAAAGAAACAAATGATACTACGGGTTCAAGATATTTATGGAAATATTACACTGAAAAATCTTACAGTTTCAGTCTATTCGCCTCTTCCGCAGATTCTCTCTGTAAGTGGAACTGGATGGCTAAAGGGGGTTATTATGGATGAAAAACTTCTTTCAGAGCCTATTCATCTCTTTCGAGTTCGCACAGGACAGGATATATCCCTTCTTTCATCTGGAGCTATTCTTACTGATTTAAATTGATATTTTATGAGTGGATCATACTTTACTCTTTCAGGTATATCTGTTTCATCTCGTTCTGGGTCATTCCTTCTTTCAGAAAAAGGTATACCAAAGACACTTCCTGTTGGGTACGATGGAACTGTTTCATTTGCAAATACGCTTGAACCAATGATGCTCCGTATTCGAGATACTGTAGGAAGGGATATTTATACTCAGATGTTCTCTCTTCCAAAAGACACAAAGATACAAATCCTCTCATCTCGAGACGAAAATCCGGGGCTATCTTCTATCGGCATATTTACAGAGAAGGGGTATAAGGCAATCCAAGCATCTCTTTCAGATCCGAATATTCCACTTTGAATGTATATTATTTCAGAAGATGATAATCATCCTATAGCACTGCTGTCAAAGGATGGAAATATATATCAAGCATATTCATGAACTACTCTGAATCTGAGTCCAGGATCCGGAGAGTATCCAGTATTTACCTTGTATAAAGATGGGAAGAAGGTGACGACATTCTTTTATAGATTTGATTTTTTCTATACGAATAAATAGGTTACACTATCTTAACTTGCTTTTTCTTTGTTTTTGCCTATTCTCCATTCGACAGTATTTTGTATTTTAACTTTTTTCTATGAATCCGAGAGTTACGATTGTTGGTCGTCCAAATGTTGGGAAATCGAGTATATTTAATGCACTTTCAGGTCACAAAATTGCCATTGTATCTGATATTGAAAATACTACCCGAGATATCATCGAGTATGATATTCATGATGAAGAGTATGAAATTTCATACATACTTGCTGATAGTGGTGGTATTGTTCAAGCTGATGATGAAACTCTTCTTGCAGATGTTCGGGCAAGAGCTGATTCTGCGATAGAATCATCTGATATTATACTTTTCGTTCTTGAATATGATAGGATAACAGAATTTGATGAGTTTATCGTAAAAAAACTTCGTCGCTCAAAAAAACCAGTTATTGTTGTTGCAAATAAGGCAGATAATTCAAAGAGATCACTTGAAGCTTATAACCTTCTAGAACTTGGTCTCTGAGATGTTATTCCTGTGAGTGCTATTCAGAGCCGATGATTCTTTGAACTCAGAAAGAAAGTTGCAGAAGAGCTCAAGGCAATGGGATTTTCATATACTCCACCAATAGCAGATAATACTACTCTAAAGCTCGCAATTATTGGTCGTCCAAATGTTGGGAAGTCTTCTCTTGTAAATGCTATTTCTGGAGAAACACGCTCAATTGTAAAAGATTTTCCTGGAACAACTCGAGATGCAATTGATACGATTATTACTTTCCAGGATAAAGAAATCTGTCTCATAGATACAGCTGGTATTCGTCGAGCCTGAAAGATTGGTTCTGGTAACATAGAGCAGTGGAGCGTTCTTCGTGCAGAACGATCTATAGAACGCTCTGATGTTGTGGCAGTCGTAATTGATGCATTTGAGTGAATTACTCATCAGGATGAACATATTGCTGGCGAAGCTATTAAGGCAAAAAAGGGTATAATTCTCGTGATAAATAAGTGGGATAAGGTTCTCGCGAAACCAGGGGTAAATACTTCAACTATCCTCGATAGATATATGGTATACTTATCAAAGAAATTTGATTTTCTTTCTTATGCCCCCGTTGTTTTTACTTCGGCTATTGAAAATAGACGTATAGATCTTGTTCTTGAACATGCTCTTCGTATCCATGAAGAGAGACAAAAACGAGTAAAGACAAGTATCTTTAATAAATTTCTCGAACAAATTACCTATGAACATGCTCCAACTGGAAATAGAAAATCCCATAAGCCAAAGGTATTTTATGGTTCTCAAGTTGATATAAATCCTCCAAAATTTGTTGTTTCTGTAAATAACTCAGATCATTTTCACTTTTCCTATATTCGTTATATTGAGAATAAAATTCGTGAATTTTTTGGTTTTGAATGAACTCCAATTGATATAGAATTACGAAGTAGGAAAAGTATGTTCAAATCAAAGGAGAAAGGAGGTTCACGAGAAGATTATTTTGATGAAGAAGAAAAAGAATAAACTAATCTGCTATGAAGTTCAAAAATCTCATACTCTTATTCTTTTGAGGCATATGCATTTCTTTTGAGGTATTTTTTTGAATATCCTCATTCTTTGCATTTAGTATACAAGTCATACTTTTCTGACTCGTAGTTTCACTAATTCTTAGATTTTTCTCTCGATATAGAAATAGTTCCTTTACTGCCTTGTTTCTTAAAACTGTAGGATTATTTATTATTTTTTCATGAGCTATTTTATCTGTTTTTCTCTGTTTTGTACTTTACTATAATATTATTACAGTAAACCTTTCCCAGATTGAACTTTCATCTTCTCGTTCCTCTTCGGGGCAAAATGTTGTTTTTCTCCAGATGTCTCATATCGCTGCGCCAGAGTTTTACGAATTACAAAAGAAAAAAATAGATGAACTTTCAGCTTCCTGATATACCTTTCTTATAGAAGGTGTTTCTTCTGGAAGTTTAGAAAATGAAAAAAAGTTCCAAGAGATGCTCGGATTTGAATTTACTCCAAGTTTTTATCCTCTCTTTGCTCGAGAATTTTCTTTTGTTTCACAGGATAATAATTATCTTTTTGAAAATGTTCCATTATTGCAAAGAGTTTCTGTAGACCTTTCCATAAATGAAATCGTTGTTATGTCATCATGAGCTCGACTTACTTCTCCAGATAAAGTAGTTCAGCTCGAAACTTCTATCGCTTCTTTGAAGACGGAAAATTCGTTTGAAAAAGCTTTTCTTCATCTTCTTCTCCGTTCACTCTTTCAGTGGTCACTTACTCATATGGATGAACTTTCTCGAGCAAGTTCATTTGATACCAAACTCTTTGATACTATTCTTCACAAAAGGAATGATAAAATTATCGAGTATATTCAAAAAAATCCTTGAAAAAATATTGCAGTTGTTTATGGGGCGCTCCACTTTGAGTGAGTATATTCTGGACTTCAGAAAAAAAATCCAGAGTGGCATATTGTTAGCTATCCTACAGTTCCTGTTTATTGAGAGTTTCTTAAAAAGAAGGACTAAGTTTTTTATACTTAATAAATATAAAAAAGCTTATGAATTTATTTTGATTTTCATGAGCTTTTTTATATACTCTTCTAGCTTTAATTCTCTTTTATTTTTGACATGAAACCAAAGAAAAATACTGAAAAAACAGAAAAAAAAATTCCAAAAATTCCTGGACTCCCAAAAGATGCAAATATCAAGGTAATTGAACTCTCTCCGAGGATGTTTATTTTTCCCCTTATTCTTGTAGTCCTTTTATGGGCAATGTTTCAAACATGGGTATCATATAATTCTGAAAAAGTTGTTTACCATGATGATGTTTGATTGAATCAAGTTGTAGCACAATATGCTTCAGGATTTTATCAAGAGATTATTGTAACAGGTAACCAATTACAAGCAAAGAAATTTCCAAAAGAAAATATCGTAAATGGTAAGAAAATTGTTTCCCGAGACATAGATAGAACAAATATTCCAGAAAATCTCGAAATTACCGATATTGGTATTTCTGATCCAAAGAATCCAACAAAAATAACAATCGAGACAAATAATTGGTCTCGTGCTCTGTGGGATATT